>Ga0364893_10008_pt1 | contig 156495 bp, 155 predicted proteins | sample ExccelJu500001D3_FD_206943 | JGI IMG/M metagenome (GOLD analysis project Ga0364893, IMG submission 206943) | Enriched cells from Trout Bog Lake Hypolimnion, Wisconsin, USA - BchlTB.July16.5000.01.D3 | ecosystem: Environmental > Aquatic > Freshwater > Lake > Hypolimnion/Profundal zone | place...
TTTGAACATCAGGACGCATGTGACCCTGATGAGCCCGTAGTGCCGCCTCGTGATAGCGCTCGATCTCTGCGATCTTTGCCGGATCTTGGTAAGGACGACCATCGACTAGAGGGCCAACTCCTCCATCCATGACTGCTACGACATCTTCTCCAGAAAGAGTTTTATATGTCTCGAGTGCATGAGCTAGAGAAAGAACTTTCGCTCTGTTCTCGATCAAGATCTGCTCTGCCTTAACGAGCAATCCTGCAAGGTTGCTTTCGATGCGATCGGCCAACATACCCTTGACTGGCTTGGCATCATCACCCGGACCTTTGCCGCCGCCAGGAGCACCGACTTCAAAGCGACGGTTCGAAGCGTGAGAGCTGACAGTGGAGCCCATGCCCCAATGCCCTTCCATGAAGCTTGCGATGGTTGTGGCGCTTTCTAAGTCACCGGATACACCTGAAGAGTTATCTCCTTGGAAGAAGATGCGTTCGCCGGCGAGTGAGGCGAGTGAAACCAAAATGTCTGCTTCATATTCGCTACGCCATCTTGTGAATTGATCATCTGGCGGGATCGAGGCAACCATTCCGAGATAGTTTGATCCTTTTTCGATTGTGGCGAGATCGATCGACATGTGATGTCTAACCAGGTGTGCCATAACTCCGTGGCAAGCCTCATGTACCGCTACTGCGTGACGTTCACGCTCGATATATTCCACATCTTCTGCAGGACCAAGATCCTTCAACTGCTTTGCACGGATCACATCGGCAAATGAGATCGAATCGCGGCCTTCTCTGATTGCGAGAATCAGGGCCTCATTGATGGTGTCTTTAATAATTGCACCAGTTGCATAAGGAGTTATCACTGCAAGCTTTTCAACTTCTTCCTCGGTGAGGTTATTAGAAACCTTTGCAAGATAGCCCTGATAAGTACGTACACGTCCGACCTTGCTTGGATATCCAACGCGATACATACGATCGATGCGGCCTGGGCGCAGCAGCGCTTCATCGAGTGCCTCAGGCAAGTTGGTTGCCATGACAACCAAGATCCGATACTTAGGAGGATTCTTTGGACGAAGACCCAAAGTTCTGCGAACAATGCGATTGAAGAATCCGCGAGGCTTTTTCAAGCCAGATAATTCTGTGAGCAAAGCCTGCAGCGTTCCCATGCCTCCCCCGCCGCCAGCGAGAGCGGAGTTAGCAACGAAACCCTCTTGTCCTGCTGCCATTGCCTCGCGCATTACGAGGGATGCCGCGGTAGGACTTAAAAAGTTTGCCCCATTGCATGAGTTTGCAAGGAAGGGAGATTTCTTGGCATAAGCGCCTTGGCCTCCACCGACTGCTGCGCCGCGGTTACCGAGGGAGTCTGCTTCATCGAAGAAGACCACGACTCCGCCGTAACGTAGAGCGAGTTTGCGCAGCTTTCTAAAGAGTGATTTAACTTTGAGAACACCGACTCCGAAGAACATTGCGTTGAATGCCCCTGGATCAACGAAGACGAAAGGCTTTCCGGTTTCACCGGCCATCGATTCGGCCATCAAAGTCTTTCCGGTACCTGGAGGACCCCAGAGAAGAATTCCGCCTGGTACATAACCGCCGTGTTTTTCGATCTCTTCAGGAGTTTCGAGGAAGAAGAGATTCTCGCGAATCCGATTGAGGACGTGATCTTGACCCCAGACATCACTGAAGCGGGTGCGGATATCGTCCGGAAAATAGGTATCAATTCCGCCGCGGCTTAAGAACCAGAACATTGCGCCGAATTGGATAATGATGAAGAAAACCGCAAAAGCTAATTGCCCCAGGAGAGGCAGCGAGGACCAGAGCGCCTTAGGGGCTAAGAAGAGAGCGGTGATCGGGGCTTCTTTGTAGACCGCTCCCAAAATAACTGCGAGCAGCGCAATAAGTAGAATGACTTTGATCAAGCGCGAGATCCGGAATCGGTTCCAATCCCCGATTCGATTGATCTGTCGATCAACAAAGGCAAAGTAGCGATTCCAAAATCCATGATACGGAGCAAGTTTCTCCGCCAAGATAAAGTGAATCTGTCGGATCAGTTCTATCCCAAACAAAGCTAAGAGCCACCAACGCGAATGGATCTGCTGCACGATGGCATCATGGATCGTGAGGATCGGATCATTGGCAAGTGAAGCCCAGACAAGTACAACAAAGACGAGCACGAAGGTGAGAAAGAACTTGATCCGATCAAACAATGCCAGATGGACGCGGGTCTTGCGATCAGTATCTCTCAACCGACTAGGAATCACTTCTGTTTTGATCTCTTCAATAGACATTAGTTAGACCCCCTAAAGGTAAAAGACTTAACAATCTTTTCAATCAAGCTCTGATTCTTTGTATAGCAAGCGGTAGTGCATCGGGCAATAAACATGACAAGCATGTGGTGATCATTCGAGAGCAATCCAGTTTGATTGAGAGTCTGGCTCACACCGTTCGAGGTGAAATCAAAGACGGTGTGCACTCCGCGTCCACCCTTTTGAACCGCTTCTTCATCAGTGGCCACGTTATAAACAGGAATGGATGACGCAGTTCCATCCTCCCAAGTAGAAAGTGGTACAACGAGATTTCTTAGATCGTTATAGGAGACTTGCTGGATCTCATCATTTGTTAGCCCACGCACTCTCACATAGACCACTGGTTGTTCTGGTGCGGTTAACGAGAGAACATCGCTCGCACTGAATTTAGATTGAGCAGAGAAAGCGATTTGATAGTGAACGAGTGCCAAGCGTTCTGCTGCACCTTGAGCAGTTGAAAGCGATTCTTCGTGATTCAAATCTTTTGTTGAGATCGTGTGCCAACCATTAGGAACAGCAAAGTAAACGCCATCTTTGCTGTCGCTTCCGTATTGTTGCGAGCTCTGCGCACAGCCCGTGAGCACGAGAGAGCAAAGGGTCGCCACCGCGACCAGACTAAGTCCGCGTCGAAAAACCATTGGAATATCGTGCCGTAAATTGGCACTTTTGCTAACTCGAAATTAGCGGCTTTCCCGCGTCAAAGTGCCTTAACCCAGGCATCTGCAGATCTTGGATTAGCCGCCCCGTCGACATTTCTCGGAGCAGTACTTCACAGAATCCCAGTCGCGAGCCCATTTCTTTCGCCACTCAAAAGGGAGTTTGCACCTCTCGCACACCTTGGGTTCAAAGCCGTTCTTGGCTCTAGCCTTCATGGGCTAATCCCCGATCCAGGAGTTTGGTCCAGTACCGAATTACAAATGAGTTCCTGTTGGAAGCGATCCAGCGATATCCCCTGCGACCAATTGGTCCGAGGGAGCGCAGAAGAAGACCCGTTAACCGATTTCCCCTGGCTTTGAGCAGGATGGCGATTGCGGCCGCGCCGGCATATTTACTGGTGGGAGTTACTACAAAAACCGATTGTGAACATGCCTCAAATGACAATCCATATCGCTCAAGTTCTGCGTCGTGGAAGGAGATCGAAGCTACTTCCAATTTCAGTTTCAGCCAACGAAGCCAAGCTATGCAGAAATCACATTGACCGTCGTAAATGACAATGGCCGAGATTGACTCGTGAGTCATTTCAGCGCCTTGCTGATCGACCAGGCCTGCTTTCTGATTTCGGGAATTGCAGTGCTTTCGAATGCCTCACCGGAACGAAGTGGGCCGATCGCATAGATATTTGAATATGTGGAGCCATCCGGCTTCTGCAACAAACCGGTAGAAACATCGACCGAGAGCCCCATACCTAGCGGACCACGAGATGTCTTACCTTTATTAATAAGAGAGATACTCAGTGGATCGGATAATTCATAGTCACGACCGATACATATAGCTAGGTAATCCCCAATGTAGGAGCGACCATCTTCTAAATTGATTTCGACCGAATTCTCTGAAGCGGAAGCCCTTGAGACCTTTCCTTTTACTACTTGAATTCGACCAGCACTTATCTCTTCTTCGACTCGATCTGCAATATCTGGGGCGATTCGATGTCTACGCCTGGACCAGGATGAGCCATCGGTTCGTAAAAATTCTTCGCGCTCTGCCGCGGTAAAACTGCGCCACATCGCCTCGGTTATAGGACGCAAACCATCAACCGCCTCACGCCACTTATCTCCCGCTGCCGCTAAATAGGCGCGGAGTTTCTCTAATGTATTTACTTCATCCAGAGTTGGATTAAATGGATTGATAGGTGAGCTCTGGTGGCGTTCGGGCAAATTGCCTGATCCCGAAATGGCGATCACCTTATTGTGGGGATTTCGCGCTAAATGAGTCATCGCGATATCAATAAAACTGAGGCCAGTGCCAAAGCAGATCAAGTTCTGACATGAAGGAAGGTCATCCCCATCCCAGACATCAATAATGATGTGGGGATTTGCTGGCTGCCCCAGCAAGAAATCAGGTACGCGAGCTTTACCGTGGCCCATCGCCAATACAACTGTGTCGTAGACGCGAGTTAGTCCCGATGAAAAAGTGGCGCTTATCTGGCCACTATCTTGCTGCTCAGTATCGATAACCAAATCTGAAATATGGTTAACCGCAGTGCCGAGGCGATCTCGAAGATAGGTGCTGTAATTGCGACGCTCCATAAAAGAATATGCGACAGTGTTTGACCATTGGACGAAATCATCTGGAGCATCTTCGATCGCGCTCATCTTTGCGGTAGGCACATTGAGTCGATGCATCGCATCGCGAGTTTGATAGGCCAGCCCTTCACCCAAAAGTTCTCGCGGCTCGGCAATGTCGATCTTCTGCGGTTCGACTCCACTACGAATCAGGGCAATCGCCGTGATTACTCCGGAGGCGCCTCCACCAACAATCAAATATCTCTTGGGTGTGGAATCCATGCTCCGATCTTGCCATCATCTGGGTGCGAAGTTCTCACGGAGCAAGCCAGAGTGGGCTGTAGCCACCTAGTAGAGTTCTAGTCGGTGAAGATGGGATGAACATGAGTGAAACTAACTCCTTTGACGCGACCGCGCCCTTAGCGGTTCGACTTCGCCCTGCCTCAGTAAATGAGTTATTGGGACAACAACATCTACTTCAACCTGGTTCCCCACTTGTGCGCTTAATCGATGGTGAGGCCAAACACATCACCAGCGTTCTGCTTTATGGCCCTCCGGGAAGTGGCAAGACCACGCTTGCGAAGATGATCGCTCACTCCGACTCACGTGAGTTTGTGGAACTCTCAGCGGTAAGTAGTGGCGTAGCGCAGGTACGTGAAGTATTGAGCGATGCGCAAGAGCGACTTAACTCAGAAGGTCGAGAGACAGTTCTCTTTATCGATGAGGTCCATCGCTTCTCTAAGGCGCAACAAGATGCGCTCCTGCCTGGAGTAGAAAATCGCTGGGTGACCCTTGTGGCCGCGACTACAGAGAATCCATCGTTCTCCATCAACTCTCCGCTGCTCTCGCGCTCGATCGTTCTTACGCTGCGTGCCATTCCGGATTCCGATATCGGAAAATTGATCGACCGCGCGCTGAGCGATCCGCGTGGATTAAATAATGAGGTCACGATCGAAGGTGATGCTCGAGATGCGTTGATCAGATTGGCCGCAGGCGATGCTAGACGCGCACTGACCTATCTCGAGGCGGCAGCGGGAGCCTCCGATATAGAGATAACCACTTCAACACTTAATAAAGCTGTAGATCGAGTTATCCAGAATTATGACCGTGGTGGAGATAATCACTACGACGTAGCAAGTGCTTTTATCAAGAGTATCCGCGGCTCCGATGTCGATGCAGCGATGCACTATTTGGCCCGCATGCTTGAGTCAGGCGAGGATCCCAGATTTATCGCTCGCCGGATGATGATCAGCGCAGGTGAAGATATTGGTTTAGCTGATCCCCAGGCACTTGGAGTAACAGTTGCAGCAGCTCAGGCCGTTGCCATGATTGGCATGCCGGAAGCCCGAATTATTCTGGCGGAGGCGGTTGCCTACTTAGCCACCGCCCCAAAATCCAACGCCTCATATTTAGCGATCGATGGGGCGTTAGCAGATGTTAGAGCTGGCAAGGCAGGGCCCGTACCGGCCCATTTGCGAGACCCCAACTCGGGGGCGCTACGCGATCGCGCCGAAAATGCCAAGAGAGATGCCAACTCTTACATCTATCCCCATGACCTAGAAGCCGCTGTTGCGCAGCAGCAATACCTGCCAGATAACTTGGTTGGGGCGGAGTACTACCACCCTTCAACTCATGGTTATGAGTCGCGAATCAAGACCGCGCTGGAACAGATTAAAAAACTTCTTCGAGGAAAATGATTAAGACTTGGAGATTTTAAGAAGTTGATTCAAAGTTAATGGCTCGCAACCTGAAGATAATTGTTTTTGTTCGATCCGCGAGCAGAGAGCCACAAAGACTGCCGCGGTTGTCATTGCATCTCCGAGTGCATGATGAGGTGTGTAAACAGGGAGGTTGAGTTTGCGCGCTAAGAATTCCAGTGAAGGCTCATGCCCAGTATCGCTCTCGGCATACCCAGCAAATCGAGCTAAGGCCGCGGTATCAATAACATCCTTGGGATATTTCTGACCATACTTACCTAACCGGTGAGAGAGGAATGCCTTCTCCACCCAACTAGCATGCGCAATCAAATATTTGCCAGAAATATGTGCGATCAATTCGGGGATTACATCTTGAGCCGTACGAGCCTTACTCAAATCGACATCACGCAATCCATGGATCGCAATAGAAGCGGGCGAGGGACTTTGTGCGGGGATGATTTCAGCATATAAATTTCCGTCACCTTTAAATCTCCCGTCACTGATCGTGACAGCTCCCACAGAGATCACTTCATCCTTGCGTAGATCAAGTCCAGTTGTTTCAACATCTACCGCGCAATATTCATAACTGCGCCAATGATCCGCGAGACGCTTGCCTAAGATCACGGAAGGCGCCGAACCCATTCGCTTTCAACCACGCCTTGAATATGAGAGATCGCCCGAAAGTTCTCTCGCAGATGTCGACGAGTAAGTGAGTCAAGGGAATCAGGCGAGACCCAGGTGGTGGGGGTACGCCCTGCTCTAATTGCTGCGATCTCCTCATCAAAGACGATCTGGTGAATATTGGTGAATGCGGCGGTAAGAATTTCGCCCTCTTCACCTTGCAGTAAACCGGCTTCGCTGGCTCGCTGTAGACGCTCCAGGGTTCCACCGCGGACATCGCCTTGAACGATCGCCATCCAGCGCGCCAACGAGGCGATCGGAGAGAGGCCACCTTCCTTGAGGTTGAGTCCCCCTCGGTTCTCGCCGCTGTGGTCCACGATGAAATCTTTCACGAACCCGATAGGAGGTTTCTTCGCTAAGGCGAAACGGAGTGCATCGGATAAATACTCCTTGGAGCGAGTTGTCTCTCGAATATTTTCCATAATGGTGCGGCCCAGTGAGGTATTTGTAAGCGGCTGGTTGTCAGCCGCGATAGATGAGAGCAGCAGTGCCCCGGCTCTATGTGGGTCACTCAGCCAGGCGCTAGAGACTTCAATCCAGGCTGAGCGGGAGCGCGTAAAGAGTGTGTTGTCGGCATTGGCTCCATTAGGACAGCGCTCCAGCCCACATTTCTCCATCAGTTCAAGAATCTGTTTAGCGTTGTTAGTAATTTGATCCGAGGCATCAACATCACCTGGCTGATCAGCCCAGACGATCGCGGTGTCGACATCCGATGCTGGAAGAGGCTCACCGCGCGCAATCGATCCCAAGATTAACCAGGAGTGTGGAACCGGCTGATCGACCGAGCCGGATAAGGTCAGAACGCGTGTAAGTATCGCGCCCACGATTGCAGACATGAGGCCTGCAATATGCAGCGAAGGAATTCCATTGTCATGTAATTCAACGAGCGATGGTTTAAGTAATAAAGATGCCGCAGATAACTCCTCGATGCTACTTGCTGATTCGATCGCGGCGCGAATGAGTAATGGATTGCGCAGTTGCACTGAGGATAGATCCATCGCCCGCACTACACCCAGTGGTTTATCGAATTCATCTACAACAACTAGATGATGAACTCCACGTTCCACCATTTGCAAAAAGGCGCTAGCGAGGGTGACCTTGTTAGAGACGGTGATTAATGGAAAACTCATCATCGAAGCGACAGGTGAATCAATGGGAAGTAGTCCTCGACCAACCTTGCTTCTAAAATCACGATCGGTTACTAAGCCAATACCTTCACGAGTCTCGATGAGAGCAAAAGATTGGTCGCCCGCCGTCATTTTCGCGGCAACATCACGAATTGAATCATCTCCCTTTACCCAAAGTATTGGGCGCATGTAACGAGTGACATTTGATTGCGCATCTGAGAGGAGCGAACTAGATGTCAGGCGGTGCCTGGTGATCAGAGTTCCAAAATGGCCAAACTTAAGTGAGCTGGGATCCGATATAAATTCGCGGGGGTCTGGCATTCGATAGCAAAGGGTGTCCTCTGAAGTGCGAACCGAATACTGCGGAGGCAAACCAGTGAGCACCGAGATATGACCAAAGGCATCTCCTGGATGGAGCTCATCAACCACATTGCCCTTATCCAAGACCTCAACTGAACCCGTCCGAACCACGTAGAGGTGGTTTAAAGGATCTTCGCCTGCCTCAACGATCACGGTGCCGGCTACAAAATATTCCACATCAATCTGAGCCGAAATCTGCTCTAAATCTTGGTTTGAGAGTGCATTAAATGGAGGTTGCTTGGCGAGAAAATCAACAAACTCTTGCACTTGCTACCCTCCCCATACCTTGGCGCTCAGGGCCTACTCAACGCTTCTAAGTGAAGCACCTTTCTTGGCACCGCTCAAGAATTTTTGTAGCGGTACCTCTATTAAATAGAAGCTGATGAGAGCAAGGCCAAGCACAATTGCCATTATTTCGAGGACGTATCCATGAGGATTAAGCGCATGCTTGTAATAGAGGAAGATCACCGGCATATGCCAGATATAAATAGAGTATGAAAGCACTCCTAAAGTGCGCAGCGGTGCGAACGAGAGAACACGTCGCTTCATCCGCCAAATAAATGACTTTTCCGCGATCTGACGATCAAGAAGCAAGATGAGTATCGCCGTACCTAACCCAGCGAATCCGGGGAATTGATATCCAATGCAGGCAGCGATAAGTCCTACCAACACGAGCGTGAAAAATAGTGGAGATTTCTTAACCAGCGATAAACACTTTTCGTAGTTGAGAGAGATGAGACACCCGACCAAGATCATCGTTGGGCGAAAAACAACGAGATTGAAGATGCCATCTTTATTCCAGGAGTAGTCAGGATAGTTAATCCAGAGGACGTGGATCCAGATCGCAGCGATCACAACGAGAAGGAATCCGGTAAAAACTCTCTTGTTAAAGAAGCGAAGAAAAAATAGGAGCGTGATAGGGAAGAGTAGATAGAACTGCTCCTCCGCACTCAGGCTCCAAAATGGACCAAAGAGATCGCCCCAGTGCAAGAAGTTCTTAACATAAAAGAGTGAGGCCAGAACTGGCTTGGTGTCTTGAGCTCTCTTAAATCCAACCACAAGGCTCGCAACCAGAATACTGATAGCCATAATCGGATAGAGACGAGCTACACGGCGCCTGTAGAAACTAGTAAGAGGTCGACCTTGCACCACCGTCGCCAATAAGACCTGAGTAATCAGATATCCCGAGAGAGTGAAGAAAATGTCGACTCCCAAAAAGCCTCTGCCGCCCAAATATCCAAGGTGGTGGAGCAAGACCACGATGATGGATAAGGCTCTAATCCCATCGAGCTCTGGACGATAGGTGATGTTCTTTCCGCGAATCTCTCTTGAAATACCGAACATCAAAGACTCCTCGTCCCTGCCATGTAGGTTAGTTGAACAATGCTAGGGCACTATCAAAGAACTACTGCTTAGGATGAGTCATCAGCCATGCCACCATTTCACTGGCAAAAAATGGGGATATGACGGGTGAATGTCCAGCGCCATCAATTCGCCAAAAATCTACAGATACGTCGGCGCTGCATCCTCCGAATTGAAAGATGGTCGTCTCATCACCAGGAATCGTTGGATCTAAATCCAACTTGTCTGGAAGTGCAGTCGCAGGCGTAGAACATTTCTCGATTGAGCCCCAATTACTAAAAGTCGCTTCCGCACCCGGTATAGGTTTCCCGCGAATATGGTTGTAGGCGTAGGTAACATCCTTTGTTCCCCATATTTGTAAAATATTTATTGGAGAGCTCGGTTTACATGCGGCCGCAGTTGTAAAACTTCCTCCTGCAATATTGATGATGGCGGCGATACGGCTTGAATATTTGCAGGCCAGCGCATTTGCCATGAATCCTCCATTGGAATGCCCGATGACATATATCCGTTTAGGGTCCACGGAATATCGCGCCGAGATTTTCTTAATAATGTTCATGATGTATGCGGCGTCATTGACCGGAGGCTTTTGGAAATCACAACATTCTGGAGTGGCGTTCCAAAATCGGGCTCCGAATTGATCGATCGTGCCATCCGGATGCACATATATGAATCCCGCTGACTGCGCCTCCGAAGTAAGGTGCAGATAATTTTCGAGTTGAGCACCAGTCTGTCCGTAACCAGAGAGGGCGATCACCAAAGGAACGGGATCTGATTTCTCATATGTGGATGGAATAAAAACATTGAATGGGCGAGAACCAGTAAAGGGAACTGTTGCTGCGTGGACAATTTGAGTGCTCAGCAACGAGAGCAAAACAACTGCAACAGTGAGGCGAACTTTCATGTGGAGTACACAAGGTGCGTTTTAACAGGATTGCCCTCAGGAATATTTGGATGCTCAAAAGTGAGTTCGGGACGTTCGCGTAAACCAATCTTTCGCATGACATTTATCGATGGCTGATTCTTTAGAGCGGTGTACGAATAAATAATGGGAAGAGCTAAATCTTTGAGTCCAAATTCAAGAACGGTCTTAGCCGCCTCTGTTGCATAGCCCTTGCCCCAATACTTCTTATCTAAGCGCCATCCAATCTCGTGGCAGGGCATAAAAGAGACTCCGGGGAGATCTTGATGTGCAAGCCCGATGAATCCCATAAATTCACCACTCGATTTCTCTTCAGCCGCCCATAAGCCAAAAGGATTTTCGTTGAGTCGATCTCGTAGTCGGTTAAAACTAGTCAGGGATTCTTCTGCCGTGTAGGTGCGCGGAAAATAGCGCAAGTTCTCTGCATCGGAATTGAGCGCGATCCACGGTTCAAGATCACTCTCCTGCCATGCCCGGAGCAAGGTTCGAGGAGTATTGAGTTCGATCGCCATCTCTACCCCTCCATGCTCCTAAAAATTACAACCCAATGAACGGTGAGCGAAATAGGCATTTTATCCTTGAACTGCCCCAAACCAATGGCTAACCTCTTTCCATGAGCAATCAAGTTGAAACCCTAGTAGATGTGCAACTTACCAACCGCAATCGCGCAACAGTCTTCTGGCGCGGCATCCTGGTTGTTCCAGTAGCGATCTTCGCTGCATCCTTCGAACACATCGCGCGAACTAACTGGGATTCAACTCCAATTCTTGTGGCTCCAGCTTTCTTAGCGCTCGTCTTTCGCACCGTCTATCCCAGTTATGTATTAACTTTCAATCACGCGGTAACTGAGCTCTCAACCCGAATCAGTTCATATGTGCTTCTTCTGACCGATGACTATCCCTCGATTGAACGTAATCCGAATATCGCTGTCATATTCCCCGATGTCGAAGGCGGCAAGAAACTTAATCGCTGGTTACCACTCGTTAAATGGTTCCTCGCTATTCCGCTCTATATCGTAGGAATTCTCTATGCCATCTTGACCCTAGTGCTTACATTCTTCGCCTGGATAACTACCTCGATCACAGGAAACTACCCAGAGTGGGCCGCAAAGGTCGCGCTTGGGACGATTGACTTCTGGAACCGCGTTTATGGATACTCGTTGCTGCTCGTCACCGACGAATACCCTTCATTTAGCCTTTAACAAGATTTAAGGAACTTTTCTCTTAAAGCTCTTGCCTTTGCCTCCACTTGAGAGCACGATTACAACTCAGGTGAACAAAGGAGTTCGCATGAAAGTCTCATCACTTATTACTGGCAAAGCGGTTTACAGCGTTACCGCAGAAACCTCAATTGCAACGCTTGTCGAAAAATTAGCATCGCTTAAAGTCGGTGCACTTGTTGTATCCCCCGATGGAATTCGAATCGCCGGAATAGTCTCAGAACGAGATATTGTCGCCGCGCTTCCGATTCATTTTCACGAACTCGGAAGATTGCATGTGCGAGACATCATGACGGTGAACGTCACAACCTGTACTCCTAATACAACGGTGGCAGAGTTAATGGCAATTATGACTGAACGTCGCATTCGCCATGTGCCAGTCGTCAATGAAGCAGGTGACCTGGTATCGATTGTTTCGATCGGAGATGTCGTTAAGTCGTACGTCAACGAGATTGATTCAGAGAGAAGCGCACTCGTCGATTACGTACAGAATCCTAGATAAACCAGTTAAATTACTTAACGAACCGTTCCAAATCTGAAGGCAATTCAGGTGAGCTGAAGAGCCACGATTCAAATTCGCCACTCTTGAAGGTGATTTTGTATCCGGGTTCCTTCTTGTAAACCGCGGCAAATGATTTCGAACCCATCTTGCGCCAGGTACCTAACCCAACCGTTCCGGGAATGCCAGTTCCAGGTGCTCGAACCCCTCGCCATCCAGAGAACTTCCAAAAATTATCTATTGGCTCAATTTTCACGATGTCATCTATTTTGGCGCGAGGGTTCTTGTGGAATCCCCAAAATTTTTCACCCGCACTGAGAGCAAGTACCACTTCACTACCAACAATTGTGGCTCTGGCCATTGACCTTCATCCTCCTACTTTCTAACTTTCTTAAGATTAACGCTCTTGAGAATAATTGTTGCAAGAAAATATCCGGCGGTGCTGAGTGCTATCGCCCAAATGAGTCCTATTACTACGACTAGTGCTGCGGTGATCAGAAGAGTCGCTGCATCTAGACGAGTTGTCTTGAGCATCTCCTTAAGATTTGCTGGGCTGGCGATCCGATAAGAAGTTCCGATCAAGACGGCGCCAAGCGCAGCTGTAGGTATGTGAGCGATGACTGGATTGAGCACGAGAACCACCAGCAGCAAAAATCCCGCATGGGTAATGGAGGAGATTCGACTCTGGGCTTTCGATCTAACGTTAACGCTAGTCCGTGCGATCGCGCCGGTGGCAGGCATTCCTCCAACCATAGAAGAGATCATCGTTGCCAGACCCTGACCGATGAGCTCTCGATTTGGCTTATAACTAACCGCCGACTCATGAATGTGTGCCATCTGATCTGCGACTCGAGCAGATAAGAGAGATTCAATTGCAGCAAGTAGCGCTATCTCAACCGCGCCAACTACCAGAGCAGAGAGACCTATGTGGCTCTTGGAGAGAGAAACGTGTTGGTAGAGGGAGCGCGGCAAGTTACCAATGAGAGGTGTGTGTAGCGAAAAGATGGGAACCAGAAAGGTAGCGACGATGATTGCTACAAAACTGGCTGGAATATGTACCTTGATCTTGAGTAATCTAGAAATTCTGGGGTAATTAAATTTCACAAGCAGCGTGATGACCATCAGCGCTAATGAACTCCAGTGAAGTCCAGCAGATAGTGCTCCACGAAAAGTCCGCCACGCGGTAACCAATGTATTTGCACCACTGATTGAGTGAAAGGCAAGTACGGATGGAAGTTGTTGCAGAGCGATTACCAAGGCAATGCCCAGCGTGAATCCCTCCATGACTGGCCAGGGAACTCGTCTGATAAGCGCCCCGCAGTGAGTAAGACCCATAACGACTACCAGTACTCCAGCCGCCAATCCAAGCGGTGCGAGCGAAGCGGTACCGCATTTCAACACAATTGGAATCAGAACTACGGTCATGGCTCCGGTCGGTCCGCTCACCTGGAAATTAGATCCCCCAAAAATTGCAGCAATCAAACCGGCATAAATCGCGGTAATCAGCCCTGCTCGTGCTCCGGCACCTGCTGTGATGCCAAAGGCTAGCGCCAGCGGAAGAGCCACAATCCCTACAGTGATTCCAGCGATTACATCATGGCGCCAATATTTTTTAGCGCCCACATAGTCGGACTTACTCGGCAAAAGTTCGGTTATATAACTCATCTCTCCTACTTCGTCTGTCTCTTAAGAGTAAGAGATCCTGCTGCCAAGATTCCGGCCAAGAACAAAAAGATCAAGAGTGAGTCGTTCATGATCGACCCTTGATTGGAGATGACCTTCTTGGTCGCATCGATCGCATAGGAGAGCGGCAAGTAGTTTGAGAGATCGTTAAGAAGGCGAGGCATCATTGGGCGTGGAACGAGTAGTCCGCTCAACAGCAATTGCGGCAGCAATATCGCAGGCATGAATTGGATCGCTTGAAACTCAGTCTTGGCAAAGGTGCTGACAGCAAGACCAATAGCTAGGCCGATCAAGGCATCGAGAATCGCGGCGTAAATCAAGGTGATTTGTAGGCCTGCGATCTTTAGCCCAAGAACCCAGATGGCGTACGAAGAGACTGCAGTTGCTTGGAACAAGCTAGCCAAACCGAAGGCGATGGCATATCCCCCGATAAATTCCACCTTTGCTAGCGGTGAGATCATTAGCCTCTCTAAAGTCCCACTTGATCTCTCACGTAACGTTGCTACGGAGGTGATCAAGAACATGACCAACATGGGAAAGACACCGAGCATTGATCCGGCAACTCGTTGGAATAGATCTGGATTGGACCAGTAGACATATTTGAGAATTGTCATGAGCAACGCTGGAGATAAGAAGAGTAGCGCGAGAGTTCTTGGGTCATGAAGAAGTTGAAGTAAAACCCTCTTGGTCATAGCTATAAGTCGGGAAAGTTTCATCGCTCTCCAATCAGGGAGATAAATACATCATCCATACGACTCTCTCCGGTTCGAGTGCGCAACTCAGCAGGTGTCCCTTGCGCCAGTACCTCACCATTTCGCAGGAGGATGAGTTGATGGCAACTATCGGCTTCATCCATCACATGGCTACTCACTAGAAGGGTCTTGCCCTGTTGGGCCAGCGAATTAAATAACCGCCAGAGCTGAACGCGTAATACTGGGTCTAATCCCACAGTTGGCTCATCAAGAATCAAGAGTTGCGGACTTCCCACGAGCGTCGTCGCCAGTGCCAATCGCGCGCGTTCACCACCTGATAGCGAGCTCGCCATTTGGTGCGCATTCCGAGTGAGATCAACCTCTTCCAAAATCTGCGCAGGGCTCTTCTCATTTTTTTGATAGAGCGCCGCAAAGAATTCAATATTCTGAATGCAGGTTAGATCTGAATAAACGCTGGCACTCTGCGTCGAATATCCGATCTCGTGCCGCAGCGCCTTACTGGCGGCGGAGCGACCGAGAACCGAAATCTCGCCGCTCTCTATTTTCTGTAGCCCAACAATCGATCGCATAAGCGTCGTCTTACCGCTTCCGCTGGGACCGAGTAGACCCATGATCACTCCCTGAGGAATATCTAGATCTAGATCATGCAAGATGTGATTGCCGCCTCGCTTCACATTGAGGCGGCGACACTGAATCGCGGAAGACACATTTCGCATCATACGACTCGGTACTGTGAAAGAGCTCCAGATTCCGGTGGCTAGCACTTATATTCATTGGTGGAATACTTAAACTGTGGGGAAGATAAGCGCGGGCCTGCAAGATAGTTGGTGGATGTTCTTCGACACCTTCTGGGCGCTAGTTCTCGGTTTCACTATTTCGGGTGCAATTCAGGCCTTCACCTCACGAGAGAAGGCGCTAGCAACGCTTGGTAATCACAAGCCGAAGACCATTGCCAGGGCTTCATTTCTCGGCGCAATAAGTTCTAGTTGTTCGTACGCAGCAAGTGCAATCGCCAAGAGTCTGATCGATAAAGGTGCGGATTTCACCACCGCCATAGTCTTTATGTTCGCAAGTACAAATTTGGTCTTCGAACTCGGTTTAGTGATGTGGACGCTATTGGGTTGGCAATTTGCTCTCGCTGAATTTATCGGTGGGTTCATCATGATTGCGCTACTTACCGCAATCCTCCCGCACCTCAACATTGCCCGTCGACCCCGGATGCTACAGATGGCTGATGACTCAACTGCGCAGATGAAATCAACCTGGCGCGATGCCGCTGGATTTACTGTTGGCGATCTGACCATGGTTCGCTTCGAACTTCTTATCGGATTTATAGTTGCCGGCTTAGCAGATACCTTGATACCCATTTCATGGTGGCATCATCTCTTTTTGTCGGGCCACGGCACCCTATCCGCAATTGAGAATGTGGTTCTGGGACCATTTATCGCATTCATCAGTTTCGTCTGTTCTGTGGGAAATGTTCCGCTTGGTGCGGCGCTCTGGAACTCTGGGATCTCCTTCGGTGGCACCATCTCCTTCATATTCGCTGACCTGGTTGCACTTCCGTTAGTCATGATCTATCGGAAATTTTATGGAAAACAATTGACAGTTAAGTTAGTCGCAATTTTCTGGTTCACCATGAGTTTTTCGGGTTTCTTAACGGAGAAGCTCTTCAGCGTTCTAAACATTCTCCCAACTAAACGCACGCTTGTTACACATGCCTCACGTATAGGAGAGAACCTCACTAGCTGGTTCAACTTGTTCGCACTGATTCTTACAACCATAATCGCCTGGCTCTATCTCACGAGATCTAAGTCCGAGGAGAGCCCCTACGCCAAAGATCCTATCTGCGGCATGCAGGTTGAAAAATCTACTGCTGCGGCCACTTTTGTTCACGAGGGAACGACTTACTACTTCTGCGCACCAAGTTGTACGGAGAGCTTCAAGAACTCCGTATCAGCGTAAGCCGCTTCTGTACCAGCGCTCCCGATAAGAGCACCAGCAGACCACCGACAACTTGAGTCACCTTGAAACTCTCTTTGAGGAGCCAGATTCCGAGCAAGGTTGCGACGACTGGAGTTATGTATGTAACGGTGCTGGCGATCAAACTTCCCGCCAAACGCACGTTGCGGAAATTCCAGATGTAAGCAAAGCCTGTACCAAATGCGCCCAAAATCAATATCCCCCAGATCGATTTGGCGCTCCAGGCTGCGTGGGTGATCCCATGAAGGAGAGCAAATGGGGCAAGAATGATCGCACTTGTTGTCACCTGAGTTGCCGCAAGTGCACGCGGTGAATATTCCAACACATTCACGTAGCGACGTGAATACGGAAAAGAGATGCCGTAACAGAGTGTGGCGCAGAGCAGTTCGATAACCCCTCGCCACGAATTGGAACTCAAACCCGAGAAGGCACCGGTGACCAGAATGATTCCAATAAAACCAACAACTACTCCGATGGCTTGATTGGCATTAATCTTCTGCTCTCGAAATCCAACGGTGATTACCAAGACCGTCATAAGTGGAGTGGTCGCATTAAGCAATCCCGCCATGACGCTGGATACGTTTGTCTCACCTAATGCAAAGAGATAGCCCGGAATGGCGTTGAGGAGTAAGGCCACGACCGCAATGTGCCCGACTTCGCGCACTTTATGTGGCAAGCGAGTTTTAGTGGCAAGACAGTAAATAAGAAGTGTGGCTCCGCCGATTGCTCCGCGCAAAAATGCCACACCGATTGAGTTAAGGGTTAACAGCCCCCACTTAATAAAGAGGAATGAGGCGCCCCACGTTATTCCAAGGGCGATAAATCCAGGCAACCACTTAGTACTCGGCGCCTTTGACATTGCGCCATTCAATCATGAAGCCAGAACGGCTCGAGCGATATTTGCATCTTTAGCGAAGACCATAACGCGTGGACCTTCGAGTGTTTGAGTTAAGTTGGCCTTGATTCCTGCTTCAAGGAGTTTCTGACGGAGCATCTCTCCCTCAATAAAATTCTTGGGGGCCGCTACCGAGACAAAGAGGCCATACTCATCGGCTTTTCCACGACGCCCGGGTCTTTCAACGAGAGATTTTCCATTGCTAAAAGCCCAGCGCAGGATGAGCGCCAGAAAAGCTACAACGGCAAATCCCGCAAAGCTTTTGAAAAAAAGTCCGTTATCGATTCCCCCGAGCATGGACAAACGCTACCTGGTTGATTCAATCCTTGAAGGTGCAACTACTTTGTAGCAAACTATTCGCATGTCGAGCAAGGATGTGGCCGCCAAAATCCTCTCAGAGGCAGGAATCCCGATTAATGGATCGGAACCTTGGAGTATCAGGGTTCACAATGAGAAGGTCTGGGATCGAGTTATCTCCCAGAAACAGCTAGGTTTCGCGGAAAGCTATATGGATGGCTGGTGGGACTGCGACGCCCTCGACGTCATGCTCACCAAGTTGCTCTCAATCAATGTACTTGCCTTGCTCAAGCCAAGTCCCGCCTTGGCGATGCACGTTGCCAAGTCCTACATCATGAACAATCAAACCAAGAGGCGTGCGGCCGAAAATGCTAAGCATCACTACAACATTGGAAATGACCTCTACTCCAGGATGCTAGATGAGGAGATGGTCTACTCCTGCGCCTACTGGGCCAAAGCCCAGACCTTGGGGGAAGCCCAACTAGCAAAATTCGATCTCATCTGCCGCAAGTTAGAGCTTCAGCCTGGAATGCGCCTGCTCGACATAGGTAGCGGGTGGGGTGGCTTCCTGCGCTATGCGGTGAAGAACTATGGAGTTGAGGCGACCGGAATCTCACCTGCCGATAATCAAATTAATTTGGCGCGAGAGAAGTCAGAAGGACTCGGCATTAAATTTATCCAACAGGATTACCGGGATTTGCAAGGTCAATTCGATCGCATCGTTTCAATTGGAATGATGGAGCATGTTGGTCCTAAGAATTACAAGACCTTCTTCGGCAAATGCAATGAACTCTTGGCACCTAATGGGCGCATGTTGCATCACACCATCTCATCAAATCTCTCCAAACAAGTCACCGACCCATTCTTTGATCGCTATATCTTCCCTGGTGGAGTACTGCCTTCACTGGCGCAGATTGCTGGCGCTGTTGAAAATGTCTTTGTCATCGAAGATGTCCATAACTTTGGTCCTTACTATGACCGAACTCTGTTGGAATGGCATCGCAATATCTCGGCAAAGTGGGGCGAGATTCCACAATACGATGAACGGTTCAGAAGGATGTGGAATTACTACTTGCTCTCCTCGGCCGCGGGATTCCGTGCCGGGCATTTGCAACTTCTGCAATGTGTCTTTCAGAGAGTCGGTCAACGACCAACGTACATCACTGCGCGCTAGCGCTTGCGAGCCGTTGTAAAACGGGGACGACCTGTCAGATCTTTAACTCCATTGATCTCAATGAAATTCTCGGCGAGCGCCTTTGCGATTGCCGGAGCCTGAGTCTCGTGATGTTCGAGCGCCAAGAATCCACCAGGCGTTAAAAGCCGTTCCGCTGCCGCAATAAATTGGAGCGGGATGGCCATCCCAGCAGAATCTCCGCCAAAGAGCGCGCTAGATGGCTCCTTGCGAACCTCAACCGGCAGATTTTCTCCCGTAGGAATGTAGGGAGGATTGGCAACCACGATCTCGAATTTTTCACCTAAGCAGGAATCGACAACGCTTGCTGTAACAATCCGAACCTTGGGCGCAAGCAATGCAACATTTTTAGTTAGCCACTGACTTGCCTCGGGCGAGATCTCAACCGCAGTTACATCAGTACCAGCCCGCTCAGAAGCGATCGAGATAGCGATGCAACCGGAGCCCGATCCCAAATCAACTACCTTGGATTTGGCAGGGCTTCTGCGATCAATCTCCTCAAGTACCAGTGCGACCAGTGACTCGGTCTCTGGACGCGGAATCAGAACACCGGGACCTACCTGAAACTCCAAATATCTAAATGGGGCGGAGCCAGTTATATATTGAACTGGTTCACCATTTTGTCGGCGCAAGACCAACCGCCTTAATTCGCGATCTAAAGAGTTAATCTCTTCATCATTCATCCGAAGGAACTTCAGTTGTACCTCGGTACGAGTGCACTGCAACAGATGTTCCAACAAGATTGTTGCGTCAACTTCTGGAATGCCTTGGGCCTTGAAATAATCTCGGGTCTGACGCAGTAGATCTTTGGCCATAGGAATTAATGGTCCCCTGATGCCAACTTCGTTGCCTTATCTGCCTCTAAGAGCGCAGCGATAACATCGTCGAGCTCGCCGTTAAGAACAGCATCCAAGTTATTAGCTTTGAAATTAACCCGGTGATCGCTCAAGCGATTTTCTGGAAAGTTATAGGTACGGATTCGCTCGGAGCGATCAACAGAGCGAACTTGAGCATTGCGCTCCATCGATGCAATCCGATCTGCCTCCTCCTGCGCTGCGGCCAACATGCGGGCCCGCAAGATTCGGAGAGCCGACTCCTTATTTTGAAGTTGCGACTTCTCGTTTTGGCAAGAGACCACAATCCCAGTTGGGATATGCGTAATGCGAACAGCGGAGTCGGTGGTGTTAACCGATTGACCGCCGGGCCCAGATGAGCGGTAGACATCGATTCGCAGATCTTGCTGGCGAATCTCGACATCGACCTCATCGGCCTCCGCCAAGATGAGCACGCCTGCTGCGGAAGTATGAATTCGGCCTTGGGACTCGGTCTCAGGTACTCGCTGAACCCGGTGGACTCCACCCTCAAATTTCAGTTTTGCATACGGAGTCTTGCCAGGCTCGCCCACGCCCTTAGATTTGATGGCCATCGATACATCTTTATAGCCACCCATCTCAGAGTCGGTGGCATCAATAATCTCGGTCTTCCAACCTTGGCGTTCGGCATAGCGTTGGTACATTCGAAGAAGGTCGCCGGCAAAGAGAGCCGACTCATCGCCACCAACTCCAGCCTTGATCTCCATAATGACATCGCGGTCATCGTTGGGGTCACGCGGAAGGAGAAGTTCTTCTAATTTAGCCTCGCTCTCGGCGAGCGCACTTTCGAGGGCAGGAATCTCTGCAGCAAAGTCGGGATCCTCAGCGGCCATCTCGCGCCCGGCAGCAAGATCATCAGTCGCACTCTTCCAGGCGCGGTATCCCGCGATCACTGGTCCGAGTTCGGCATAGCGCTTTCCCAGGCGACGGGCCTTGCCCTGGTCACTGTGAATAGAAGGGTCGGCGAGTTCTTTCTCAAGCTCGACATACTCATCGAGAAGCTCGTGGACATTTCCGAACTTGTCATGTGATTGGCTCATGCGATCTCCCTTCCTCTATCAACTCTGACTTATCTATCTACGGCTACAAATAAAAGAGACCGCGCCCACCCATGACAGGGTGAGCCGCGGTCTCTAGAAGAAAGCTACTTAGTCTCTGTTGCCTTGCCGAAGCGCTTCTCGAAGGCAGCTACGCGTCCGCCGGTATCGAGGATACGTTGCTTTCCGGTGTAGAAAGGATGGCAAGCAGAACAGACTTCAACATAAATTGAACCTGATGCTTTTGTTGAGCGAGTCGTGAAGACCTGGCCGCAACCGCAGGTAACGGTTGTCTCAATGTAATCTGGATGAATCTCTGGCTTCATGGAAGAACCTCTTTAGGTACTGATGGGCTTACTGGGTCGGAAATCCCGTGAACCAGCAGGGATAAGGTTACAAGGTTAGAGGCGGTCTAGGAAATTGGGCCTCGAATTACACCTCGTTGGGTTTAGTAGTAGCCGCGCCAGTGGGTGGTGGCGAGCGCCTTGCATGGGGTGCCGTAGCGAATCTTGATGTAGCGAATTCCCCACTTAATTTGTGTAACTGGATTGGTGCGCCAATCGGTGGCGACGACATCCATCTTGTCTCCAGGCAGAGCTTGAGCGATGCCAACCGCGCCGCTGGAGTAATTGTGTGCTTTGAAGTTCCAATGACTCTCACCGTTCCAGAGCGCATTGAGGCAAGACATCTGACGGGCGTTCCATTTATATGTAGAAGCCACGATCTCTTGGGCCACAACTTTGGCGCCTTCGGGAGTTTTTGCGAGTTGAATCTGACGGGCGGCTTGAGAGACCAAGGCCATCTCACCGGCATCGACAGAAGTGGCAGTGCCCAGGTCGATCAATCCGAAATTTTGGGTAAGGGCAAGGGTCGGATCGATCATTACCGCCGGAGCCGCTGGGGTATCTGGAAGGGTGATGGTCTGGCCGAAGTCGACCTCAGCGAAAGTAGTGTTGACCGAGGCGAGAATTGTGATGGCAAGTGCCGTCGTCATGACGATAAACGGTTTACGGAATGAGTGAACCACGGCTCTGCCTCCTTAGCTCTAGTCGATCTTGCCCTTCGTTGCGCCCAGCAGCTTCGCGATTCGAAGCCATCCAGAGCGCCTGACAGGTTTTAGAGTTACAGAGGTGTTCGGCAGAGGCAAATTTTAACCCGCATACCCCGAAAAAAATTTTTTATTCTCAGAAATGGTCATTTCTAAAGGTGCAGGTCAGCCCGTATGAAACCCTTTATGTCCGAAATGTCCGCAGGGGCTCTTTTTTAGCCCTTCAGAGCCAAATTAGGCAAGGAAATTAATTGGCTCTTCCAGCATCTCGGTGACCAGAGCGGCGATCGGAGAGCGCTCTGACCTGGTCAAGGTGACATGAGCGAAGAGTGGATGGCCCTTGAGGGACTCGACCACTGCCACAACGCCATCGTGACGACCAACCCGAAGGTTGTCGCGTTGTGCGATGTCGTGGGTGAGGATGACTCGAGAGCCCTGGCCGATTCTGGAGAGGACGGTGAGCAAAACTCCGCGCTCAAGTGATTGAGCCTCATCAACTATGACGAAGGAATCGTGGAGAGAGCGACCCCGGATGTGGGTCAGTGGGAGAACTTCGATCAAGCCACGGTCGATGATCTCGTCGATGACGGTCTGACTGACCAACGCTCCCAAAGTATCGAAGACCGCCTGAGCCCAAGGCGACATCTTTTCGCCTTCGCTACCTGGTAGGTATCCGAGTTCTTGTCCGCCCACTGCATAGAGAGGTCTGAAAATTACAACCTTCTTGTGATGACGGCGTTCGAGTACCGCTTCAAGTCCGGCACAGAGTGCGAGCGCAGATTTTCCGGTTCCAGCTCTGCCGCCGAGTGAGACGATTCCGATCTCATTATCAAGAAGGAGATCCAGAGCGACTCGCTGCTCGGCGGATCTGCCATGCAATCCAAAGGCAGAGCGATCACCTCTCACTAATTGCAATTGCTTATCGGCAGTAACTCGAGCAAGAGCGCTTCCCTTTTCGGAGTGGAGAACCACTCCAGTATGACAAGGATTCTCGCGAGCTAATTCATGAGGTGTTCGATCGTTCTCGTAGAGAGAGTCGATCACCGATCCCCCGACATTCGCCTCAATCATTCCGGTCCAGCCGGAACTAGAAGCCAACTCGTGGCGATACTCCTCTGACTCAACACCTACCGAGGAGGCCTTTACCCGAAGCGGCAGGTCCTTGGTGACCAGGACTACCTCCCGGCTCTCGGCCATCAGGTTGCGGGCGATCGCCAAGATTCGAGAGTCATTGGAGCCATCGCGCAGAAAGCCTGCCGGCAGGGATGTGGGATCTGAGTGATTGAGCTCAACTTTGAGGGTGCCACCTAAATCATTGATGGCGATGGATTGGTCCAAGCGACCATGGCTGATGCGGAGGTCATCGAGGGTTCGAAGCGCGGCCCGGGCAAAGTAGCCCAGCTCAGGATGATCCCGTTTACTCTCGAGCTCCCCGATTACGACGATCGGGATAATGACTTCATGCTCGGCGAAGCGAGCAAGCGCGGCTGGATCTGCTAGCAAGACACTGGTGTCAATTACGTAGGTCTTGCGCCCTTTATTTTGGCTCTTTGCCAAGAGGTCCTCGCGTTTTCCATATTGAGATGTACCCAAGTGGCTTCTATTTGCAGGGGTACAAATAGAACTTATGCCTCATAAAGTAAAACTCGCGAGCCCTCGGGGGTGAGCGACACGCGGTACTGGAAGGTTAATTTACGCAAAAGCCCAGAGCGCTCGGGCTACCTCCCAAAACGGCGGTTCCGCTGGGCGTAGGCGCGTAGGGCACGCAAGAAGTCAACGCGGCGAAAGTCGGGCCAATAGGCCTCACAGAAATAGAACTCGGAGTGGGCTGATTGCCAGAGCAGAAAGCCTGATAAACGCTGTTCACCCGAGGTTCTAATGACGAGTTCGGGGTCGGGCATTCCTGCTGTGTAAAGGTGCTTGCTCACCTGATCTATAGATATTGATTCAGCAATCTCATCGGCACTCTTGCCTTGAACAATTCCATCTTTAATGAAATTTCGCACTGCATCAACGATCTCGTGACGCCCCCCGTAACCGATCGCCACGTTGACCACAACATCAGTTCGACCCTTGCTACGGATTTCTACATCGCGAAGCTTCGTCTGCAGCCACTCTGGCAATAGCTCTAGCGCTCCAAGCGGTTTGATCTCCCACTTTCCGAGTTGATCGAGGTGATCCACGGCGGTGGCGATAATTTTTAGGAGCGCATCAAGTTCACCCGGATCGCGATTTAAATTATCGGTAGAGAGCAACCACAAAGTGATGATGGAGACATCGGCCTCTTCGCACCAATTAAGAAGTTCGATGATCTTTGAGGCGCCGGCGCGATGACCTTCTTCTGGATTGGCTCCAAAGTTTGATTTAGCCCAACGCCGATTTCCATCCAAGATAACACCGACGTGGTGCGGAGTCTGGGTGAAATCAAGCTGACGTAAAAGGCGACGCTCATAGAGCGGATAAAGCATCGCTTTGATAGCGCGCTTTAAAGGGTTACTCATTTTTTCTTGAAATCACTCATTGCTTTGCGCTCTGCGATGAACGAGGCGACGGGCAGGGTACCAGCGAGAATAAATGCGATGGTGGTTGGGAAACTCTTACGAGCTTTAAGAGAGTAATTGAATGCGGTGATGACGTATATCGGATAGGTAAATCCGTGGACGATTGCTATCCAGGCCCAGCGAACCTGTGCCCCCGAGTAGTGATGAAGTATGTGATTTTCGGGCACTTCAACGAACCAGAGCAAGAGGGACATACAGCCCGACCAGAAGGCCATGATCCGATACCTTTGTAGCGCACCCTCTAAACCCTTTTTCATACTCCCACCTTATCCGCGATTTCATGGAGTTTGGCATTGCGCCTTGAGATAAATGGAGCAGCAATGACGAGTAGCGCCATGAACCACCAGATCACTACATAAGAGATGTGCTGCCAATAAAAACCAGATATTGATTGTTGGAGGACTGGAGCTGGCACCCTCGAACCGGTCACAACCTGGCCCGATGAAGTCACCTCTTGGGTGGCGATCACATAACCGTCAAAGAGGTTGTATCCCAAGCCAGCAACAAGGGCGGGATCCAAGCGGCCGAGTGAGGTATCGGAGTTAAGACCATGATCTTCTTGTTGCCGCGGATAGAGGCGGCCCTGAATTTTTAAAGTTTGCGTGGTCGGCTTGAGCGAACCATCGTTGAGTCCACGAACAACCAAGATGGCTCGGTTATCCGAGATAAGAAAGAGTCCCGCTGCTAGATCCTTATAACCAAGACCCGTCACTAATTGGGTTGGGGCCACATAATTCTGAACATAGTGCCCCTCCATGGTCACAATTCGATTGACCGCTGCTGTATAAATATTCTTTCCAGCGGCATCAATGGAGGTAAGTGGAACTGGCACTGAGCTAGGAATTACCTTCCCCTGGCGCGAAGTTGCTTGGGCGCGATGCCACTGCCACAGTCCAAGTTCAAAAAAGACGCCAGCACCAAGGATTACCGCAAGAATCGTTGAGATAACTTTGAGCGAATTACTCTTGTTCATCAGTTGGCTTTGAGGCTCGCTTATATCTGCGATAAAAACTAGTAAGAAGAACGACGAATGCAATAGTCAAAGCGATCATGATGAGTGATCCAGCTAGCCCGGTATTGATATCTGGGGAGTCGTTCATGCCCCGATTATCCTATGAATTTCTGACCTATGCTTACCTACATGAGCGAGCGCGAGAGTGATGACTATCTCCAAGCGCGCTATGGCAACTCTCAGAAATCATCGCGACGTTGGTTGATACCTGCCACCATCTTTTTAATCGTGGGTGGAGGCTGGCTCATCTGGTCTGCGGATCACTATTCCAAACCTGAGATCAGATCCGACCTCATCTCCTTTAGTATCACCAGCCCTAAATCGGTATCGCTGAGATATGCCGTCAATGTGCGCACCGCAGGTAAGTCACATCAATGCATCCTGACCGCAACCGACTACCAGGCAAATATCGTCGGCCAAATCACCGACACAATTCCTGCCGGTGCCAACAACTACACCCGCCTGGTTTCAATCCCCACTCGAACTTCAGCGGTCTCGGCATCAATTGAACATTGCTCATAGCCAGAGATAAACTCGCCCTCTTATGACAAACCAGACTTGGCTCACCGAAGAGGCTGCTGCTCGCCTACGTGCCGAGCTCGAAGATCTCGAAGGCCCGCGCTTCGCAGATATCGTGAAGAAGATTGAGGCTGCCCGTGCAGAGGGTGATCTCAAGGAGAATGGTGGGTATCACGCCGCTCGCGAAGAGCAAGGCAAGATCGTAGGTCGAATCCGCCAACTCAAACACATGCTTGAGAACGCTCATATTGGCACTCCACCTGAGAGTGAATCCGGCGTTGTTGGCCTAGGCATGGTCGTCAAGATTGATATGGCCGGGGACGAGATGACATTCCTATTAGGTTCGCGCGAAATCGCTAGCGGAGATATGGATGTCTACTCCGAAAAGTCCCCACTCGGTTCCGCAATCCTCGGAGCCAAAGTTGGAGATCAGGTCAATTACGAAACCCCCAGCAAGAAGATCTTCGTCGTCACGATTCTTGAAGCTAAGCCTTACGCCTAATCGGCGTAAAAGCCCTTCTAATCCCCTCAATAGGGAGAATTGTCTGAACCTTGAAGTAAGCTTTCCACATGTCCTTTAAGTTTGTTGATTTATTCGCTGGAATCGGCGGCTTTCATGGTGCGTTGAGCGCTCTTGGAGGGGAATGCGTCTACGCCTCGGAGATCGACAGAGCCGCTGCTCGCGTTTACACACGTAATTGGGGACTGATTCCTGATGGCGACATTACTCTGGCAGCCAACGAAACAACAATGCATGTACCTGAGCACGATGTCCTAGTTGGCGGATTTCCATGCCAACCGTTCAGCAAATCTGGAAAGCAAAAAGGAATGGATGAGGCCAGGGGAACTCTCTTTTGGAATATTGCCAAAATAATTGAAGTCCGCCAACCTCGAATAGTTTTACTTGAAAATGTAAGAAATATTGCTGGCCCTCGGCATGTGCATGAGTGGGAAGTAATTATTGAAACTCTTCGTCTACTGGGATACAGAGTTAGCTCTAAGCCGCTAGTTGTTTCGCCACACAGGATTCATCCAAATTTTGGTGGACGTCCGCAGGTGCGTGAGCGTGTATTCATTGCAGCGACTCGTACAGGAAAGCCAGGACATCTCTTGGGTGAAGAACCTGGATTGCCAAACATTGAGAAATTTGAAGAGAATTGGAATATTCAAAATTGGAATCTCGGCAAACATCTGCCAATTGATTCAAAACTAAGTGCATCTGAAAGAAAACTCGCGGCTCTTAACGAAACTGAAGAACTTTGGATCGACACTTGGGATGAATTCGTTCAATTGTTTCGCGCCGCACACCCAGGAGAAAATCTTCCTGGGTTCCCCCTGTGGGCCGACGAGTGGGTGGATATCGAGGCCTTGAAGATTCCTAGAGGAACTCCAGATTGGAAAAAGAATTTTTTAATTAAAAACGCTGAGTTTTACACTGAAAATAAGAAATTTATTTCGAAATGGCTAAAAAAGCACTCCAATTTAGAAGATTTTCCACCTAGCAGACGTAAGCTCGAGTGGCAGGCGCAAGACGCAAAATCGCTACACGAGACCATCATGCACTTCCGACCCTCTGGCATTCGAGCCAAGAAGGCTACTTATGTGCCAGCATTGGTGGCGATCACTCAGACCACGATTTTAGGCAAGCAAGGAAGAAGACTTTCTATCCGGGAAGGGGCAAGACTTCAAGGACTCCCTGAATGGTTTGACTTCCTCGATCAGCCACAATCGACAACCTTCAAACAACTTGGAAATGGAGTCAACATTGGGGCCGTTTACAACGTATTGAAAGGGCAAGTACTGCGTGATCTAGATCTGCTCGGCAGCGATAGCAAACTAGCCAAAGCGATACTTGAAGCACCTAATGATCCCAGTGACTACCTATCCTCGTATCATGCTCCCGCTACCAACGATCTTGAAGTATCAGATCAAGTACTAGTTCAACAAAGCAATTCAATCAAAGTTAAGAAGGAAACGAAACTTAAAATCGCTGAGTGATTCAGCGTTTTCGCGAAGCCGAATTCATTTGATCAAACTCTTGCTTTTGAGCTAAATATAAATCCGCTGGTCTATTTTCTGCATAAGCCATGTACCAACTAGGCATAAAGACAAATAACCCGTTCTCAGCGGATTCTTTCGCTAGCTCGGTCACCCTAGGAGCAGGGAGAAGAACCGCACGATTATTCTGCGTTACTTCAATATCCTGAAGTCTCTCCCGTTCAAACACGTACACCCCTGGATGAGCTTCATAATCGATAGTCACGACTGAGCCCACATCCGGTACTTGGTTCTGCAAGGTTGGCGCAACGGTTGTAAATATGTCGAATTGATTGGCTGTCGCACCTGACCAATAGGAAATCATTTTGCCCCATAAATTTTCAAGTGGCATGGCACGAGAAATATCTTCACTCGCATTCAAACTAGTTATCTCGAGAATCTTCCACTCGGAGCGATTTAACCGCTCGCAGATTAATAGGAGCTGTCCTTCTTTAATTGGTGAATTTCGAAAATTAATAATTGACGAAACCTGAATTTTGCTTCCTTCGTTATTCAGGAGATTCGCCCTCGACTTCTTGAAGTTCGAAAGTACAAAGACCATTGTGCTGTCATACGACCACTTTTTATTATCTGGAAGTTTTACGGTCGCATCCCACAAGAGGGCAATTGGACTTATTCCTTTCCCAACTTTATGGGAGAAGTGCTCGCCTTGAAATTGATAATCCCACCCTTTTACGCCCTTAGAACTCGCCTCTTCTCCAGCCACATCTCTCTCGGGCCTACTAATCTCTACGTCGCGTCTATGACTATTTCTAAAATTTATTGAGGCGTCCACAAAAAGGTCTTCGAGAAGCGCTGCCGATGTCATTCCATAATAGTGAATCGGGTATTGGAACGAGGCCGCAACCAATGGAATTAGGTATTCCTGCCGAGAGAGCATATCCTCAAAGAAACTGACTAACTCTCTACTCTTTCCCATGGCTGGATTCTGGCGTGCTTTCAGACCTTAATCCAGTGATTCGCTTACTAATCAGCGGCTATTAGCGTTCTTATAGCGGCGCACGCTCAATGGAATGAAGATCGCCATGATCAAGACCATATAAAAGAGCGATGCCACGATCGGATGTTCGCTCGGGAATGAATGAGCGGTCACGCCAAAGACATTGTGAAATCCAAAGAGTTGGCGAGCCGCCGCAACCATCGTCGAGACCGGGTTCCACTCTGCGAAATACTGCAACGCTTTAGGCATTGAGGTTGTGGATGCGAATGCGTTAGAGAGGAAGGTGAGCGGGAAGGTAAAGAGGAACGAGACGTTCGCGACGACTCGGGCATCTTTAGACATGAGCCCAGCAAAGATTCCCGCCCACGAGAGGGCATAGCCAAAGAAGAGCAGCATCAAAAAGCCCAAGAAGATATGGAAGATCCCAGAGGTGGGGCGCCATCCGACGATATATCCCGCAACTCCCATTACGACCAAGACAACAATATTGAGAAGCCCATCTCCGAGCGTTCTACCAACGACCAGCGCTGAACGGGCGATGGGTAGCGATCTAAAGCGATCAATCAGACCCTTCTCCATGTCCTGCGCTAAACCTTGAGCGGTGGCCGCGAGGGTAAAGGTCACGGTCTGCACAAAGATTCCTGGCATCAAGAGTTGAACATATCCGCCCTTGATTCCGGCGCCAAGGCCACCGAAAACATATCTAAAGAGAAGTACAAACATGACCGGTTGAATAGTGTTAAAAATGAGGACTTCGGGAACTCGAGTCAGTTGAAGTAATTGGCGCTTGGTGATTACCAGTGCATCTTTTATGCCGTTCATTTGCGCGCTCCTCTCTTCTTCTTTCCAGTTTCAATTTCTTCTTCCAACTCTGCAACGTGACCAGTAAGTGAAAGGAATACGTCATCGAGTGATGGTCGCTTGAGAGCTAGATCCAGGGCGTGAATTCCTGCAGTATCAAACTCACGAATCACCGAGATGAGTGATTGGGTTCCATCGAGAACTGGAACAGAAATTTTGCGAAGACCATGATCGATTGTTGCCTGACCATGTGTTACGCGTTCGATAATGTCTTTTGCAGTATCGAGGTTGCTATCTGCAACAACAATCTCAATGCGCTCGCCACCGACCTGATCTTTGAGGTGATCCGAGGTGCCACGCGCAATAACTTTTCCACGATCAATCACCACGATGTCATCAGCTAATTGATCGGCCTCTTCAAGGTATTGAGTTGTAAGAAGGAGCGTGACGCCTTCGCGAACCAACCCTTCAATGACTCCCCACATCTCCATGCGACCGCGGGGATCAAGTCCGGTTGTTGGTTCATCTAAGAAGAGAACTTTGGGGCGAATAATCAGCGAAGCCGCGAGATCAAGCCGACGCCGCATTCCGCCAGAGAAGGTCTTGATGGGGCGATGGGCGGCATCTGAAAGTGAAAATTGGGTTAACAATTCGGTCGCACGCACACGAGCTTGAGCAGCGCTTAAGTGGTAGAGCTGACCGAACATGACCAAGTTGTCCCAACCAGTTAGCGTCTCATCGACCGCCGCATACTGGCCAGATAGACCGATAATCTGACGTACCGCTTTAGGGTTCTTAATGACATCGACTCCTGCAACGGTGGCGTGGCCTGAATCAGGCTCAAGGAGCGTTGAGAGCACGCGCACAGTCGTCGTTTTACCTGCTCCATTTGGGCCTAATACGCCCAAAACGGTCCCCTCTTCTACATCTAGACTGAGGTTATCGAGAGCGCGAACTGCGCCCTTACGGTACGTTTTAACCAGATTTTCCGCGGTGACGCTCTTCATCTGCCAAGCGTAACGAGCGAATGTCGTTTCGCAAGGCTAGAATTTGCTTGAAAGTTCAATAATTCAACTGACGCACACATACTTGATAAGGGATTACATGTCTCAAAAAACTACTGAAGCAACACAAATGACTCACAAGCAGATCTTGACCGTGATGTTCGGTTTGATGACTGGTTTGCTGCTTGCAGCGCTTGATCAATCAATCGTCTCCACAGCGCTCAAGACAATTACCGTCGACCTCGGTGGTCTTAACCACTACACATGGGTTGTCACTGCATACCTGTTGACCTCAACAGCATCGACACCTCTCTACGGAAAGATCTCTGATCTATACGGTCGCCGTCAGGTCTTCCAATTTGCAATCGTGACCTTCTTGATCGGTTCATTCGCATCAGGTATCGCGCACAACATGACTCAACTCATCGCCTTCCGTGCTCTTCAGGGCTTAGGTGCTGGTGGATTGATGTCACTCACCTTCGTCATCATCGGTGACGTTGTATCTCCTCGCGAGCGCGGGCGTTACCAAGGTTACTTCGGTGCAGTGTGGGGTCTTGCGACAGTTGCTGGCCCACTTTTGGGTGGTTTCTTCTCAGACCATGCGAAGGTTCTTGGAGTTACAGGCTGGCGTTGGATTTTCTACATCAACCTTCCACTCGGAATCATTGCGTTGATCATCACCTCCGCCGTTCTTCATATTCCTAAAGTTCATCGCGAACACAAGATCGATTACTTCGGCGCCTTCATATTGATCGTCGCAGTATCAGCACTGCTCTTGGGTATCTCTGTCTACGCTCCAGAAAATGGATGGCTCACCGCCAAGACACTGCTCTGGATTGCTGCAGGTCTGGTTCTCTTTGGCATCTTCCTCTTCAACCAAGCCAAAGCCACAGAACCAATTTTGCCGCTGCGCCTATTCCGTAACCACACCTTCAACATCACATCACTCCTGGCCTTCCTCGTGGGTGCTGCCATGTTTGGTGCAATCGTTATGTTGCCGCTCTACTTCCAGTTGGTAAAGCACAACTCGGCTACCCTTTCAGGCCTCAAGCTCCTGCCACTTATGTTTGGAATCATCTCCACTTCGATTACAACAGGTAAGTGGATTGCTAAGCACGGTAAGTACAAGCGTTTCCCTGTTGTCGGAATGGTCTTAATGACCGGTTCCCTCTTGGGTCTCGTCTCGCTCACCGAAACCACTCATTTCTGGATCATTGCGATCTTTGAGTTCTTGCTCGGCGCCGGACTTGGTGCATCGATGCAGAACATCGTGATCGCGCTTCAGAACTCACTCGATGTTAAAGATATGGGTGTAGGAACTAGCCTTAATACCTTCTGGCGATCTATCGGTGGAACTCTTGGTGTAGCGATCTTCGGATCGATCTACGCAAGCAAGTTGACCGGGTATCTATCATCAGGAATCAAAGCGCTGGCTGGAAAGAACCCGACTGCTATGTCAGGTGCTACTCCTCAAGCTCTTTCCGCTCTCAAGAATAACCCTGCAGTAATGGCGAAGTTCACTCGGCAATTGCAGGCAACAATCTTGCACAGCTACGTGGAGGCTTTCCATATTGTCTTCATCTCGGCAGCACCGGTAACCGCAATTGGTTTCTTAGTTGCACTTGCGCTACAAGAGAAGCCACTTAAGTCTGGTGCAGAGCATGCTGCAGCAATGCAGGAAGCTGCAGGCGAAGCTCTCGGCTAACCATAAGTAATAAGAAACCCCCAGGTGATTTTGCCTGGGGGTTTCTTATTTTAAGTTTCTTATTTCTTAAAGAGGTAGATAGCGAGAACAGTTAAATTGAAGAGGCTCAGAGCAATGTAGAGAAAGCCAGTAAAGAAGAGATTGCCTGAATTCTTGACAACGCTCAATCCCAACTGAGAGATGTCGCTAGCTTCGCGCATTGCGCGAGTAAGGGCTCGACTATCGCGAATCGATGCCAGCATCGCAGTTACGGAGAAGACTCCCCCGGCTGTTACCAGACCAATTGCAAATGCCTTAATATCGAGCGGCGACTTGTAATTTAACTTTCCCGTCGCAACCAGAATGAGAATAACCGCCAAGAGAATCGTGGGCCCTAATTGGGAGTTGATTCTTTGGGAGCGTTGCCCGTTCCAAATTTGGAGCAGGTCTTTCTCTCTCATGCCCAAGAGCGTACCTCCCGATCTATTCTGATTGGTGCTACCTTATTATGACTGAGAGGATCTACTAAATGCACACCTGGACCTGGTTCGCGATCGCTGGTGTTTGCGCTGTACTGGAGATCCTAAATCTGAGTTTGGTCTTCGCTTCTTTCGCAATCGGAGCCTTTTTCGCCGCGATTTCCCAAATATTCACGACAAATGCCACTCTCGCATGGATCGTCTTCGCGGTCGCCACGGTTTTAAGCCTCCGCCTCAAGCCGATAGTGGTTCGCTACATCTTCCGAAAGACGCCTCCATCGGATACTGGAATTGCTGCTCTCATCGGACATAAGGCGACATCGACCTCGCCAATAACCGATTCTTCGGGGACAATTAAGCTCAAGAACGAGACGTGGACAGCGCGAAGTGAGAGCGGAGAGATTCCAACAGGAGAGAACGTGACGGTTGTGCGAATAGATGGAGCGGTAGCGATCGTCGTTCCGCGCGCTGACTCCTAGAAAATTTCCTGGAACTACTTTTCAGATCGACTTGAGCAATACGACTAAGGAGTAATGAATGGCACTACTTATCGGACTTGGCGTAATAGTTCTTCTCGCCATTCTTATTACGGTCGGTTCCATCAGAATCATTCCGCAGGCAAATGCCGGAATCGTCGAGCGTCTGGGCAAGTACCACAAGACCCTAGAGCCAGGACTCAACCTCATCGTGCCCGGCATCGATCGTCTGCGCCCACTTGTCGATCTTCGTGAAAAGGTCGTCTCCTTCCCCCCGCAACCAGTTATTACCGAAGATAATCTCGTTGTTAGCATCGACACCGTCATCTACTTCCAGGTGACCAATCCAAAATCTGCAACATACGAAATCGAAAATTACATTCAAGGTATTGAGCAACTTGTAGTAACTACTCTACGTAACTCCGTGGGCGGATTGGATCTTGAGAAAGCTCTCACCTCTCGAGATCACATCAACGCAATATTGCGTGGTGTACTCGATGAGGCAACTAGCAAGTGGGGCGTACGCGTTAACCGAGTTGAGATCAAGGCGATCGAGCCACCTCCAAGCGTGCAAGAGTCTATGGAGAAGCAGATGCGCGCTGATCGCGATAAGCGTGCCGCAATCTTGACCGCAGAGGGCGAGAAGCAGAGTCAGATCTTGCGTGCCGAGGGAAATCGCCAAGCCGACATTCTGCGCGCCGAAGGTGAAGCACAAGCTCGCGTGATTAACGCTGAGGGTGAAGCCACTGCAATCGCAAAGGTATTTGAAGCGATTCACTCCGCCAATCCAGATGAGAAGGTCCTGGCATATAAGTACCTAGAGCAATTGCCGGTGATTGCCAATGGCACCGCCAGCAAACTCTGGATTATCCCTGCAGAATTATCTGGAGCCGCGGCTTCAATTATTAAGGCATTTAAACCTCAATAATTGAAGCGCAGTTGCGTAATTCTTACGGAACGATCACCGCTCTACCGCGAACAGTTCCTGCGGCAAGATCTACATACGCCTCAGCAGAGTCTGCCAATGAGTAGCGAGTGTGTTCGGCGTGGATTAAGCCACGACTAGCCAGGTTAAGAACTTCGATCAATTCTGGCTTGCTTCCCCAATAGGTTGTCTGCAAACTGACCTCATAACCTTGTGAGAAGAACGAAAATGGAACAGCTCCTCCGGCGATACCTACAAGAGTTACATCGCCCAATGTGCGAGCCGATGCCAACGCTAATTTGAGAGTCGATTCAGATCCGACAAAATCTAAGACAACATCTGCACCGTGGCCATGTGTATGTTCGCGGATAATCTGCGCGGTCTTCTCTCCAGGTTCTAGAACTTCATCTGCTCCGACCTCAGTAGCTAGTGCGAGTGCTGCTGGTTTTGGATCTACAGCAATGACTCGTGCTGCGGTGGTTGCCTTCACGATCTGGACCGCCATATGTCCCAGTCCACCCACTCCAATCACGACCACTGTTGCCTCCGGAGTCATCTTGCTCCAGGAGCGCCGAACAGCGTGAAACGGGGTAAGTCCGGCATCTGTGAGAGGTGCTGCAATAAAGGGATCAAGACCTTCAGGAAGAGGAACCAAGAACCGCTCCGATGGGATCAACATATATTCGGCAACACCACCATCGAGTCCTAGACCTCCTCCGCCCCCAGGAATGGGTGCAGAGGTGGGGTTCTCACAGAGTGTTTCAATTCCGAGTTGGCAACGAGAACACTTCCCGCAACCCCACGGTCCATAAACTGCAACCGCCTGACCTTCGTGAACGCTTGTGACGCCAGCGCCAATCGCCTCGACCCAACCAGCATTTTCATGTCCCAATGTGAAGGGTGGATTCCAAGGCAAAGCCCCGGCAACAAAATCATGCATTAGATGGAGATCAGAGTGACAAGCACCCGCTCCACCGATTCTTATAACAACTTCTCCCGGACCTGGAGTTGGTTTTGGAACTTCAACTAGCTCGGGATCGGATTTCCAATTCATCAATCGCAGTGCACGCATTTTTAACTCCTTAGAGACTGCGCAACTTCTTGTGCAATTTCATTATTCTCCGCACACCGCCCCCGTGCTAGATCCAAGTTGAGTGCTTACACTCTGTTCTCTATTCCCTGAGTCATACCGCCTCTCAGGTGGTGGGTATACATTGGATTTATGTTGATCTGCAATCCAAATCCGTGTTTTTCGCGAACTTTACAAATGCCTCACTTTGAACGCGACGCAGTCATGCGAGCACCGTCGGCAGAAGTTCGCGCTGGTGGAAAAGGGATTGATGCTGCCAGAGTTGGTCACTCACTCAAACGCAGATCGCCATTGCTCGTTCTCATTGGAGATCTTGATGGAGATCAGTTCTGTCGATTCCTTAATGATGAAGGGATCGAATTTAGAACGTCGAGTTACCACGGAAATATCCGGGTCGCCACCATGTACCAAGAGGTCAATTCACCCACCATCACGATTGTCAATGAAGAAGGACCAACCATTGCGCAGGAAGAGTGGGACGCCTACTTAACTGAACTACAACAAGAAGTTCAACCGCATGAAATTGTGGCAAGCATGGGAAGTTTTCCTCATGGTGTAACTGAAGAAAATATTGCACAACTCATCAACGTGGTTCATGAGAAAGAAAGTTTGATCTTCTTCGACACCGCACCTCACTTTCTGTCATGGGCGCTACGTCATGGAGCAGATATCGTCTCTCCAAATCTTGACGAGGCCGAAGCACTTATAAGTGGTGGATCAGAGAGTGCATTTCTCGGCGATAACACCAACGGTCGAGCGCGTGCAGAGCGTGCGGCGCAAACCATCTGCGAATTAGGGGCGAAAGTTGCAATCGTGCACGCCGGGTCTCTGGGGTGCGCACTCGCCTACAAAGACCAGACCATCTGGGTGCCAACAGTGGATGTTGTTGTGGCGAGCTCCGTCGGTGCAGGCGATTCACTTGCCGCAGGATTTATTTTGAAGACAGAAGAGCAAGGTCTGGAACGCGATCTCGACCAGATTGACTGGCGACACTCGCTCCAATTCGGATCGGCGACGGCGGCCGCTGCATGCGAGAAGGGGCGTTCTGGAGATGTAGACCCTGAGCGCGTAAGCCAATTATTTGAAGAGATTCGCACTCTAGATTCCTCTGAGAGGTAGTGCACCATGAACGTTGAACAATACGATCGCATGAAGAACGGGGCCGGGTTTATTGCGGCCCTGGATCAAAGCGGCGGTAGTACTCCGAAAGCACTGGCGCTATATGGGATCGATGAGTCGATGTATTCATCTCAGGAAGAGATGTTCTCACTTATGCATCAAATGCGGGCACGAATCATCACCAGTCCTTCATTTTCGAGTGAGCAAATCTTGGGCGCAATCCTCTTTGAAATGACTATGGAGCGCCTCATTGAAGGGATTCCCACTGCGGAGTATTTGTGGAATCGCAAGCAAATCGTGCCATTCCTCAAGATTGATAACGGGCTCCTGCCGACAGCACATGGCGTCGCACTGATGAAACCGATTCCCGAGTTAGCTTCAAGGCTAGCGAAAGCTAGGCGGTTTGGAATATTTGGAACCAAGGAGCGATCGGTCATTTATGAGCCAGATTTTGCTGGCATAAGTTCCTGCGTCGACCAGCAGTTTGAGATCGCTGATGAAGTTTTGGACTCAGATTTAGTGCCGATCATTGAGCCTGAGGTCGATATCAAGAGCAACGAGAAGCGCTACATAGAGGAGATTCTCAAGAGCGCACTGATGGCGGGACTTGACTCGCTAGAGAGCAACCAAAATGTCATGCTCAAATTAACCCTTCCAGAGGAAGCGAATTTCTACGCCGACATCGTGCGACATCCCAGAGTGCTCCGCGTTGTCGCTCTCTCAGGGGGTTATAGCCAAGAGCACGCAGTTGAATTATTGGCACGTAACGAAGGCCTTATCGCTAGTTTCTCCAGAGCCCTCACCGAAAATTTACATCACGATCAAAGTGATGAGCAGTTCAATGCGACCCTTGCGAGCTCAATAGAGAGTATTTATTTAGCCTCGACCCAAAAGATCACGAGATAAAAAGCCTGTCGCAAGTCGGGGTGAGTGGAGGGAAATTTGGCGCGTTCCGCATGCACTTACGGATTACACCAATCGCATATGGCGGGATCTGCCCGACTCTCTGCGCGTAGCTCTAGCTTTTTAAAGTCACATTTCACGCAACCCATTTCATCTCCTCGAACGGCTTGCTCTACAAAGCTGCTGCAGTCTCTGCATAAGAGACCACGCTCGACCCCTACCTTTCCCCAGCCAGGGGTATGGCATTCGGGACAGTGAGTGGAAATACGAAGAGCCAGGAGGCGAGCTGTGGCAGCAATATTCACCTGCCTCGAAGGTGAGCAATGTGCGCGCAGATCCGATTCAACGATTACCGCCCCGGTCTCTGAGCGGTGTGAACATTCACTAATCGCCGCTTCCAATGCTTGAACGCTCCCGATTCCTTTAGCGCAGAAGAAAGGTGAGGAGTTCTCTGCCTTAACAATCAATCTGTGGCGAGGAAAATCCGCTCTCTGAAGAAAGTCACTTAAATCGGCTCCAACAAAGGTTCTCGTTGATGCCGTCCTTATGTCGAGGGAGCGATAGCTCTCGCTAACGACGATGTCGCGCTCCGCATCCACCCAGACCAGATGTTCGATGTCAGAGATGACAAATGGAATGAAGGGGTCGGGGCCAATGGAGCCCTCTGATGCCACTCCGCGCGGCAGACCTGACTCTTTCATTCCAAGCCGAGCCTTTGCTATCGCAGTATCCAGCGGTGAAGCGCTTCGCTCAATATCGCCGGAGAAAGTTCCAAATTGATCGGTATCGAGAGCTCTCTCTATCAACTCAACTCCTAGAACCTCTTTAAAACTTGGCGCCACGAGCCTCTGCTTCTCATGCTGGGAGGTCAAGACCGCCAGGTGACCGCGATAAATATCAAGGTGGTTCATCACTTCCAAGTAATACTCCAGCCTCACCTAAAACGTTATGACGCGTTTTGTCGCCACTACTAAATTTCTGAGGGTCGCTCACCGCCATGTTGTAAGCAAAGTTGATCATCTGCATGACAACTCCAGGTCCAGATAAAATCGTGGCTCGAGTTGAGTGGCTTAGCGGTGATTACGAGAAATCTCTCGAAACTATCAAGTCAGCTATCGCCAACACAGATCCAAGCAAAGATCTCTTGCAAAGGGCTGATGCCTACCTCTTAGCTGCGCGCGCTGAAATTAGTTTGGGTCGTCAAGCAGAGTCCGAGATGAATTTGCTAGCCGCTAAAGGCAGCCTGCTCGGGATGGAAACATCTCGCCAAAATGCACTCGCATGGCGCGAACTCGGCGATATCTACTCAGGACTTGGATTTCTTGAGGATGCCATCGATGCCTATCGACAAGCACTACAAGAGGCTGGCGTTGCCGCAAGTCCACTGGCTTTTTCAGATCTCAAAATTGCAGAGAAAGGAGTTAATCGTCCGCAAAGATAGTCAATTGGGGCACGAAGTTATCTCCTTCTTAGTGCCCCAATTGCTCTACTAATTTTTTACTTCTGTTTACTTACTTCTTTAGCGCTCCCGCAACATCTCCGTCAGGATATTTCTTGGAATGCAGCATAAATACATAGTTATTTGCATTCGCAGCAAGCGTGGCAAGTGATACTCCATCTTCCTTCTGACAGACCGGAGATTTGGCGTTCACAGCGGCAAGTTGGAGCGGGAAGAATATTTCATCCGAGATCGTCATGTTCTTCTGACTGGCAGCGTGAACGTGAGCAGCTGTTAGATCTTTAACATTTGTAGTGATCTGATAACAAAAAGTATCGTTGCCATAATTTATGGTGAAGGTTCCCGAAGCGGTATCGGTTGGCGAGCCAACACCATCGAGGACACCCTTGCCATTTGCTAGAGCGTGAAAGGTAACGCTTCCTGACGTTGGAACTTTGATGGAAGAAGTAACCTTCTTTATGTCACCCACATTGAAACTAAAACTTCCATTCAGTACATGTCCATCTTGAGCTGCTACCCGGAAGATGACCTTATAAATTCCGGACATCACCATGGAGGGCTGCAGAACATTCGAAAGGATCGACCCTTTCACAATATTGTCAGGCGAAGTGATTGTCATACCCATCGGATCTACAACCTGCACCTGATTTACCGAGGAACTTCCCAGGGTCAATAACGGGTTCGCAAATTTCAGGATGATCGACTCGGGCAATTGTGAGACGGTGGCTCCGGCAGATGGATTAGAGCCAATAAGCACTGTGTGGGCCGATGCAGCAGGAGCCACAAGCAAACCCACTAAAAGTGCTAAGCAAAGAGAGATTCGACCTCTCATCTACATCTTCATCTTTGGACCAATTTGAAGCCCAAAGACCTCCTGGAGTGCGCCATACACTGCTCCAACAGTCCAATCAGGTTGCTGCGGCTTGAGAAGATTCAAACGACCTTGATCGCTGAGGAATCTCTTGAGAGTGGCTGGCAATTCTGTTGGATTGGCAACCGCAGGATTTCCAAGGTCAATCCAACGATAATGAGAATTAGCTCCGAGCAAGATAACTACATCATCATGTTGAATGTCGTAGGTAATTTTCTTCCCGGTCTGCCAATCGACTCCCTCTCCATCTTCATTTGGAATCTTCTTGGTGTAGACCCCGAACCAACCCCAGAACTTGGTTATATCAGCAGCGCTTCCAGTTGCAAGGGTCCAATCAGAATTTCCGTAGAGAGCTTGATATGCCTTCAGCCGGGATACGGTGTCCCGTCCTGGATCCACAGTAACTTCAAGTACTTTCACTTTAGAGCTATCTCCGGCTTTATTAACCGCCAAAGCAATGTCGCGCATATTGACAGTTGTCATTGGACAGATCATGTCGCAACTAGTGAAAAAGTCTGTCAAAACAATTTCTTTGCCACGGAGAGATGCCAGCGTAAAACTCTTTCCGTTCTGATCCTTCAATGAGATATTGGCGATTGCATCAGGCATCGCAGCATCAAAAATCGTTCCGCCCATCATGGCTGCCGTCCCGCTAATTGGTGGCGGAGTCGGCGCTGACATATCCATTCCAGCCATTGGCTTCGGTTTGGCAGAAGGAGTTGCGGCGTAGGAAGCCGAAAATCCGGTCATCACCAGAAATATTGAGAGTGCGAGCGCTGTCTTTTTCACGTGATCTCCTGAACTCGAATAGTGCATAAGTCTAGTTTTCATTTGTTAAATGTGCTTATCGCTACGACTAGAAAATGGGCAATTCATCTTTGGGTACTTATTGGTGCGCATATTTGGCGTCATGATGAAGATATGACCCTTGGAGCATCGCCACTTTAGTCGCTTGCCGCTTCCGTAGGTCACGGTTCGAGGATCCCACTCAAAGGCTTGCAGCGCCAAATGCGGGTGGGTTGTCTGTAAATCATTAAACCCAGGCAAGACTTTCCTATTTGAACAATAGGGGCATCCAGAACCCGCACTCCTGTGAGAAACCTTAGCGAAATATGTGTGACCCAATGAGCAGGACCACTCTCGAACTTCACCTGCCCCTGCAGTGATGGTGGTTGGATCCCAGCCCTGAGCTTGTGCCGCGATCTCGGGGTGGGTAGTTCCCAAATCATTTTTGCCCACGACTAATACCTTCCCTGAGCACTCTGGACAATGTATGACCCTTCCGCGTGAAGTACGCGCGTTCGGGCTCGTGATGAAGACATGCCCTTGCACGCATCTCCAAGGTCTATCCACTCCGGAGCCAGATGTGACCTTGGTTGGATCCCAGCCAAAGGCCTCTCTAGCTAAGGAGGGAAAAGATTCATCGATAGCTTGTTTCGTTGCCACTTTTACTCCAATTCTCCTGCTCTCAATTTTTCTTCCGCGTTCCTTCTGTGACCCTGAATCGCTCTCACAATGATCAGGAGAGCGATTCAAGGTTCTCTGGATTAATTAGATGTTTGCTATGAAATCAGAATTGCCGGTGAAGACAATCAGAAGGGCTGCCAGGATTCCTGCATAGGCCACTCCGACCAAGGCCTGCGAAGTCAGGTACTTTCCACCAGTCTTATTCTCTGAATTCTTTTTCGCCAGTTCGTTAAAGCGCTTGGCAAAGAGCCACAAAAGTGGAATCTGCAGTAACCATGTTGTAGGTCTGATCCACTTGTAATAACTCATATCCAAACCAAGGATGAGAGAGTGCCAAACCGATCCGATATAGAAAACGAGAATGAATCGGTGGAGGTACTTCCACGTTGAGACTCCGATTTTGCGGCGGAAGTAGAAAGTAGGACCAAGCAATAACAAGGTGTAGAAGGCGATAATTCCTACGTCGTACCCCCAGACCGCAGCTGGCCAACCGGTCTTCGCGTTTGCCCAACCGTTAAACCAAAAAACGGTGCGCCAAGAATCACCCATGGCATCAAAGACTGTGGCCACCGCATGAACGATCACAAGACCGAGAGTCAGTAAAGCGATGTGACGGTGCAATTGATCAATTGATCTATATCCCAGCCTTAACCAACCAACAGCTCTTCGGGATTGCTGTAGCCCCAATAGAACCGCCAAATATGAGGCGACGAGTCCAACCAGACCCGAAGCCTGCAAAATTGGGAACGACCAGAAGGTTCTTGTTTTGTTCATATGCATACTAGGCATCCCTAGCGCTGCAGCACTCTTATCTTGAGATTGAAGATGATAAATAAAGAAATAGAGGGCCAGGAATGCCACTACTCCTGTGATAGTTACCAGCCACGCAGATTTTCTGGAAGAAAATTGCACGGTGGTATTTTTGTCATCCTGAGAGGACTCCACATTGATGGACACATTTACTCCTAAAATAAAAATTATGAATATTCATTAGTGCGATCTCCGATAAAGCCACCAGACGAAAACCGCGATAAGCGCGATACCAGTAGATATCAACATCGGAAGATTGCTTTGCAGGAAACCCTGATTCATGTTCATTCCAGCCATATCGGACTTTAGGAAATGATTCATTTAGCGCTCCTTGTATAGGTCAAACCCACTTGATTCGGCAGGTTGCCGAGAAGTTAGGTTTGCGGGTTCTTAACTAGTACTAAATATTTACTAGACGAACCGGCGGAGCACTCAACCGAGAAGTTGCCTCGGTCAGAAAACTTTGAAGTTGTGTGATGAAGGTATTGAGTTCAATCTTGAGCTGATTGAACTTGGTGGAAACCAATTCAGTTCTTGGAATGAAGAATGGAACAAAGATGGTTGCTAGGAAGTATCCTGCAAAATTCCAGAAGGGCTCGCTCTTTCGAATGAAGAGGTAAGAGGCAATTCCCGCAATTGTGTGTGAGGCGATCATCGTGGTCGGGCTCATCGTGGAACCCATGTTCATGGACAATATGCGCGAGGTGCCACCACAAACCGGGACAAGCATTCTCATTTGTCCGCTACCCAACAGGAAGTGGGCTCCCGCTTGAGCAACGATCACTACTAAGGCCAAGCCTGGACCTTCAAGCTCTCTGACGCTGAGGATGGAGAGGATGGCTATCAGACCCACCGAGATTCCCAAGAATGGGACTAGTGGGATGAAGGTCCCACAACCAACTGAGTGAGCGATTACAGCCCCGAGGAGCAAGACTCCGCTATTGAGCAGTACTCGCGGGTTGAGCACTCTGGTGGACACGGGAAAAGAATAATGACTCCCGTGAGGAGGGGTAACCACTTAAGAAAAGTTTCTCAAGATTACGTGCCCCGAGTGGGGGTCGAACCCACACTTGGAGGATTTTAAGTCCTCTGCCTCTGCCATTGGGCTATCGGGGCGCACTCTGATCAATGAGAACGCGCGTGTACTAGCCCCATGTGTAACCAATAAACGCAGTCGTTGTTCACTCAAAATAGATCAATTTCATACTGCCTGGAGCCATGGCTACGGGTAATTTCTCCCCATGCCTAAATTCAACGCTGGACGCAGAAACTTACTTATCGGCTCTGGAGCAACACTGCTCTTGGCGCGATTTCCTCTAGCCGCCTTCGCACAAGCTCCGACTGCGGTCTGCTCTCGCGTAGGACAAAAAGTGATCGTAAAGGGTAAGAACTACATCTGCATTAAGAGCAATGGAAAGTTGCAATGGCAGGCACTCGTTCCAAGCAAACCACCTATTGCTGTCCACCCATCTTCCCCGGCAACCGGTGCCGCGCCCTCACCAGCTAGTTCACCATCAAAGGTAAATGGATATTTAGTTGGACACTTGTCTGATTTAACTGAGGGAGTTTCGAAGATAGTTGTCGCCAAGAATTTACAAGGCCAGTCGGTCTCCCTTGCACTCTTTCTATCTGGAAAAGTTGTAACGGCCCACACCACGATCTGCACTCACCAAGGTTGCACAGTCGGTGAAGCAGGCAAACAACTCGCCTGCCCTTGTCATGGTTCAGTCTTTGATGCTCAAACTGGTGCCGTGGTTAATGGACCTGCACAGGCTCCACTACGGAGCTATCAAGTGGCACAAGTTGGCAACGATATTTACATCACTAATTGAAATAGTTACTGACGCATTTAAACCACAAATTGGCCATCATCTGATGCCCAAGCGGAGTGGGATGAATACCATCCTCGGCTAATTCTGGTATTGAGTATTGTTCCCTAGCCTTGGTAAACATTTCATCAAACGGAACTAATACCGCTCCAAAATCGCGAGCCAGCGCATGGACAACTTCAATTTTAGGATCAAGATCTTCGCGCCACGTGTGCATTTCTTCCTGGGCGGGAAGTAAGAAAGGCTCACATAATACGAACCTAGTGTCGCAGGCGGAGCGTGTTTCTAAAAGTAACTTTCTATATCGGTTTTCGAAATCTTCTGTAGAGGTAACTTCATCGCTGTCGTAACGGCGCCAGGTGTCATTTATTCCAATGGCAATAGAAAGCAAATTTGGGGAATTAGAAATGACATCATTAGACCAGCGGTTATCAAGATCTATCAAGCGGTCGCCACTTGTCCCTACATTTATTACTTTAAATTTATCGGTTAATGATGTGGCAAGAAGAGAGACATATCCAAAACCAAACGGAGGATAAATCAATCGGTCGCAATCTGTGACGCTATCTCCATTGAAAACTAGTGTCTCCATAATCGTCCTTTCGCCGAATTGAATTTGTTTAGCGAGTATCTAGAAGGATCTCTGAAAAGGAAGCGGCTTACGCATACGAACGATCAGCAGGAGTGGAATCAGTACATATGGTGCATTAAATGCTAAAAAGCTCCAAGGATGCGGGGTACGCCATTGCGGTTCGCCAAAGAACTCCACTCCAAAAACCACCACTCCCGTCATACCCACGATTAGTGTTCCGTAGATAACAGAGAAGAGTTGTATCCACTCTTTACCCTTGATGATCGAATAAACGAGAACTAAGTAGAAGGGGGCATAAACGAAGGCAGAGAGTCCAGTGACAAAACGCATCCACACTGGAGGGTGGAGGAAGAGTGGATCATTGACGCTGGCATAGGAGTAGTTCCATCGAGCCAAAATGTTGCCACTGTGTGGAGATTCGACCACGCCCAGAGTAGGGATTGCGTCGCTAATGATGCAGGTTATGAAGGCCCACGAGAAGAAAATGATGAAGAGATAGTCGATCTTGCGATCTTTGAGTTCCAGCGCCATCGGAGGAAATTATCACCGTGAGTTGATTTCTAGAAGTAACCGGACAATTCGGTCAATAGACCATATGTACGGATTCTGCCGTATTTGAACGTTATAAAAACGTTATGAAAATCCACCCACTTTGGTATTCCCTTTCCGGTCACAAAGACATAAATTTATTTTAACGTTCAAATTAGAACGATCAAGAGGAGGATCATGGACAAAAAACGTCTAAGTCTGACTTCGGCACTTGCAGCGATGGTATTAACCGTTCCGTTCGCTGTAGCCGTACATGCAGACACGACAGCACCTGTAACAATCAACGTTGGGACATGGAGTTCTTCGCCTGCAGAGGCAGCCGCACTCAATGACACGATCGCAACATTCGAAAGTCGCAACCCCGGAATCGCTGTCAACCTTGTAGTTGACACAGGAAATTACGAGACCGACATGGCGGCAAAATTCGCTTCTAACACCGCTCCTGACGCTTTCTATCTCAACTCAAGTGATTCAGAGTTGTGGCAGCAGCAAGGAGTGTTAGCAGATTTAACTCCCTTCATCACAGCTTCTAAACTCAGCTTGTCTGCCTTCAATCCAAGCTATCTGACTCCTTACAAGCAAGGCGGTCAAATAATTGGACTGCCAAAAGATGCCAATCCATTGGTGCTAGAGGGTAATTCCATCTTGATGAAGAAAGCTGGAATCAAGTCGCTTCCAACCACAGTCGCACAATTTGATGCTCAGGCAAAACTTCTGTTAGCAAAGAAGATACTTCCAATGTGCGTCGATGCCGATCTGAATCGACTTGGTGCATGGATGGTGGCTTTTGGTGGCGGAATCTCCGATGCAACTAACACTAAATCCCTCTTGCAATCTCCAGGCTCCGTAGCAGCCATGACCTGGGTCATGAACAACTACAAAACTGGCGTATTCAAGACTCCTGCACAACTCTCTGAAGGTTGGGCTGGTTCCGCATTTGGTAACGGCAAGTGCGCATACACAATGGAAGGTGCATGGCTCGATCCGTCAGTTCAAAGCCAGAATCCAACCATTTACAAGGCAATGGTCAAAGGACCTCTGCCTTCTGCTAAGCAGGCAGGTTCGTTAGCCTTCACCACCGGTTGGGCGATGGCAAAGGGCTCAACTCACCAAGATGCAGCCTGGCAATTTATCCAGTACATGACCACGGCACGTGGTATGACTGTATGGACCTCTTATGGCGTAGCAATCCCATCTCGTACAGATGTATCTACCCCATTTGGTTATGCCGTCAACGGCCAAGTTGCTGTACTCAAGACAACCAAGACAACTCCTTCGTTCCCTGCCTGGAATAACGTCGTCACGGCATTTAACAATGCTGCGAAGGCTCAGATCCAGAACAAGAAGTTTGTGGTTGCCTCAGCAGTTAAGTCAATTCTGGCTGCGGGACAGGCAGCTTGGACAACGAACTGATCCCTCTGGCACGTTGCCCAAGATATGCGTTCCTAAAATAAACGCATAGAAACAGATAAAGGAAAAGGGTTGGTACTTTGAAACTCAATAGTTATCGAGTTATCAACCCTTTCTCCTTTATCCATACCTATTCAGATCAAAGAGAAGAGTAGAAAATACTTCCATGGCAACCGATCTCACTGAGTTAAATACAGCCAGAGTCCGGTCTCGTCATGCTCGTAATTTGAAGGAATATATAACTGGCTGGAGTTTTATCGCCGCCCCCATGTCACTCTTTGCGGTTTTAAGTCTTGGAATTTTGCTCTATGCGGTTTACATCTCTCGGTACGACTGGGGCCTACTTGGAGCTCGTCAGTACCTCGGTTGGGGCAATTTTACTCATTCCATCCACGACCCTGTCTTCCTTCGAGCAATACGAAATTCTTTACTCTACGCGGCCTTGGTAGTTCCTCTACAAAGTGCTTTGGGACTGGTCTTAGCGCTGCTCGTCAATAGCAAAATAAAGGGAAGTAATTTTTTCCGAGCCACCTTCTATTTCCCGTCGATGGCAAGCAGTGCCGCCATTACAACTCTCTTCATCCTGCTCATGACTCCTGCAGGTCTTTTCAACAAAATACTGCACTTCTTTGGCGTCAATATTTCAAACCTTTTCAATCAAGGTCAATGGCTCTCCGATTCGAGAACTGCTCTCTACTCAGTGATAGTCCTTAATGCATGGACAACTAGTGGAACCATGATGCTGTTTTACCTGGCGAACTTGCAAGGCATTGATGGATCTTACGAAGAGGTCGCGAAAACCGACGGTGCCAATAGATGGCAGATTTTGCGTTATATAACGATGCCACTTCTAAAGCCCGCTCATTTCTTTGTTATAACGACTGGAATGATCGGAGCGCTCCAGCTTTACGACCAGGCAATATTGGCCGGCGGAGCCGATGGGAGTCCAAACTATTCACTGATGACCATGGTTCTTTACATCTACAACGCTTGCTTTAGACAATTTAAGTTTGGTTACGGAGCTGCAATCGGCCTGGAGCTCTTTGTCATTATCTTCAGCTTGACCCTCGCGCAGCGCTTCCTCTTCGGCTCCAGAGCATGGAAGGGTGACAATTGAAAATCAAATTAGGTAAGTACTTGTTACTCGGAGCCCTGATCACATATTCGTTCATCTCATTCATTCCATTTATTTGGTCCATTAGTACCTCCTTCAAGACAGAGAGCGAGGTGTATCTGAATCACCTCTTGCCACAACACCTCAATACCTCGGCGTATGTTCAAATCGCTACCAAGATCACACCAACGCTTTACTCTCTCTTCTTTAACTCACTCTTCATAGCGGTCACCGTAGTTATCTTGCACCTAATTCTTGGGTCAACTGCTGGATATGCATTCGCCCGATTACGTTTTCCTGGACGGGATATCCTCTTTTACATGGTCTTAGCCACCATGATGATTCCAGACCAACTCCGTGTAGTTCCGGTTTATATACTCTTTGTAAAAATGGGGTTGATTAGTGGCCACCCCTCAAATTATTTAGCAATATTTCTCCTAAAAGCGGTGGGGGCGCTGGATATCTTCCTCTTCAGGCAATACTTCCTTAATATTCCCAAGGATCTTGAGGATGCAGCTCGCATCGATGGCGCCGGACCACTCCAGATTTTTACTCGAATCATGCTTCCTAATGCCATGCCAATAGTTGCGACGGTCTCAATCCTCACCTTCCAGGGAACCTGGAATGACCTCTTCTGGCCTTCAATCATCCTTCAAGCTCCGAACCACTGGACCCTTCCCTTTGGCATTCTGCAATTTCAGGGGCAGTTCCAGACAGATTGGCCGCCAATGATGGCTCTTGTCGTTCTGTCTACGCTACCTATTTTGCTCATTTATCTCGCCGCCCAAAAATTCATTATTAACATGCAATTGGGAACCGCGGTTAAGGGATGAGTACAGCTATTGCAAAACAGGAGCAGAGCGCTATCCGCTTTGCGCTAGGTGAAGTGTGGTCTCAAAACTTTAAGCTATTCCCCGCTGGAGCCGGATGGGCTATCTCCCTCTTCCTGCTTATGAACTACCCATCTTTTCTAATAAAAATTCCAGCACTTTTAGCGCTTAATTTGATTAGCATCTACTCAGCTGCCACATTACATAGAACGCGGTTACCACTTCTTAGAAAAAAGCTTCTCGCCGTTTACTTAGGGGTGGATATCTTCTTTCTGGTCTGTCTTCACAATGTAATCTATTTTGCCCATGCCCCAGAGTCTACGAAATTAGTCTTGGTTTCAAATTTCTGCGTCTCATTTATCCTCTTAGCCTTCCTCTCCGTACCACTGGCTACATGGATCACGATGAAGAGTGATCGTCCGGTTGAGTTATCAGAAATTGCTAAGCGATCCTCCAAACGCACAATAGTGTTCGCCCTGCTCGTAATTGCGGCTGGCTGGCTCACTATCTTTCCTTACATATTCTTTGGTCTTCCATTTGCCCAATTACTAATAATCGGTAGTACTAGGAGAGTGCAATTATGAACGAGTACAGGTTGCTTCCCGGCGAAGTAATTATTAACGAGGAGCGCGTACTTAAGGATGATGACCCGATTTTTGATCCGAGAGAGCGGCCAGATCTCGATACGGCAATATCTATGATCATCGGACAACAAGCGGGTTACAACATTCCCTTCGCATCGGTCACCATTCCTCGGCACAAATCTCTTCCGGGTCAGAATTTATTCGAGTGCTTATTTGGAAGAGATTCGCTCTTGGTCGCGGATCTTCTTAAATTCAAACGTCCAGAGTTGCAGTTAGAGGTCGTTAAAGCTCTCGCCTCTGTCCAAGGCGAGAAATTTGATCGACTGAGTGAAGAAGAGCCTGGTCGAATGGCTCATGAGGTTCGTGAGGAAAATGACCCGGTTGCGCTAAAAATATCGGCGGATGCTAATTGGAAATTTCCATATTACGGCGCAGTTGATACGACACTCATCTGGTTGAAAACTTTGGGTGATCTGGCAAAGCAAGATCCTGCCGTTTTAGAGATCGATGTTGCAGGTCGCCCATTAAAGGTACGTGCAATCGAGGCTCTCAAGTGGATTATCTTTCGCTTGCAAACTCCATCTGGTCTTATCGAATCAAATAGAAGCAATCCCAAAGGTATAACAAATCAGGTTTGGAAGGACTCAGGGGACAGCTATCTGCATGCTGATGGTCGAATCGCCTCAATCACCTCCACCGCCTCTATAGAGACAGTGGGCGAAACTTTTGATGCGCTACGGGCCTGCATTTCACTAGCAAAGTTAACTCCGGAGTTGGATTGGCCTCTGCAGGAAGATCAAATTAACGCTATATGTTCATCCCTCCAAGAGTTGCTAATTGAATATATGTGGGTGGGCGATCATTTCGCTATTGGTACGGATAGAGATCCGCTCGGAGCGCAACAACCTATTGACTCACAGGCAAGTAATCAGGGTCGACTCCTTGACTCAGAAATATTTAGGGATGAGAAATTTAAGGTCTATAGAGATGCAATAGCCGCGGCGGTCACCAGCCCTGGACTTCTTGGCGAGACTGGTCTTCGTACGCTCTCTTCGAATCACCCTATGTATCGTGCTGGTGGTTATCACACAGGCACCGCATGGCCTATGGACGGGGTATTTGCAGCTCGCGGACTAGCGAAGTTTGGTTACGCCACGGAGGCTACCGAGATTTCCATACGCATCAAGAGATCAATTGAAGCAATCGGTGGGTATCCAGAATATCTCAGAGGGGATTACCCCGAAGGACCACTTATCTCTCACTACATTGTCGATGTGAAGGCGCCTGGGCTTCCTAATTCATTGCACTCCAATCGCATCATCCAACCACCGCAACTCATTCAAGGTTGGACGATTGGCGCTTATGCTTGGCTAGTGGAGAACTATCCGGATCAATCCAGTTAATCGCTGTGGCATCAACTAATTCCAAGATCTCGATCCGAGAGGTAGCTGCCGCTGCCCAAGTCTCGCTTCAGACTGTATCCAATGTTCTCAACTCCCCTGAAAAGGTCAAACCCGAGACGCAGGAAAAAGTTTTGGCTGCAATTAAGAAACTCAAATATTCGCCAAACCTTTCCGCGCGCAGATTGCGCACAAACAAGTCCTCAACGGTAGCAATTCGTATGGATTCAAGCGCCGCTGTTGAAAATCTGCAACAGGGCTTCTTGCCTGGTTATATTCAAGATGAATTTGCTTTCAACATCGTGAGGGCTGCACACAACCGACAAATTAAAGTCGTTACATATGCGGCATCTACTCTTGAAGAAGAGATAGAGATGGTGAAAAGTTACATCGATTCCAATGAGATGGATGGCTTAATACTGACTTCAACCGCGGTGGGAGATCCCCGCATTAAGTTCTTGTACTCCAATCGAATTCCTTACTTGACCTTCGGACGCCCATGGGGCTCCCCTGATATGTACTCCACTAAACATCCGTGGGTGGATGTTGATGGCTCAAAGGGAACTGAACTTGCAACCAAAATGTTTTGGGAGCAAGGCTCACGGAAAATTGGATTTATTGGATGGAAGCCACTTCCCTTTGATAAATCAGTGCCGTTAAGCACCGGTGATGATCGCTACTTGGGGTGGAAGCAGAGCCTTTCAAAATTAGCTAGCCGCGCCCCCATCAAACAACTCTCGGTCTTCGGCGAGGAGTCGATTGCTAGCGGTAGAAAATGCCTTCTTGAACTTTTTAGGCGCAATCCCGATCTCGAGGCAGTTATTTGCGCCTCCGATACATTGGCCCTAGGCACCTTCCTAGAACTACAAACCTTGGGGCATTACACCGTACGAGTCTGCGGCTTTGATAACAGCCCTGTCTCCAAAGAGTTTGGCTTCTCTAGCGTGGACCAAAATCTGAGCCAAGTCGCCTCGAAAGCCTTCGAAATCCTGATGGGCGAAAATGGCAATCAGATACGCCATCTAAATTTCCAAAAAGAATCAGCTCAAGCTCACGTCTTGCTCAAACCGAAATTAATCGTTAGATAGTAAAGAAAATGGTAACCAGCGCACTCAACATTATTGCGCCGGCTTGACCCGCGTTTAGAACGTGGTTTTCACTTCCTAGCGTTACAGCAGCGGGAATTCCTAACTGAGCACTTGCAAGGAAGATATTTCGCTTAGGTTGCCCAAAGAGCGCTGATGGTAGATGAGCAAGCAGAGCGCCAATACAGAGCAAGAGCGCCAAGATGATGGTGTCGCGAGAGTGAAATGTCTGGCGAATATTTATTGAAGCTCCAAGCCAGACAAAATAGATGGGTGCGAATAGCCCTTCGCTTATGCCAAATATTTGGCGGGATAACCGGTGGGGAACTCCAATGCTGGCAAATGCAACACCAAGGGTGAAACCAGCGATCATAACTGAGGCATGAAAATGTAGGGCTGCGGCTGCAACAAGTAGCAAGATTGCCAAACTTATGCGGAGCTCTAGACCCAGGTGATCCAACTTTGATACTCCGTGGGCAATTTCGAGCCAGCCTTTGCCCTTGGCGTAGCGAAGCAAGAAATAGATAAGAACGGAGAGCACCAGAACTAGCAGCGCTCCTTCAGTTGCCACCACTCGATTCGATTTTTGGGTAAAGAAAGGCAGAGCCACAAAGGCGATCGCATCCGCCAACGTCACTTGAGTAATCAAAATGCTGAGCGATAGTGAGGGGGCCAGACTGTCTACAAGCGGGATAACTAGAGCCGCCGAGCTCGAGAAAGAGAGTACCGCTGCCAATTTCCAATTATGGAAGTTAGCGAACCGGCACAAAATAGAATTGTCAGGGGGAAACTCCCGTGAGTTCGAATTTAGAAATAATAAATAAAAATTTCAGTACATGGGCTTAATGGCTACTGTCTAACTCCTAAAATCCTTACCTGTTCGTAAGCCCTGTTGAATGAATTTAATACAGGTGCCTTAACCCTGGGGGTCATTTTTGTATTCTTTTTGTATTCTTTAGGTGACTAAAGGTGCTCAAAAGAGCACTAGTAAATGTCAGTGATGAATGGCAAAATACCTTCAAGATAAAACTACATAAGGAAATTTACGCTCAGATTTAGTTCTCTGATGCACTTGCTAAGTGCCCCGAGTGGGGGTCGAACCCACACTTGGAGGATTTTAAGTCCTCTGCCTCTGCCATTGGGCTATCGGGGCGCACTTGACCGAGGAGTGCCGATCAACGAGAGCGCGAGTCTACTAGCCTGTCAGATGCCAAAAGACCCAGCCACTGTTCAGGCTAAATAGATCAATTTCATACTGCTTTGACTAGCTTCAACGGGTAATTTCTGCGCATGGCAAAATTCAATCCTGCTCGCAGAAGCGTGCTTATTGGCTCTGGCACCGCACTTCTCATGGCTAAGTTTCCGGTCACTGCCTTTGCACAAGGCCCAACCGCCATCTGCTCTCGCGTCGGCCAAAAAATTATTTCTAAAGGGAAGAACTACATCTGCGTAAAGAGCAATGGAAAATTGCAGTGGCAGGCTCTCGTACCAGCAAAGCCGCCTATTTCAGTGCACCCCTCAAAGGCATCTGGCGGAACAGCACCTGCCCCAGCAACTTCTCCATCAAAGGTCAATGGCTATCTCGTTGGCCAAATCTCTGAATTATCAGAAGGTGTATCGAAGATTATCGTAGCAAAAAATATGCAGGGTCAATCTGTATCGATTGCGCTATATCTCTCTGGAAAAGTAGTTACGGCTCATTCAACTGTCTGCACACATATGGGTTGCACAGTTGGAGCAGCAGGCAAGCAGCTTGACTGTCCTTGTCATGGATCTGTTTTCGATGCCCAGACAGGCGCTGTAGTCAATGGTCCAGCGCAGTCTCCACTTCAAAGCTACCAAGTAGCGCAGGTGGGCAACGAGATTTACATTACTAATTAAATCGAATTAAAACATTCGTCGGAACGGTAGTGGCTTACGCATCCTAATAATTAGTAGTAACGGTATGAGAACGTAAGGTCCGTTATATGCCAAAAAGACCCAAGGGTGCGGTGTTCGCCATTGAGGTTCACCAAAGAACTCAACACCAAAGACAACAACGCCTGTAATTCCCGAGATCAGAGTTCCATATATAACTGCAAAGAGCTGAATCCACTCTTTGCCCTTAAGAATGGAATACACCAGAACCAAATAAAAGGGAGCGTAGACAAAGGCGGAGAGTCCCGTCACGAATCTCATCCAAATAGGCGGGTGCAAGAAAAGAGGATCATTGACGCTGGCATACGAGTAATTAAGCCTCGCCAGAATATTTCCACTATGTGGGGATTCAACGACACCTAGAGTGGGGATGGCATCGCTGATGATGCAGGTTATAAATGCCCAGGAGAAAAAGATGAGAAATAGATAATCGAATTTTCTCTGTTTAAGTGGGAGAGTCACCGAGGAAAATTATCACACCTTGAAATTATTTCTTAGATGGTAAATAAGATCGTTATTAAGGCGCTCAGCATGATGGCACCGGCTTGGCCAGCGGTGACAATGTGATTTTCACTCCCGAGAGTTACTGCGGCTGCGGGAATTCCTAACTGGGCGCTGGCCAGAAAAATATTCCGCTTCGGTTGGGCAAAGAGGGCTGAGGGTAGGTGCGCTATTAAGGCTCCAAAGCACATCAATATTGCCAAGATGATGGTGTCGCGGGAGTGAAAAGTTTGGCGGATATTTATCGAGGCACCTAACCAGACGAAATAAATAGGCGCAAAAAGTCCTTCGCTCACTCCAAATATCTGCCGCGATAAACGATGTGGGACTCCTATGCTGGCGAAAGCTACCCCCAAGGTGAAGCCCGCGATCATCACCGAGGCATGAAAGCGAATTGCAACTGCGGCAACTAAAAGCAAGGTTGCCAAACTGATGCGGAGCTCTAAACCCAGGTGATCCAATTTGGAGACCCCATGAGCTAAATCGAGCCAACCCTTACCTTTTGCATATCGCAGCGCAAAATAGATCACAACTGATAACGCCAGAACCAGCAGCGCACCCACGGTTGCCTCGACTCGGTTCGTCTTTTGCGTAAAGAAAGGCAACGCTACAAAGGCGATGGCATCGGCGAGAGTCACTTGCGTGATCAAAATGCTGAGTGAGAGCGAGGGAGCCACACTCTCGACGAGCGGAATGACGAGGGCGGCAGAACTAGAAAAAGAGATGACTGCTAGCAACTTCCAGTTGTGGAAGTGAGCGAAATGATCAATAAAAACTGCTACGACGACTGCCAATCCAAAATTGGCAAGAAGTATCCAGATCGCCTTCTCAAAGGATTTCTTGGTAAGAGTTCTGTAGTCGATATGACTTCCCGCGCCAAACATGAGGAGGGCGAAGCCAACTGTGGCAAATAATTTTAGGCTGGGATCTGCAACTGGAATCTTCTTAAAACCGCTATCTCCCAAGATGGCGCCAATGAGTAACTCACCAACGGCTACTGGCACTCCCCACCGCTTTGGGATTCGAAGGAGTGGCCCCACCAATCCAGCGACAATGAGACCGCCTAATAACTGGATACTCATTGGAGATAGGCTACTGCCAGAGCTGAAACCGCAACAGTGAGGACGAGTATCAATGTCAGATCCGATTACTATCCAAGAACTTTCCGCTGATTTTTGGAGTTGGAGAGCGGCGCAACAGCCCCGCTCCGGTGATGACATTCCCCGCATTGAACGTCCCGACAACTGGATTCCGCGATGGTCGGCAAGTGATGTAGAGCGATACAGAGTTGAACTCGCCGCATTTGAAAGTTCCTTAGCCTTAATTTTTAATCGTGCGGATCTTCATTCCGCCGACTCCCCATCCGAGTGGATCGATAAAGCCCTAATACATTCCGCACTGTCACGCGTTAAATGGGAGTTGGATTACTTAGAAATTTGGCGGCGCCAACCTCGCTTCTACATTGATCAAACCGTTGGGGTTATCTTTGATTACTTGACCCCAGTAGAAGTTAACGAAATAACTATTAAGAATGTTCGCAGAATATTGCTGAGTTTTGCAGCCATTCTCGCTGACGCCCGAAGCAATCTGGCCGGAAGTGCTTACAAGGAGTTAGCGCAAGAATCGATTGCCGAACTCGCTCATATCCAAGAGCAATTAAATACCGTCGGTGAAAATCTGCTCTCCTATATCTCGACCGATGAGGCCGAAGCCTTTTTGAGTGAGTTTGCAAGCGCAGGAAATGAACTTGCCGAGTTCCGCACCTGGCTCACCGAATCGCTTCCAACCTTTCCAGATTTCAAGCCGATCGGTCTAAGTGGCTTTGAATGGTTCTTAAAGAACGTTGCCTTCAATCCACTTACACCTACCGAACTGATCAATATTGGCCATTTAGAGTTTGAGCGAGCCATCTTCCTTGAGACGGTGACTAAGAATCGCTATGTAAATGTGGCACAGCCGCCATTGCCAAGTTCCGCCCAAGCTCAAAGTGATGATGAAGCACGCTTAGAACGCGAAGTTAGAGCATTCTATGAGGAGCAGAATTTGCTCAGCCAACCAGAGAGTCTTGGTGAGTACTTAAATGCACCTCGGCCAAAGTATCTCGAGCCAATTCGTTGGCTTGGAGTGAGCGATGATCTCACCGGTCCATCCCGACTGGATATCAACGGCATTAGTTACGTGCCCGAGCCACATCCGCAACTGCCTTACTTTTATGCCGCAAACGCGAAAGATCCACGGGCAGGCATCGTTCACGAGGGAGCTCACTACAAGCAACTGGCTCTTTCATGGCGCCATGAGAACGAAATTCGCCGCCACTTCTATGACTCGGGCGCCAATGAAGGCATTGCCTTCTATAACGAGGAGTTAATGCTGGCAGCGGGTCTCTTCGCTGATAAACCCCACTCCCAGACCTTGATGTATAACTACGCACGCCTGCGAGCGCTAAGGGTAATCATCGATGTCTCACTTGCTACTGGGCAGATGGATATAGAGACCGCGGCAGAGTTCCTGGCACATAAGGTCCCGATGGATATGGAGACGGCTCGTGAAGAGGCGGTCTTCTTCGCGGGATTTCCTGGACAAGGTATGACCTATCAAATCGGTAAGACTCAGATCATTAGGTTGTTGGCTGATGCCTCTCGTGACACGAGCGCTGACTTCTCACTTCGGATATTCCATGACTACCTCTGGAAAAATGGAAATCTCCCCATCAGTTTGCTCCGCTATGAATTACTCGGAGATTCAAGTGATATTGAGAGGATCACTGGTTACAGCGATGCACAAGATGTCGAGATCATCTGGGGCAATGTCCGCAAAATGCTTGATGCATTTATGGCAAAGAACAGAGCTCTCGCTGACTCGTACATCAGCGATGATGTAACTCTGTGGGATTCCGAGGAACGTGACCTAGTTCATACCTTGGTTGGACTCAATCAACTACGAGATCGCAGGCCAACTGATGGCAGCGGACCTAAATTATTGGGAATCGACAACATCAAGCCGGTCATCACCATTCATGGGGATCTAGCGATTGCTCGCTATGAACTACATGTAAGGACTGAGGGCGGAGTTCATGATGAATATATAAGGAATACCGCTATCTGGCGCCGCGAAAATGGTGGTTGGAAGTGCTTCCATAATCACGAGGATAAGTTGGCCTTATAAGTTCCACTATGTAAGACCTACGATTCAAGACCTACTTTTATAGACCTAATTGCACCCAAATGTCCTAAATGTATTGTCTTTACTCCTATCCGGCTTTAGTATTCCCAAAGTCCTGGAATCACCTTTCGCACACTATTAAAACCAGGTGAGTCAAAACCAGATCCATGCCCAAGGGCGCGCCTTACCTGCTGATAATCCCATGGCGACATCTGTTCCAACATATCTAATGGTCCGTGGCAATACTCAATGCAGAGAAGAATGCGTGGGAATAGGCGAAGTGCCATCTTGGGGTTATTTGCCGCTAAATACTCCAAACTTTGCGATATCTCGGAGGTGGCAAGTTTCAACCATAATTCCGAAGTTTGGTGCACAACGGTAAAGAGCAACTCGTCTCGATGAACCCACTCATCGGGTCCCTTCTGCAAACGCAAGAGTTCTGAAGTGCGAATATATCTTTCGTAGTCGCTAGTGCCTTCGCCTTCAAGGATTTGATCTGGACCGTAACTCATGTGTATTAAGGCTCCGACTCTTTACAGGGACGTTGCAGCGACTGCTATGTTCGATACAACGCTTTATAAATATCAATCATGAGCCTACATGAGCATCCCCTAGAATTCTCCTCATGCCCTCGATAGATAGATCCCATCTTAAAAAATTGACAGAGATTGAAGAAGAGAGATTTCTTGCGCTGCATCCAAAGAGCGGGGAACTCTTCGCCCAAGCCAAGAGCGTGATGCCAGGTGGGGTTCCAATGTCTTGGATGGCTAAGTGGCCAGGCGCATACCCAATCTTTGTGGATACCGCCCAAGGGGCGAGATTTACAGATGTCGATGGTCACGAATATGTGGATCTGTGCCTAGGAGATACCGGTTCGATGACGGGTCACTCACCAGCTCCTACCGTTGCGGCCATTCACGCCCAACTCAAGCGCGGTTTGACTGCGATGCTTCCCACTGAAGATGCTGTAATCGTCGCATCGGAGTTATCACGACGTTTTGGGCTACCGCTCTGGCAATTTACCGTGACTGCAACAGATGCAAATCGACATGTAATCCGTTACTCCAGGTTGATCACTGGTCGCTCAAAGATCATCGTGATTGATAAGTGCTATCACGGTTCAGTCGATGAAACTTTTGCAACACTCGATGAGTCCGGCAGAACAATCAAGCGTCCTGGCAACTTAGGTGCCCCAGTTGACCTTGCAGAGACCACACGCGTCGTGGAGTTCAATGATCTTGCAGCAATGGAAGCGGCTCTAGCGCAAGGTGATGTCGCAGCCATATTGATGGAGCCAGCGATGACAAATATCGGCATCGTTCTTCCAGAAGATGGTTATCTACAAGCGGTGGGTGATCTCGCCAAGAAATATGGCGCGGTCTGGATCATCGATGAGACCCACACAATTTCGGTTGGACCCGGCGGAATGACCGCCTTACATGGACTGAAACCAGATGTGCTAACTATCGGCAAGGCGATCGCTGGCGGCATTCCTACTGGAACTTTTGGAATGCGTTCAGAGATTGCCGATCGCATCAAGGCAAAAGTTGAACGTGAACTCATTGATACCGGTGGAATTGGAAGCACTCTTGCGGGAAATGCGCTGAGTTTGGCTGCAATGCGAGCAACGTTGACAGAGGTCCTTACAGATGAGGCCTTTGCTCGAATGGTTAGGCTTGGATCACTATGGTGCGATGGAGTAGATGCAGCTATCAAGGAATTTAGCCTGCCGTGGTACTGCTCTCGCCTTGGTGCACGTGGTGAGTACCTCTTCCAGCCATCCGCGCCTCGCACGGGCAAAGAGGCCTCAGATGCTGGAGACTTTGAAGTTGAGCAGTATGTTCACCTTCGCCTTCTCAATGATGGCTTCCTTATAACTCCATTTCACAACATGGCTCTGGTCTCTCCTGATACGACAGAGGCCGACATTGCCGCTCACACCGCAGCCTTCCGAGCTATGTGCGCTGACTTGGTCTCTGCTTAATGCAATTTATTAACGTATTGCGGCCACATAGAACCGTTCCTAAGACGAGTTGGACAGCACCTGATCAATGGTCTCTCACCCCATTGAGACTGCTCATCCTGGCCTTTGGGCTTACGATCTTTGGCTTCGGTGAGGCACTTTTAATCCAATCAACTTTAGGTAACACTCCCTGGGCCGTTTTATCTCAAGGTTTGAGTCGTCACACTCCCCTCTCACTTGGGTGGTCAACATTCTTCATAAGCATCGTTGTGCTTCTCGGATGGATCCCACTTAAACAGCGGCCTGGCTTTGGCACTCTCGCCAATATCGTGATTATCGCATTCATGCTGCAAATAGGTACCGACATTTTTCCTATCCAGCACCACACTCTCTGGATTAGGTTCGCATATGTATTCGGAGGGATCGCGCTCATTGGATGTGGGTCGGCCTTCTACATCACCTGCGGGCTTGGCCCCGGACCTAGAGATGGGCTCATGACTGGACTGCATCGAGTAACAGGTGTCCGAGTCGGCCGAGTTCGTTTAGTTCTTGAAATTATTGTCTTTAGCGTGGGATGGGCGTGTGGTGGTCGAGTAGGAATCGGAACCCTCTGCTTTGCACTCTTTATTGGAAACTCGGTTGCAATTTGGTTAGGGCTTGTTCGCCATCTTGAAAATGTTATCGAGCATCGGCGGGGTTAATTTTTTAGTAAATGTATTTTGTTGGCTAGGGTGATAGCTCCCAATCACCTTAATCTTCTGAGCTGATGGTGAGACAGCTGTAAACGTCGCACCATGACCGAACTTTGGTCGGGGCGTAGGCACTTCAAAATCCATCGCTAATAGTTGTGCAATAAGCCCAGTCCATGCAAAATTACCAAGAGCCACAAAGGTTTTAACGGTTGGAAGAAGAAGCTCAATCTCATTGGCCATAAAAGGCGCACATGTTGCTTTCTCTTCTGTCGTGGGTTTGTTATCTGGAGGAGCACACCTCACTGCACATAAAATTCTGGTTCGAAAGAGTTCCTGTCCATCCTTACGAGATTCACTGATTGGTAATTTGGCAAGGCCACAACGGTGCAGGGATGCGAAGAGAAAATCACCTGAACTATCTCCAGTGAATATCCGTCCCGTTCTATTTGCGCCATGTGCTCCTGGCGCCAACCCAACGATCACTATCTCGGCCTTTGGATCGCCGAATCCAGTAACAGGTTTACCCCAGTAGTCATGATCGGCATAAGACTTCCGTTTAGTGAGTGCAACGTCTTCACGCCACTCAACCAGGCGAGGACAAAGTGTGCATTGAGTAATCGCCTTATCGAGCGCGGCGATGGTCTTATATTTCGGCAAGGCCCCAGGCGATTCCATCGAGAATGTCGGATTCAGATGCCACAAACTCTTGTGCCCCAGTAAGAGTCATGACGCGAGAGAGCACCAAAGCGCCAGAGGTAATTACATCGACTCGACCAGGATGCATATATCCCAGCGCGGCAATCTCATCACGAGACATGGAGGCAAACATGCGAGCAACCTCATGCACTTGTTGTGCGCTAATTCGTGCCAGATGAATTGAGTAACGATCATATTCCAGGAGCCCTAGCGCGGCTGCGGCGACTGTAGTTGCGGTCCCAGCCACGGCGATCAGGGTCTGTGCTGCCGTGAAATCGACATGCTCGCCCGCCTCGGAGATCGCCGTATCGATATCTGCGCTAGCCGCAGCTAATTGAGCAGAAGTCGGTGGCTGATGGTTGAGGTGACGCTCTGACATACGAACACAACCGATATTTACCGATCTAGCGCTTTCTACTGAGCGCTCCCCTAAAACAAATTCAGTTGAGCCACCACCGATATCAACAACTAAGAATGGTGCTAACTCTTGGCCCAACTCCTTCGTGGCTCCCAGAAAAGAGAGAGCAGCCTCCTCCGAACCCGGGATTACCTCTGGAGCAACTCCCAAAATATCTTCGACTCCATCGATGAATAGATCTCGATTGGATGCATCTCTCGTGGCGCTCGTCGCGCAAAAACGTAGGCGTTCAACCCCTTTTGCACGAAGTACCGATGCGTATTCCTTTGTGACCGCTAAGGTCCGTTCGATCGCCTCTGGTGCAAAGGCTTTGTTCTTATCAACGCCCTGGCCCAGCCTGACAACCTGCATGTCGCGATGTACTTCGCGAAAATTGTTTCCATCAATATCTGCAATGAGAAGACGTAGCGAATTTGTCCCGCAATCAATCGCTGCTACTCGCATGGGCTCGCCTTCCACCAATCGGGAAGCGCTGCCAGAGCTTCATCGCCGAATGGATTCACTCCTGGCCCAGCTCCTAATGAATGAGCAACGAGTGAGTGTAAACATTTAACGCGGTCGGGCATTCCTCCTGCGGTGATTCCCTCAACTTCTGGCACATCCACCCCAAGAGCAGCGCGTGCAGCTAAATAATCATCATGGGCTGCGTGGTATTCACCTACAAGATCGGGATCAACTTCAAGTCTGCCCTGCATATCTGCCATCAAACCAGAGCTCTCCAAAGTTGAAATCGCACCAGTCAGCCGAGGGCAGGTGGCGTAGTAGAAAGTTGGAAATGGAGTGCCATCTGATAAACGTGGTGGAGTCTCAACAACATCGGGTTTGCCACAGGGACAACGATGGGCGATAGCGTGAACATCACGCGGAGTGCGACCAAGTTGTTGTTGAATCGCCGCAAGATCTTGCTCTGTGGGTTTTTCGCTCATTAGTTTTGATGTGCGCTTTCGATCGTTGAAATCAAACGTGAGTACCAGGGCGTTACTCCGGGTGCGACTCCTTCAATTGGAGCTACCGGTACCGTCTGTGCTGCACTCGTTTGGGAGTTGGAAAGTACAACGTACTCCCGCTCGCCAGGAAAGACGTAGTGCAGTCGGATACGAGCCTGGGATGCCACATAGGTAGGGTCGGTCCAAAGGGTGAGTTCTTTCTCTGCCTCGTGCAGAGTGGCAGCGGATTGGGCCAACTGCACTTTATAGGCATCAATCTGGGCACGTTGCGCAAAATAACTGTGCAGCGGTGGGGCCAAGGTTATTGCGAGAACCAAAAGCACCGTGGCGAAGGCTAAGCTTCGCCCAGATATGCTCTTGAACATCAAGGACTCTTAGCGGTTAGCCATTAAAACGTGGGAAGGCCCCGCGTCCAGCATATAAGGCCGACTCAGCCAGCTCCTCTTCGATGCGCAGAAGTTGGTTGTACTTTGCAACGCGCTCAGTACGAGCTGGTGCACCAGTCTTGATCTGTCCGCATTCCAACGCGACTGCCAAGTCAGCGATAGTTGTATCTTCAGTCTCACCCGAGCGGTGCGACATCATTGATCGATAAGAGTTGCGATGCGCAAGCGATACGGCATCGATGGTCTCTGTCAGAGTTCCGATTTGGTTTACCTTAACGAGCAGGGCATTTGCAGCGTTCTCTTTAATACCACGTGCTATACGCTCTGGATTTGTTACAAAGAGATCATCGCCAACGATTTGAATCTTAGATCCTAACTCTGCAGTCATCTTTGACCAGCCTGCCCAGTCATTTTCATCAAGCGGATCTTCGATGGAAACTATTGGATATGAAGAAACAAGACCGGCATAATAGGCGATCATCTCGTCGCTGGTTTTCTGCTTACCTTCGAAGGCATATGTGCCATCCTTGAAGAATTCGGTTGCAGCAACATCCATCGCGAGCGCAATATCCGTACCTGGCTTAAATCCTGCTGCTTCGATCGCCTCTAGGATCAAATCGAGTGCGGCGCGATTGCTATCCAGATTAGGAGCAAATCCGCCCTCATCGCCGACGCTGGTCACTAAGCCACGCTTTTTAAGGACTGCCTTGAGTGCATGGTAAATCTCAGCACCCCAACGCAGGGATTCCTTAAATGACTCGGCGCCAATTGGGGCAACCATGAACTCTTGAACATCAACGTTGGTATCAGCATGTGCACCACCGTTAAGAATATTCATCATTGGAACTGGCAAGGTGTGAGCTGTTGGCCCACCGATATACCGGAAGAATGATAGATCTGCGCTATCGGCTGCGGCGCGAGCGGCGGCGAGTGAGACACCGAGAATTGCGTTAGCACCTAAGCGAGACTTGTTCTTGGTGCCATCCAGAGCCAACATCTCAGCATCAATCAGACGTTGATCTTGAGCGTCATATCCAATAACTGCGGGAGCGATCTCATCAATGACGAAATTAACCGCCTTTTCGACACCCTTTCCGCCATAGCGCTTTCCGCCATCGCGAAGTTCAGCAGCTTCAAAGGCACCTGTAGATGCACCGCTTGGAACTGCGGCGCGAGCGCTGGTTCCATCTTCTAGAAGTACTTCAACCTCAACAGTTGGGTTTCCGCGAGAATCTAGAATTTCGCGAGCGTGTACCGCATCAATTAGTGCCACAGGTTTCTCCTTTTAGTTGTTATGGGTTAATTCTAGCGAGTTGAGTCCGATGCCTCGGCCTCATATGCATGGATCTGATTGATATAGGACTTAGTAGCGGTACGAAGCGCTATCTCAGCATCTATACCCAGCTTCTGAGCCTGATCCAATATGCCCAAGAGGATCTCACCCAATCTCGCCTCATCAGTATCGCTGGGAAGAGTGACGGGGTGGGCAACAGGAAGTGAATAACCATATTTATCTGCGCGATAGATGACTTTGGCAGCTAGTGCCATCGCTGGTTGGGCAAGCGGTACGCCATCTGTGGCGGAGGTTCGCCCCTTTTCCTCGCGCTTCTGTTTCTCCCAATTCTCAAGGACATCGTCAAAGGTGACCTCTGAATCGGTGAAGACGTGTGGGTGACGGCGAATTAATTTATCTGCGATCCCTCGGGCTACATCCTCAACAGAGAATGGATCGTTGGGATCTTCTTCGGCGATGGCAGAGTGAAAATAGACTTGAAGCAATACATCGCCGAGCTCTTCGCGCATCGCGGTGCGATCTCTCTCATCTACCGCCTCGGAGTATTCGTAGGCCTCTTCGAGAAGATATTTGAGAAGTGAGTCATGAGTCTGCTCGGCATCCCAGGGACAACCGCCAGGAGAACGCAGGCGATGCATGACCTCCTTTAGACGTAAGAGCTCAGAGGTCATGTTCGCGGAATCTCTACTTCGTGGTTGTTGAAGTGCTTGAAGCAGTGGCAGGTGGGTTAACAGTTACTTTTGTTGCATCCCACGTTCCATACTTCTTATCGATCTTGACGCCCTCTTTGGCGGCTTGAGCTCGAACCAGAGCCTGCACTGCAGTTCCGGAATTTGATACCGAGGTACCTTGCTTCTCTACGAGTGCGGTGAGCGCCTCGACATAAAGAATCTCTTTTACATAGCCAGGGAAATCTGTAGATGCGATGCTGGCAGATACCTCACCCGACTTAAGTTTGGCGGCACTTCCCTCTTGCTTCAAAATCTCTGCCTCGCGGGCGGTTACTTCTGCATCGGTCACTGTGACGCCATGTGCCGCGGCAGTGTCTGCGAGAAGCGTTGAGATGATGTAGTAATTAAGTTCTTCGGCGTTAAGGGCATCTCCAAAAGCCAACTGCATGCCGGTGGTGGAGACGGTCTTACGCTCGGCAACGATCGTCTTTACGCTGCTATTGATCTCGCTCGCCGTAATTTTGGTCTTGCCTACGGTCGCTGCTGGTGCGGAGGAGTCCAAGACCAACCAGAGAGCGACTCCAGCACCTGCCACAACCAATACGCCAACTACGGCAGTAAGAATCTTCTTCACGCGCTGCTCCCTAAAGATTGTGCAGGACTTCCATAGTCCACGACAGGACAGAAGTATCGCCTACGGAGGCATTTTCAAGCCAATTTGGTGCGGAATTACGGGCAATAAGCGCACTTTTCGTCGCCTGTTTGATCAAAGTACCTGGATAAAGCCGCTCTAATCGCAATTGTGCCGATTCTGGGAGGGTTATGGGCGCCACCTTAAGGAATTTGCCCTGCCAGACCACCTCGGTCAACTCCATGCTCTTCGCCTTGGTGCGAATGCGAGCAACCTCAATGAGACTTCGAGCTGGCTCGGGTAACTCTCCGAAACGATCGACCAACTCCTCAACGATGGAGTTAAGGCCAGCGTCGTCAACGCAGTCCGCCATGCGGCGATAGAGATCAAGGCGAAGTCTCTCTGAGGGCACATACTCAACGGGGAGATGGGCGGTGATGGGAAGTTCAACTTTGCACTCTTTTATTCGCGGATTTACATCAACGTAGCCGGTCTTAAAGTCTTCGACGGCCTCACCAACCATGCGCATATAGAGATCGAATCCCACCTCAGCGATATGGCCAGATTGCTCTCCGCCCAACATATTTCCAGCTCCACGAATCTCTAGATCCTTAAGAGCCACCTGCATTCCAGAACCCAGATCGGTATTGGTTGCAATTGTCGTGAGGCGGTCATGTGCAACTTCGGTAAGAGGTTTATCTGGCGAGTACAGGAAGTAGGCATAGGCCCGCTCGCGTCCACGTCCGACGCGTCCACGCAATTGATGTAGTTGCGATAGTCCAAATGCATCCGCCCGATCAACAATCAACGTATTGGCATTAGGAATATCAATTCCACTCTCGATAATTGTGGTGCAGACCAAGATATCAAAATCCCGTTGCCAGAATCCTAAAATCACATCTTCTAACTCGCGCTCGCTCATCTGGCCATGAGCGACACGGATCCTTGCTTCCGGAACCAACTCTTTAAGTCGTGATGCAACGCGATCGATACTCTCAACACGATTGTGCAAGAAGAAGATCTGTCCGTCACGAAGCAATTCGCGATGAATCGCCGCGGTTACTTGCTTCTCATCATAAGGTCCGACATATGTAAGTACGGGGTGACGCTCCTCTGGCGGGGTCGTGATGTTAGACATCTCGCGAATACCAGTGATCGCCATTTCGAGCGTACGCGGGATCGGAGTAGCTGACATCGAGAGCACATCAATATTTGTGCGAGCCTTCTTCAGCTCTTCTTTGTGCTCTACGCCAAAACGTTGTTCCTCATCCACAATGACAAGACCCAAATCACGAAAAACTACATCTTTGGACAGGATGCGATGCGTTCCAATAACAACGTCGATACTTCCCGCGGCAAGACCTTCCAATATTTCCTTGGACTCCTTGGCGGTGTTGAATCGAGAAAGCCCCGCGATCCTTATTGGGAATCCCGCATATCTCTCTTCGAAGGTTTTGAGATGTTGCTGTACTAAGAGGGTTGTCGGCACCAAAATCGCGACTTGCTTTGCATCCTGTACCGCTTTGAATGCGGCTCGAATTGCGATCTCGGTCTTTCCATAACCCACATCGCCACAAATCACTCGATCCATGGGGTGGCTGCGCTCCATATCGCGCTTCACCTCTTCAATAGTGGAGAGTTGATCGATGGTCTCTACATAAGGGAAGGCGGCCTCCAACTCACGTTGCCACGAGGTATCTTGCGAGAAGGCAAAACCTGGAGCGCTCATGCGAGCGGCATACAGTTGGATTAACTCAGCAGCAATCTGCTTAACCGCCTTACGAGCCTTGCGCTTGGTGTTCTGCCAATCCGCTCCACCAATTCGATGCACGGTTGGCGCCTCACCGCCAACATACTTTGTGACCTGCTCCAAAGTATCTGTTGGTACAAAGAGGCGATCGCCTGGCTGTCCTCTCTTCGAAGAGGCGTACTCAATTACTAGATACTCACGTGAGACTCCTGCAACTGTTCGAGCGACAAGTTCTATATACCGTCCAACTCCATGTTGCTCATGCACAACGTAATCGCCGGGCTTGAGCTCCAGAGGATCAATCGCCTTCTTGCGTCGTGATGGCATACGCGCTTGATCCTTATTAGAACTGCGTACACCCGTAATATCTTTCTCAGTTATAAGTGCGCTCTTAAATTCGTGAGAGATGAAACCGTGTTCTATGGGAGTTGCTAGAACATAAATAGCATCTCGAGTTAACCCGGAAGATATGTTCTTAAGGAGGCGAACTGGTAATCCGGATTGCTGAAAGAGTTTGGCATAGCGTTCCACTATCCCGGGACCCGCAGCGGTAAAAATTAATAGGTAATTCTCGGTCAGCCATTCACGTAGATCAGCGACTAACCCCTCGCTCTTTCCACGATACTCAGGAATTGGAAGTAGCGAAGTTACGGTTGCTCCTTCTTCAACCCCACTGGAATATGGATCAATTGAGCTCCAATGATTTGCCCGTTCACGAAGTTGATCTAATGTGAAGTAACCACCACCTGCCAGTTCGGCAGTTAAGTTGATGGGAGCATCAGCTCCATGTGCAGCATTGGACCAAGAAGCATCAAGGAATTCTTTATTGGTTGCTACTAAGTCAAGGGCGCGTGAATTGATCCGGGGTTCATCGACAAGAACAATCTGAAAGTTAGGCGGTAGGAGATCAACTAAAGATGTGAGATCGTTTCGAAGCAGACCTTGCAGAGACTCCATACCATCGACATAGATTCCCTCTGCCAACTTGGCCGTGAGCTCGGCAACTTCAGGGAAGGCGCGAGTCAGATAACGAGCCCGCTCTTTGATTTTGTCAGTCAGCAAAATTTCGCGACAGGGATAAATAGTGACTGCACCTGTGACCGGCTCAAAAGTCCGCTGGTCGGCAACGGTGAACCAGGCAAGTTCCTCGATCTCATCACCAAAGAAATCGATGCGAAGTGGATGGTCTTGGTCTGGCAGAAAGAGATCGAGAATGCCGCCTCGAACCGCGAAATCACCGCGCCGTTCCACTAGATCTGTGCGAGTGAAACCAAGTAGCACCAGGTGCGCCACCAGGGACTCCATTGAGATCTCATCGCCGAGCTCCAAGCTCTTTAGCGCTAGCTCTTGAGGGGCGATGGGTTGAATCAAGGCCCTGACGGAGGTAACTATGACCTGGGTATCTGCCAGGTGTGAGAGCACCTTTATGCGCGCAGCCACGGTGTCGCTCTTGGGGCTGAGTTTCTCGTGGGGCAAAGTCTCCCAAGGCGGCAGCTCAGAGACGGTGCCCTTGCCTAGGTAGGTATCTAGTTCATCCTTTAGTTCATCTGCCCTACGAGATGAGGCGGTGACGATGATGAGCGGGGATTCTTGGCTTCTGGCGGCAAGCAGGAGGCCGGTTGCAGAGGTTGGCGCCGCCAAATGCGCAGCTGACTGGTCGATAGAGATATCAGAGAAGGCCCTCCATAGAGCGCTCATAGATCCCCCCTCCACGCCAAAAGCCCCCAATATCCAAGGAGATGGGGGTACGAACTAGTGGAATTCTAGCCCGCTAGAGATGGGATGATTTACCCTCGTAATCCCCGCCCCCACCGATGTGGGCAGTACCCGATCTTAAAAATTTGCGGAGGTAATGCGCGCATGAGCAATCTCGTCCCAGCTCCAACCGAGGGCAGCGATCCACAAACTTCGATCGCACGCGATGATCAAGCCTTACGCGGAGATGTACGCAAACTCGGAGAGTTACTCGGCGAGACGTTGGTACGACAAGAGGGGCCAGAACTTCTAGAGCTTGTTGAGTCGGTACGCAAAGCAGTTCGCGAAGGCGGCGGTGAAGAGATCCTCTCTCATCTATCTGTCGAAGATAGCGTGCAGTTGGTTCGAGCATTTAGTACATATTTCCATCTAGCGAATGTCGCAGAACAAGTTCACCGCGCCAGAGTTCTACATGATGAACGTGAGGCGAGCGGCTCTTGGATCTCACGAGCAGTAGATCGCATTATCGAAGTCCAGAAGAGCGGACATGAGTTTACGCAATCAGATTTACAGAGTTGGATGGATGAGTTCTCAGTTCGCCCCGTATTCACTGCTCACCCAACCGAAGCCGCGCGTCGATCAGTCCTCAGCAAACTTGGAACGATCGCCGACCTCCTCGACGACAAAAAGGATTCGGTCCGCGAACGGCGTATGGCCGAGACCGTTGATTTACTGTGGCAGACCGATGAGTTGCGTCTCGGTCGTCCAGAGCCACTCGATGAAGCTGTTAATGCTCTGTATTACCTAGATGATCTCTTTGCAATGACGGTCCCCGAAGTCCTCGATGATTTCGCACGTGAACTTTCGCGACTGGGAGTAACAATCTCTCCCACTGCTCGTCCGCTCTCTTTCGGCACCTGGATTGGTGGCGATAGGGATGGAAATCCAAATATCACTGCTTCGGTAACTCGCGATGCAATTATTCTGCAAATTGGTCACTTCATTCGCGCCATGTTGGCAGCGCTAGATCCACTCCGTCAGGCTCTCTCAGTCTCCACCAGGATCGCTGGTGCATCACCTGCTCTCGAAGAATCTGTCGCCCGCGATTTGGAGAATCTGCCAGAGATCGAGGCACGCTTCCGTCGACTCAATGTTGAAGAGCCTTATCGCCTCAAAGCAACGGCAATTCGCCATAGATTGATCTTGACCCAGAGAAGGCATGCGGCTGGCACTGATCATCAACCAGGACGCGACTATGACAACACCGCGGAACTACTTGCCGATCTGACCCTTATGCGCGACTCATTACTTGCGCACAAAGGTGAACTGATCGCCCATGGCTTACTGGAGCGCGTCATTCGGGCGGTATCGAGTTTTGGAATCACCCACGCGACGATGGATGTTCGGGAACATTCAGATGCCCATCACCATGCTCTGGCGCAAATTGCTGCCAATCCAAGCGCCCTTGATGCCGCCGCACAAAATACCGTCGATACCTTTAAAGCGATCGATGAGCTGATCAATAAATTTGGCCCAGAGGTTATAGAGACCTACATCATCTCAATGACCAAATCACATAAGGATGTCCTTGCCGCGGTCGAACTTGGAAAATATGTAGGACTCATTTCCGATGGAAAATCAAAGGTTGGCTTCGCCCCGCTCCTTGAAACGGTCGCTGAACTTCGTGCAGCCGACACAATCTTGGACCAACTGCTCTCCGATCCTGAGTACCGCGAGATTGTTCGAAGCCGTCACGACGTTCAAGAGGTGATGCTCGGATACTCGGATTCAAATAAAGATGCTGGAATCGCAACATCCCAATGGGAGATTCACAAGGCACAACGCAAATTGCGTGACATCGCAATCAAACATGGCGTCAAGTTACGTCTCTTCCACGGTCGTGGCGGATCCGTTGGTCGTGGAGGCGGACCTACCTACGATGCCCTTATCGCGCTTCCATGGGGATCTATTGATGGTCAGGTGAAGATGACCGAACAGGGTGAGGTCATCTCAGATAAATATTCATTGCCCGCACTCGCTCGCGAAAATGTAGAGCTCACTTTGGCCGCTGCGCTAGAAGCGACGGTTTTAAATCGCGCTCCACGCCAGAGCGCAGATGATTTAGCGCGTTGGAGCTCATGCATGGATCTGGTAAGCGATAGCGCATTTGCTCGATATCGCACCCTCATAGATCACCCCGATCTGCCTGCATATTTCTACGCTTCAACTCCCGTTGAACAACTTGGTGATCTCTTCCTTGGTTCGCGTCCCTCGCGTCGTCCAGATGCATCCGGCGGCTTGGGAAGTCTGCGGGCGATTCCATGGGTATTTGGATGGACTCAATCGCGCCAGATTGTGCCGGGCTGGTTTGGAGTTGGATCGGGGCTTAAGGCCGCTCGCGAAGCGGGTCAAGCACCCGTACTGACCGCGATGTTGAAGGATTGGCATTTCTTCCGCACCTTTATATCAAACGTTGAGATGACCTTGGCGAAGACCGATCTCGATATGGCGAGCAAGTATGTAGAGCGATTGGTAGATCCTTCACTCCATCACTTCCTGGAGACCATTGAAGAGGAGTTCAACCTAACTCGGAGCGAGATCATGCTCTTAACCCAGAAGGATGAGATCCTCGGAGATCAACCAATATTGGCTAGAACGCTCGGCATTCGTGAGGCCTATCTTGCTCCGCTCCACCTACTTCAGATCTCGCTTCTGGAGCGAGTTCGCAAAGGTGAGAGCCCTGATGCGACTATCCGCCGAGCTCTCTTACTCACTATTAATGGCGTTGCCGCCGGGCTGCGTAATACGGGCTGATTAAGCCAGTTTAGGCAGCGCCGTGGCAGCGCTTGTATTTACGACCTGATCCGCATGGGCAAGGAGCGTTCTTAGGCGTTCCCCCACTCTGCACAGCTGAACCATCCTCATCAGCCGCTGAATAACGTAACTGGCTGACTGCTGGTTGTTCTGGTGTTTCTAATCCAGGAGCGGCGATAACGGGTGCACCGTTCTCATCAGTGGCCTCCACATTAACCTCAACATGGAAGAGAAGACCGACGAGCTCTTCTTTAATGCCATCCATCATTGCGGCGAACAACTCATAACCTTCGCGTTGATATTCAACGAGCGGATCGCGTTGCGCCATCGCACGCAATCCAATTCCCTCTTGCAGGTAATCCATCTCGTAGAGATGCTCACGCCACTTGCGATCGAGAACTGAGAGAAGAACTTTGCGTTCAAGTTCACGAGTCACTTCTGGAGTCAATGACTCTTCGCGAGCCTTGTACTGCGCGGTTGCATCATCCAAGACTCGATTGAGAATGAGATCAGCATCAAGATTTGCGACCCCACCAACCTCTGCTGCGAGAGATTCCGGAGAGACCGTTGCCGGGTAGAGAACGCGCAAGGCTGTAAATAGCGTTTCGAGATCCCATTGTTCTGGATAGCCCTCAGCGGTTGCACCTTGGACATAAGCTGTCAGAGTATCTCGCATGAAATTCTGTACTTGCTCGCTGATATCGGCGCCTTCAAGAACTTCACGGCGCTCAGAGTAAATAACGGTACGTTGACGATTCATAACATCGTCATACTTCAAAACATTCTTACGCATCTCAAAGTTGAGTGACTCGACCTGAGTCTGCGCCGAACGAATTGCGTTAGAGACCATCTTGGATTCGATTGGTACATCATCGGCAATGCCGGCGGCACCTAAGAAACGCTCGACCAGGCCAGAGTTGAAACGGCGCATTAAGTCATCTTGGAGCGAGAGATAGAAACGTGACTCTCCAGGATCGCCTTGGCGACCAGAACGTCCACGCAACTGGTTGTCGATGCGGCGTGACTCATGGCGCTCGGTACCGAGCACGTATAGGCCACCAGCCGCAACAACTGTCTCATGTTCTAAAGCCACTGCGGCTTTCTGCTTTGCAATCTCAGCGGGCCACGCAGCCTCGTATTCCTCTGGGTTATCAGCTGGGTTCAATCCACGACGTTGCAATTCGAAATCAGCCATAAATTCTGGATTACCACCGAGCATGATGTCGGTACCGCGACCAGCCATGTTGGTAGCAACCGTGACCGCACCAATTGTGCCGGCGCGAGCGATAACAGCTGCTTCCCGCTCATGTTGCTTTGCATTCAATACTTCGTGCTTGATGCCACGACGAGTGAGAACCGCAGAGAGCTCTTCAGATTTCTCAACAGAGACAGTACCAACCAATACTGGCTGGCCCGCCTTGTGGCGCTTCACAATATCCTCGGCAACAGCTAAGAATTTTGCTGCTTCAGTCTTGTAGATGAGGTCAGGAGAATCGAGACGAGCCGTTGGCTTATTGGTAGGAATAGGAATAACGCCAAGCTTGTAGATCTGCATAAATTCTGCAGCCTCTGTCATTGCTGTACCGGTCATACCGGAAAGCTTTGAGTAAAGACGGAAATAATTCTGCAAGGTAATTGTCGCAAGAGTCTGATTCTCATCTTTGATCTCGATGCGCTCCTTTGCCTCGAGCGCTTGGTGGAGACCTTCAGAGTAACGACGTCCAGAGAGCATGCGACCAGTGTGTTCATCAACGATGAGGAGTTCACCGTTCATGACAACATAATCTTTGTCGCGCTTAAAAAGTTCCTTGGCACGGATACCGTTGTTGAGGTAACCGATAAGAGGGGTATTTACCGCCTCGTAGAGATTTTCGATTCCGAGAATCTGTTCTACTTTGGTTACACCATCTTCAAGGATGGAGACGGTCTTCTTCTTCTCATCAATCTCATAGTGAACATCGCGTTGCAATTGACCACAAATGTTTGCAAACTCTACGTACCACTTGGTTGCTTTATCCGCAGGACCACTAATAATCAGCGGAGTTCTAGCCTCGTCAATCAAAATCGAGTCAACTTCATCGACGATGGCGAAGTTATGTTCGCGTTGAACACAATCTTCCAGCGACCACGCCATGTTGTCGCGGAGGTAGTCGAAACCAAATTCATTATTTGTTCCATAAGTAATGTCAGCTGCATACGCTTCACGACGTTCAGCAGGAGTCATGCTGGCGAGAATGACGCCAACCTTGAGACCAAGGAATCGATGAACGCGTCCCATCCATTCACTGTCGCGCTCGGCGAGGTAATCGTTTGTTGTGACTACGTGAACGCCTTTGCCGGTGAGAGCGTTGAGATAGGCGGGAAGGGTCGAGACAAGGGTCTTACCTTCACCAGTGCGCATTTCGGCGATATTTCCGAGGTGAAGTGCAGCTCCACCCATGATCTGGACGTCGTAGTGGCGCTGTCCCAGGGTTCGCATGGCTGCCTGGCGTACAGTTGCAAATGCTTCAGGGAGCAAGGAATCGAGATCCTCGCCTGCCTGTAAGCGATCTCTAAACTTCTGAGTTTGGGAGCGGAGTTCTTCATCGCTCATTGCGGCAACCTTGGTCTCCCAAGAGTTAACCTCAGTAGCGATCTTCTCTAGGTTTCGAACCGCACGACCTTCGCCAGCGCGAAGAATTTTATCTAGAACAGCCACGAACCCTCATTTCAGAAACTCTTATCATCTACTAGCCCCCTATCGTATTAGGAAAAAAGACGGGGTGAGACCCCGGCGGTCAGCACCCCAGCCGGCCTCAAACCGGCCTGCCTGAGCGCGCGAATCCCCTCCCGCACCGAACTACCTGTCGTCAGCAGATCATCGATCAGGTAGAGATCTGCCTGCTCGGCCAGATCTCTGGTTTTTGTGACGGCGTAGGCACCTTGAACATTGCGCTCTCTCTGCTCACGATTGAGATTGGTCTGATCGGCAACTTTTCGATTTACCACCAGCATCTCCTGGATAGATACCGAGCCCCTCTGGGTGAGCGGCATTTTCTTCACCATCTGGCGTGCGAGGAGATAGGCATGACGATATCCACGAGTTCGATTTGCGCTCTTACTTGAAGGCACTGGAACGAGGATAGTGCGCTCTCGTATTTCAGATTCGTTCCGCGCTCGCATAAATGATTCAACAAGGAGCTCTGCAAGAAAATTCCGCGCTGGCAAAATATGTTTCTCTTTCGCGAGCAAGATCAGTTCAGAGAGTTCATCCCCATACAGTGCACCTGCCCATACTGGGATATCTGAAATGTAGAGGCCTCTACGGTTTCTCCTAATCTTTGTGCTGCACTCGCTGCAAACATCTACCCCCGGCTGGTTACAAAGAAGACAACTTGAGGGAAATAGGAGTTGCGAGATGGCGCCCATTGCAGAAATTCTGCAGAGATTTAAATGTCATCCTCATCAAATGCTAAGAAAGATGTGGAGGGTTCAAAGCTGGGGTTTACTGGGATCGGCTCACCTTGTAACGGGATTCCAGCCGCAAGCGGAATTGTTACAACGAAGTTGGCTCCCTTGCCTGGAGCGCCCCATGCCTTGAGAGTTCCTTGGTGCAACTTCGCATCGTCGAGTGCAATCGAAAGACCTAGCCCCGTACCACCACGTAATCGTGAACGTGAAGGATCCGCGCGCCAGAATCGATCGAACAATCTCTCTGATTCACGTTCAGTAAAACCAATTCCATAGTCGCGCACACCAACCGCAAATTCGCGTTCGCTCTGCCTAATAGTGATATCGATGCCCTTGCCCTCACTGTGATCAATGGCATTGGAGATCAAATTCCGCAAAATTCGCTCGATGCGGCGCAGGTCGACCATGGCGACCACCGCACCGTCAGAGAAGTCGGTGCGAATATCGCCCACATTTCCCATATGGAGTTGGTCAATGGTCTGAATGACCAAGTCTTTGATATCTGTCTCTTTGAGTTCCAGGATAGATGCAGATGCATCGAATCGGCTCACCTCAAGTAGGTCGGTGAGCAATGATTCAAAGCGAGCTATCTGAGATTGCAATAACTCCGCACTTCGAGCTGCAGCCGGATCCATCTTTCCCTTGCTCTCCGCAATAACTTCCGATGCCATACGAATGGTGGTGAGCGGCGTGCGCAGCTCATGAGAGACATCGGAGACAAATCGTTGCTGTAATCGCGAGAGATTTTCGAGTCTTGAGATCTGTTGTTGCATAGATACCGCCATCTCGTTGAACGAGATAGCAAGGCGGGCCATTTCATCTTGACCGCTCACGTGCATTCTTCGATTGAGATCTCCAGCAGTTAATTGCTCTGCAATCTCAGCGGCGTCGCGCACGGGATTAATCGCTTGGCGAATCACATACCAAGAGATTCCGCCGATCATAAAGACCAATAAGAATCCCGCAAAGAGCAGAAGTCTGCCGATGAAATCAACGATCGTCTGCTGCTCGGTCAAGAGAAAGACGTAATAGAGTTCATAAGGAGATTGCGGTGGAATTTCGACAGCATGGCCAACGATGATTGCGCCCTTTTGAGTTCCATCTTTAAATGTGATTGTTCCGCGTATCCATTCCGCCAATCCAGACTTGCGAACAGAGGCGCGCAGTGAAGATGGGATAGAAGTCAAATCCACATTGCCAGATGCCCCGTTATATAGGTCGTTAGAGCGGTGTAAGACGGGAGATCCGATAAGTACTACTTCACGAGGGGTAGTTGCAACTGTTAAATCACTGGCCTGCAAAATTCGATTAACAACGATCGGTAATTTAAGGGAGGTGAGATACAACGTCGCATCGAGTTGCCCCTGTGCGTAGTCATACAGTGATTGGGCTTCGGATACAGATTCGTTTGTCTTCTCACGGAAAATTCCATCGGATATTTGAATAAATAGAATGCTACCTACCAGCGAAATAAGAATGATAGAAAGTAAAAATGTGGTGGTAATGACGCGAAAGAGGATTGAGCTCCGCCATTTCACGCCGAGCCATCTCATGCCTGACTCGTTCCCGCCTTATACCCAACTCCACGCACGGTAAGAACTACCTGCGGATTATCGACATCTTCTTCCACCTTTGCGCGCAAGCGTTGTACGTGCACATTTACCAGACGGGTGTCGGCTGCATGCTGATAGCCCCACACCTCGCTTAAGAGTGCGTCTCGAGTGAAGACTCGACCGGGCTCTTTTGCAAGCGCAACGAGTAGATCAAACTCCAAGCGGGTGAGCGGGATCGTCTTTCCATTGCGAATGATGGTGTGTGCGACCTGGTCGATGGTGATGTCACAGATTCGCAGCGTCGTAGAGGTTTCGGAATTAGAACGGCGCAAGCGCACCTTAATGCGGGCAACAAGTTCGGATGGGTTGAAAGGCTTGACCATGTAGTCGTCGGCGCCGGCCTCTAAACCCTTAACGACATCGTAACTATCGCTCTTTGCAGTGAGCATCACGATAGGCACCATGGATTTGTCGCGGATCAGTTTGCACACCTCAATGCCGCTTAAACCTGGAAGCATGACATCAAGAAGTACAAGATCAGGTTGGTGAGAATTAAAAATATTCATCACCTGGTCACCTGAGTTAACCAGGTCAACCTCAAAGCCGGATCCCGTGAGAACGATCCCCAGCATCTCCGCTAAATCTTGGTCGTCATCGACGACCATGATTAGAGTCATTAGCTACCGTGCTCCCAAGAGTTGAGGTAGTGCTCTTGAGCCGGAGTAAGAGTGTCGATAGTGACTCCCATGCTTGCCAACTTGAGTCGAGCAACTTCCTTATCGATCTCAGTAGGAACTTCATGTAATCCAGCACCAAGTGAGGCGGCGCTCTTGAGCAACCACTCTGCAGTCAGAGCTTGATCTGAGAAAGACATATCCATCACCGATGCTGGGTGACCTTCTGCGGCACCGAGATTCACCAGTCGACCTTCGGCAATCAAGAGAAGGCGACGACCATCAGCAAGCACATACTCATCGGTCTGGTGGCGGATGCGACGATTCTTCTTGGCGTTCTTCTCGAGCCACGCCACATCAATCTCAATATCAAAGTGACCTGAGTTAGCGAAGATTGCGCCATCTTTCATAACGGCGAAATGCTCCTCGCGGAGCACATCACGGTTACCAGTAACTGTAATGAAGAAATCACCGATCTTGGCGGCTTCGAGGGAATTCATAACACGATAGCCCTGCATCAAAGCATCGAGAGCCTTTGTTGGGTCGATCTCGGTTACGACGACATTTGCTCCCATTCCGCGAGCGCGCTCTGCAACGCCCTTTCCGCAGTAACCAAATCCGCAAACTACGACGGTTGATCCAGCGACCAAACCATTGGTTGCACGGAAGATTGCATCCATGGTGGATTGTCCAGTACCAAAACGGTTGTCAAACATATGCTTGGTATCAGTGTCGTTGACGGCGATCATTGGGAATTTGAGCGCACCATCTTTTGTCATCTGGCTCAAGCGAATTACGCCGGTCGTGGTCTCTTCGCAACCTCCCATAATTCCATCCAGGAGTTCGGTTCGAGAGGTGTGCAAGGTGTTCACGAGATCGCAGCCATCATCGAAAACTAGATTTGGCTTAATATCAAGGGCGGCGTTGAGATCGCGGTAGTACCCATCGCGATCCACTCCATTGTGAGCAAATACATTGATGCCGTACTCGTAAACCAGCGCTGCAGCGGTGTCATCTTGAGTCGAGAGTGGGTTAGACGCGCAGAGCGCTAACTCGGCGCCACCAGCTTTAAGGGCGCGCATAAGGTTCGCCGTCTCTGTGGTCACATGCATACATGCCGCAATCCGAATTCCGGTAAATGGTTGCTCCTTGGCGAAGCGCTCTTTGATCTGCGCGAGCACGGGCATGTTGCGCTCAGCCCACTCGATCCGCTTCTTCCCTTCAGCTGCTAGAGCGGGATTTGCAATATCGTGGCCAACAGATGTTTCAACTGACACAAGAACTCCTTCGAGACTTCAGATACAAGTCATATACATGTCTAATAGTGGTATTACGGGCGACCGCAAGGCTCAAGGTTACCCGATTAGCGCCAAGACCTGGCTCTGAACCTGCTTCAACTGCTCTGGGGAGTGAGCTTCAACATTGAGGCGAAGCAGAGGTTCGGTGTTGGAGGCGCGAACGTTGAACCACCAGTCTGGTCCAGTCACGGTGACGCCATCTAGTTCATCGATGGCATAGTCCATCTCAAAGGAGGCCTTTATAAAGGCAATACTCTCGCTGGGGTTATCCACTCTGGTATTGATCTCGCCGCTGGAGAAATACCTATTGAGCGGGGCCAGCAGCTCCGAGAGAGGTTTGTCAGAGTGAGAGAGCTCTGCAATCGCGAAGAGGGCAGCCAGGGCCCCGGAATCAGCTCTCCAGAACTCACTAAAGTAAAAATGGCCGGAATGCTCTCCCCCAAAGACCGCTCCACTTTCAGCCATCATCTTCTTGATATATGAATGCCCAACTCTTGAGCGCAACGGCTTGCCCCCATTTTCCAGCACTATCTCGGGAACTGCCTGTGAGGAGATGAGGTTATAAATAATGGTTGAACCGGGCTTGCGCTTAAGTTCACGAATGGCGATCAATGAGGTTAGCGCAGAAGGGTTCACCAACTCTCCGCGCTCGTCAACAAGAAAGCAGCGATCGGCATCGCCATCGAAGGCCAGACCAATATCAGCCTTCTCACGCTTAACGCGCTTCACCAGATCAACTAAGTTTTTGGGATCAATTGGATTTGCTTCGTGGTTTGGAAAATTCCCATCAAGTTCAAAGTAGAGCGGGACTAACTCCACATTAAGTCGACTCATAAGAGCGGGAGCTGTAAAGCCTGCCATTCCATTTCCAGCATCCACCACAATTTTCAAGCGGCGACCGCTGGTGAATTCATCGCTGCTAAAAAGTCCGAGTAGACAATCAACATAGTCATTGAGAAGTTCTCGCTGCGTTGTTACTCCGATAGGGCCGAGCTTCATCGGAATCTCACTGCCCATCAGATCTTTGATGCGAAGCAATCCAGATTCAGAGCCAATCGGGCGCGCACCAGATTTGGCCAACTTTATTCCGTTATAAGCCGCTGGATTATGACTTGCCGTAAACATTGCGCCGGGAAGGTTGAGTGATCCTGAAGCAAAATAGAGCATATCCGTAGAGGCGAGTCCGATGCGGATTGCATCTAACCCTTGAGAATTTAATCCATCGGCGAAGGCAGTCGCTAAATCATCAGAAGAGGGACGCATATCCTCACCGATTACTACCGTTGCCGGCTCTCGTTCTTCAATGAGGAAACGGGCAAATGCCGTACCTAATACAAAGGTGAACTCTGGAGTTATTTGTTCTTCGACGAGGCCTCGAATGTCATAGGCCTTGATTACCTGATCTAACTCTTCCCGACTGAACATGTCATAAATCTACTTGAGAATTGGTGCGGTGAATTAACCGCAGGTAGAGAAAGTTAGTTCTGGGTTGAAGGGATTGCTCGCAGGTGTCCGCGACGTCCAATCTCAGGTTGAGTGGGTTGAGCAGGAATTGGTGTGCTCTGGGCGTTGCCTACCTCGCGGACCGCATTAGCGATCGCCATCAAGTCATCCTCGCTTGGGCCGGCCTGATCGGATTCAGGTTCTAGTCGCACGACGCTCCACCCATTGGGGACGGTTAACTTTTCACTGTGCGACTGGCAGAGATCATAGGAGTGGGGCTCAGCATAGGTAGCGAGCGGGCCAAGGACAGCGGTTGAATCTGCATACACATAAGTCAAAGTCTTCACCGCGGGTAGCTGGCAACTGGCGCGCGAACAGATTCGACTGGAACGGTGTTGTGTTCGCATAATTGAGAGATTAGTGCCTTCCGCTCTCGAAGTGGTGGATTTGGCTCTGAATCAGAGTTTATCGGCGCGCCAAGGTTCGTACATCGGCCACCGGCAATTGGGCTCTCGAGACGAGCTGATTTGCAATCAGGGGTAGATAACTCAAAGCACCTGCCGAGTTTGAAATAAGCGCCCCGCCATAAACCGGCTTCTTAGAAAGTACGGTAAAGGAAACAGTATTTATTGCACCCTGCGGATGCCATGAGGCCTGAGTATCTCCAGAGATGATCTGAGATTGCACCTTACCTTTCTGGTCTCGCCAATCGGCCTTCACAACTGGTGACTGCCCAATGAAGAGAAATTGAGTCGACGCTCCACCGAGATTAATTTTAAAATTAGACAGCTGCGGAATCTGGGTGCCCCAGGCAAAATCGCTCCCGCCTGATGTAGTGCGCGTTAGGGTCGAGGCAAAAATTGGTTGGTCTGAATCGACTTCGATTCCATAAGGAGTTGAAAGAGAAATTTTTGGGAGCGGTACGTCGACCACCCGCTGATGTGCAATCGAGAGGGAATCAAATCCAACTGGGGTGAGGGTTCCGCCGTCCGAGTAAATTGTTAGGTGAACAGTGGCGTTGACATTTCCTGGAACTAAAAATCTCATGATCGAAGAGGACTTGCTGGCATTTCCATAAAGGGCCGCGATATAACTTTTAGTAGCAGGGGCTGCCACACCCGCAACAAAACTAGAACCCAAATCGTGCAATCCATTTTTACGATGATCTAGGACGAAAGAGGTCACGCGCCCGGACTGCGTCACAACATGGAGAGCAATCGACTCCTCACCTGGCACGATCGAGGCAAGCGGAAAATTTCGAGCCGAATTCGCTTTGATGGTGAGCGAGATAGGAGCTAAAGCAACTTTGGAGCTATACGGAAAGAGTTGAACAACGGAGTCACTCAATCCACTGTTTATTATTTGCAGAACCCCTTGACTGGTTACTCCGGCTGAGCCACCGATAAACCACTGATCTGCTCCTCCCACATCACAGACCGTCTCTGCAGTACTCGTTCCCGAGATAGTCTCTAAAGCAATCTCTGCGCCAGAATTTCCGCTTACAAATGTAGGAGCACTCGATCCAGCCAGAACCGTGGCTTTATGTGACTTGAGTGTTGTCGAGGAGCCAGCTACAAGTCGAGTCGAGATGCTACTGCTGGGCAATGTGATGGTTTCGTTTGCACCACTCAGAGCTCCAGGGCACACCACCGCCGGATAACTTCCGTTAAGAACGATGTGGCTCTTTGCTTGCGGGACCAAAGTTGCAATGGCAATAGCCACTGAAATTATGAGCGGTGCTCTCAGCGTGAAAAGTAGATCCCGTAGGCGCGACCTCATACCAACTCCTCCAAAGGAACTTGGCGTTTACGGCGACCAGATGGCAAGGCCATAACAACCGCTACCAGCAAGGTCATCAACTCTAGGGAGATCAAGCCACGATGTGCAGTTCCATCGAAGAGCAGGGAGACCTTTCCAGAAGTTGGGATAGTAAAAATAGGCAGACCATTATCAGCATGTTGGAGCGGAACGCTCGCGCCATTAATCAATAACCGCCAGCTTCGGTCATATTTCTCGGCAAGCGAGATGACTCCGGGACTCTTCACAACTCCTAGCGCGCCAACATCACCTGCTGGGATCAAGGTATTGCGTCCCTTGCTATCTGTTAACACAACGCGTGGCGAAGAACCGACGATATGCCAGACAATTCCGATATCGGTTGCCGACATTCGGGTGAAGCCGCCAACTCCATCAATGAGGCGCGCGATCTCTGGTGATGCCGGAGATTTTAAGTAGAGGTACTGAATTCCATAACTTCCCATGACCTTGGCTGAGCTGACTCCTGAGCCAGAGACCAGTTGAGTTACTGCATCAACAATTTGTGGTGGGGTCGCGGTTGCGACATCTGCATCACCAATCGTGAGCGGATTTCCACGCGAGATAAAGAATACGGTCTGCGATGGAGTGGATGAGAGAACCAGAGTCTTTGGCTTAGCGGGACTCTGCGCAAGTGAGGAGACGAATGCTGGAATTACATCGCTCTGATCCGACTGCACGAGGGATGTAGTTTGACCAACAAGTACCCAACCCGCGAAGAGCACTGTGGAGAGGATTGAGAGAACCGTTGCACCAGCTATCGCTAAGTGTGAAAGCCCCAAGTGACGTACTCTCAAATTTGGAACAACCTTTTCGATGACCACCATCATCGGTGGGATCAAAATTATTGAAATGACTAGGAAGGCAGCTCCAACATAAATGGGCTCGGTAGCTCCATGCCCTGGTATGTGCACCGCATTGAGCAAGATCGCAGAAGCAAGAATGATCGCCGAGACAAGCGAAGCTCTGCGCATAGATCTAATAAAAAAGCTGAAGAGAACGATGAGTGCCGTAGGTGCGATTACCCACCACGGTGGTGCACCTTTACCGCCAGGGTTAGAGAGCAAGGTGACGATAGTCCCACCATTTGCCAGTGGAATTCCTGGAGCAACTAAGAATTGAGTTGGATGAATAAGAGCGCCGAGTGACCAGGGCAGGGTCAGAAGATATGCCGTCAGAATCACTGTAAATCGACGCACCACTGGCTTTGAGGCTTCACTTTCAACAACATCTATCCAGCCGCGCGATCGATCTGCAGTTCGATAGAGCTTGACGATCCCAACGAGGAACAGATAAATCTGAATCAGGAGCCAACTCGCGAGCAAGAGCGGTGAGAAAGAGGCGACGAGAGCGATGAGAAGAGTCTGTGAAAATATCCGACGCCAACTCATATCCACCAGGTTTGTCATCACTGGCTTGATAGTGATGAAAATCGGTGCAAAGAGATAGAGCACAAGTATGTCAATCCGCCCCTGATTAAGAGAGCTCCATAGCAATGGGGTAAGTATGTAGACGGTGCCACCAAAGGTAGAAGTCGCCTGTGACGCTCCCTTTCTGCGGAGAGCATTTACAAAAATAATAAAAGCGATAGGAGGTGTTAATAAGAAGAGAGCGGTGATAAAGAGGGACAAGTGGCCAAAGGAGATGAGGCCAACAACTCCCAGAACCGCCAACCAAGGCGGCGCCGCCACTGCAGAACCCATGCCGACTAAATGCCAAGCCTGCGCATAATTTCGAAGTAAGTCGCTACCGCTCGTTGGAATGAAACCAAGCGCTCCTCCAGAGAGCGATCCAAAGCGCGCTCTGGCGGAGATAAATGAGAGAACAGTTATTGCAATGAGCGCCAAAGAATCTGGACGCCTTAATACGCCGCGCATTATTGAACTCTTTGATGAAAGCAGAATATCTGGCTCATCAAACTCTTCAGTCATCACTCCAAGATCTGAGTAACGAGGAGAGTCATCGATCTCTTCTATATCGACCTTGCCTCTCAGTTTCTGAGAGATGGTGCTGGTGACGCGATCCACGCCGGCTCTGATCTGGCTACCTCGGGGTGGGATGTATGGCTCTACGACAGATGGAGATAAGAGACGTTTGCGCCGCCTGGCTCTTCTCGCCTTAATTAAGTCAGCTGGGTGAATAAGTAAGAGTCCAACAGCGGCAATCTCATCGCCGGCATACCCAGGCAACTTAGCCAGGAGGTCGAAGACCACTCGCAAGAGGCTTGTACCTAACAACTGCAGCACCAGCCATGGCAGTGTCCACCATGAGGAATTGGCCAACATTACATATGCAGCATTTCTTCTATCCAGCATCAATGGGCGATGTAAAAAAGCCTCAGATACATCAACTTTTCGTCGCTCACTGGCTGAAGCTTGTGCATGGAAAGCGCTGGCTTGACCTACGCAGATCGCGCTAAATCCAGCTACGCGAGCGCGCCACCCTAAATCGACATCATCACGGAAGAGCGCCAGGTTTGGATCTAGACCGCCCAACTCTTCAAATGCGGCGCGACGAACTAACATGCCGGCGGTACTTACAGAGAGAACCTCTTTGATCTCATCATGCTGACCTTGATCTTGCTCGCGTCGTTCGAGGCCAGTCCATCGCGCACCATTGGGAGCAATCGAGATGCCCGCTTCAAGTAGGTGATCTCGGTCGTACCAGCCCAATAATTTAGGTCCTGCGATAACAACCTGTGGCCTCTCGGCAATTGCCGATAACAAATAGTGCAGCGCATCTTTTGCGGGCGCACAGTCATCATGAATCAACCACAAACATTCATTAGCTTCATCAATTGGATCGAGCAATTTTGGACTCTGCTCAAGTGCGATCTCGATTGCATCACCGTAACCAATATCGCGATCAGCGGAGATGTAGGTAATACCTGCAGCGCGCAATAGTTTGGGCGAGCTATCAACCGAGCCTGTATCAACCGCAATGATTCGATCAATGGGCCGGGTTTGTGAGGAGAGCGCGGCAATAACTTCCGGTAACCATGAAGCTCCATCGTGGGTGACAATGATTGCTGTAACAAAAAAGCGTGAGAGATCGATTTCCGAATCGTTATGAGTTGAAGATAACTGCGCTGCCATTACTCGGCACCTGTGTTGAAAGGAATATGCGCGTTACGCTGAACGGCGCTTGAGGCGACGGCGCTCGCGTTCGGAGAGGCCACCCCAAATACCGAAGCGCTCATCATGACCTAGAGCGTATTCCAAGCACTCTGAGCGAACATCACAGGAGAGACAGACTCGCTTGGCTTCACGGGTTGAGCCGCCCTTCTCAGGAAAGAAGGCTTCGGGATCTGTCTGGGCGCACAGAGCGCGCTCCTGCCAGGAGAGATCAGGGTTTCCTGAGTTTGTGTTGCCGATGTTTGTAAGGCCACCCATTGCAAATTCTCCGTAAGCTGCGATCTGGCGATCTGACATACATACTCCTCAAACTATCTGGCGCAGTGTGCGACACACGGTGTGTCTCGCTGTAACTACGGCTTGGGTGAATTACACGCGTGTAATCCCCGCGAGTCAAGTCCGCTGCGACTATTTCTTTTCGGAATATCCAAAAAATTGGCCGGTTGCTATAAATCCGCCCGGAATTGAGGTATCTGGGGCTACAAAAGAGTCAAAAAGAGCAGATTTTGCGCCTACTTTGGCTCCTGGCGAGATGAAGCTAGCGCTAACCCGTGATCCCTCGCCAATGCTGCTACCCGCACCAACTACTGAGCCATTCTCAATAATCGAAGATGGATCGAGAGAGGCGCTACGAGAGATAAGAGAGTTGGAGGCGATCTCGAACTCCCCCCGTGAGAGGAGTTCATCAAAGGCGGTAGACCGAGCCACTCCACAGATTAGGTCGGCATTCGCCTTGAGAAGTGCCGCCGGGGTACCAATATCTAACCAATAGGAAGAGTCCAGATACCCAACCAACTTTGAACCAGCTGCGAGAAGCGATGGGAAGGTCTCCCGCTCGACACTTACAACCCGATCATCTGGAATCGCATCGATAACCGCACGGTCAAATATGTAACAACCGGCATTAATAATGTTGGTTGGAGGATTTTCCATCTTCTCGTTGAAAGTCAAAACGTCAGTTCCATCAAGTTCGACAACTCCGAAAGCGCGAGCATCAGGAACACGCGTTAAGTGCAAAGTGACATCTGCCCGCTGCGCACGATGCAAATCCATTTGGGATGTTAAATCATGACTACTCAACACATCACCATTGAAAATGATTACAGGCCCACTACCCCGCAACTCCTTGGCAGCGTTTGCAATTGCTCCTCCAGTGCCAAGAGCCTGCTCCTCAACCGCATATGAGATGCGAATTCCAAATCTCTCTCCATTGCCGAAATATGGTTCGAAGACTTCGGCAAGATAAGAAGTCGCCAATACGATTTCCTCGACGCCTGCAGCACGCGCCTTCACTATCTGGTGTTCGGTAAATGGAACGCCCCCCACAGAGAGCATAGGTTTAGGCGTCTGAGATGTAAGAGGAGCAAGTCGAGTTCCAAATCCACCAACTAGCAATATTGCTGAGGTGACCTGCTTTTGAGTATTCACTGATTACCCAAGAATTCGTGCAGCTGCGGCATTGATCTGCGCGTCAGTGGCGGTGAGAGCTATCCGAACATAAGTGGCGCCCGCTTCACCATAGAAACTACCTGGGGTCACCAAGATTCCTAGATCTGCTAAAAATGAGACTGAGTCAAAGTCACGTTCATTTCGCGTGCACCAGATATATAAACCGGCCTCGCTGTGCTCGATAGAAAAGCCCAATGAAGTCAAAGCGGGGCGCAATATTTCACGTCTCTTGGCGTAACGCAGCGCCTGTTCATGGACATGAACTTCATCGGCGAGCGCAGCCACCATTGCGGCCTGTACTGGTGCGGGAACGAGGAGTCCAGAATGTTTGCGAATCTCACGAATTTTTGCGATCAGCAGTGGATCTCCGATGATCATGCCTGCGCGATAGCCGGCGAGATTGGATCGCTTGGAAAGTGAATGAACTGCGAGAAGATTTTTGTTTTCGCCCTTGGCTACCTGCAAGATTGAAACTGGCTGCAGTCCTTCTGGTGATGCAGGAAAATTGAAATAACACTCATCGCTAATAATGACCGCATCTGTTTTACGTGAGTAAGCGATGACTTCTTCTAGCTCTTGCACCGGTGCAATTCGACCAGTGGGATTTGAAGGAGAGTTGATCCATACCAAATCTGCAGCGGGCCATTCACGCGCATCAAAGCCAACTGGATAATTCTCCGCCTTGGCGAGCAAAGCACCTACTAGGTACGTTGGGTAGGCAACTTTGGGATAGAGAACCTTTGCAGCCTCTAACTGTGCGGGGAGGTTAGCCACGACCTCTTTTGATCCGATGCTTGGTAGCACATCGAACTCGCCAGAAACTCCCAGAACATTTACGGCCCAATCTCTCATCGATTGGCGGAGCGCGGGCGATCCAATGGTCAGCGGGTAACCAGGAGCGTTGGCAGATTTAATAAGAGCAGCCTGAATAAAGTCAGGAGTTGGATCAACAGGAGTTCCTACAGAAAGGTCGATCGCCCCGTCTTTATACTCGCGAGCGCGAGCACCATATGGAGCCAACAGATCCCATGGGAAATCCGGGAGTTTGATTGTTTACTCTCCAGCCTTAGGGAGCGCTACAACGGTTGGGTGGTCGGCATCGGTCGCCCCAACCTTGCTTGCTCCGCCGGGTGAACCAATTGTCTGGAAGAAACCAGCGTTAATCTCCCCAAATTGCTTCCACTCACCTGGAACGTCATCCTCGTAGTAGATGGCTTCTACAGGGCATACAGGCTCACAGGCGCCACAATCTACGCACTCATCAGGTTGGATGTAGAGCATCCGATTGCCCTCGTAAATGCAATCAACCGGGCACTCCTCGATACATGACTTATCTTTCACATCCACACATGGTTGGGCGATTACGTAGGTCACGTCAATCCTTTCAAGTAGCGGTTCCAATCAACTGCGGAACAATATTATGTAGTGGTTCTAGGTTGTAGGTAGAGAATATGGGCAGACAATATGGGAAGAGAATAGTGGATCTGGGCGCAATTCAATGAGTCAAGGTTGAGCGAAGGATGAGCGAGGGGTATCCGGTGGGAACTGAAGATGGATCCAAAGCCCTCCCCTCGGCCGCCCACGTGGGTCAACGGGTCAGCATCCGCTCTCACGACCCTGAGGGAGGCTTCCGCGACCTCTTAGGCCACCTTGTCAGCCCAACTCAAGTGCGCAAGAAGAATGGCCAGATTGTCACCTTTGACCCCTCACAGATAGCGCTCTGGAAGGTGGTCCCCTCTCAGGCATTATCTACCGGGATATTCCTTTACGACACCATGAGTAGAACCCAAAGAGAAATCGTCATCAGTGATGGCAAAGCCCTACGAATGTACTGCTGTGGCCCGACCGTCTATCGAGATGCCCACGTCGGTAACTTGAGAACCTTTCTGCTCGGAGATCTCATCTCGCGGCTAGTACAGGTCAGCGGATTTTCAATCCATAGCGTCCAGAACATCACTGATGTCGGCCATATGGTTGATGACTTACATGAGCCTGGAGAGGGTGCCTCCGACGAGGATAAAGTTTTAACTCAAGCAGCAATAGAACATAAAGATCCATTCACTCTGGCTCGCTCGTATGAAGCAAAATTTCACAAGGACATTGCCAGGCTCGGGATCCAAGGATTTGATATTTATCCGCGGGCAAGTGAGAGCATCGAATTGATGTTCGCCTTAATTCAAAAACTTATTGACTCAGGGTACGCCTATGTTGGAGAAGATAAATCGGTCTACTTTTCCGCGAACTCATTTGAGTCGTACGGAGCACTCAGCGGCAATAAGTTAGAAGAACTTGTCCCGGGCCATCGCTACGAATATGTCGGCGATGGAGCTAAGCGCTTCCATGCCGACTGGGCACTTTGGAAAGCTGCCGGTGCACGGACCGAGATGGTCTGGGAATCACCTTGGGGTAAAGGTTTTCCCGGATGGCATATCGAATGTTCGGCTATGTCACTGCACTATCTACACAATCACGTTGACCTACACCTAGGTGGAATTGATCTCCGTTTCCCACATCACGAAAATGAACGCGCGCAGAGCAATGCCGCCACGCTGAGTGAAGTCACAGATCATTGGGTTCATGGAGAACATCTCCTCTTTGAAGGACGAAAGATGTCGAAGAGCGCAGGCAATGTACTTCTCTTGGAAGATCTCGTTCAGGCTGGATATGACCCGTTAGCTCTGCGGTTGGTCTTTATGGAGAATAGATATCGCAGTCAGATGGATCTCAACTGGGTGCAAATCTCTGCAGCACACAGCACTCTCCAACGTTGGCGCGGCAAATGTCACGAGTGGTCAAAGGCAGAACTACATAATGATCAAGCAGTTGTCGCTGAACTCATTGAAAGTATCTTTGAGCCGCTGCGGGCAGACCTCGATACACCTAAGGCACTTCTCAAATTGCGCGCCATAGAGCGTGATGCGAACATCTCTGATCGCACTAAGGCGCAAGTATTTGACTCTGTAGATAGATTTTTCGGTTTAGACATCAGTCGAGTTGAAGTTGCAAGAGAACTTCCTACTGGTGCCGAGGAACTACTCACCGCGCGGGAGAAGGCCAGAAAAGAGCGAGATTTTGCGCGCAGCGATCAGCTAAGAGATCAACTGCTTGAACTCAAGATTAAAGTTATCGATGGCCCCAGCGGTCAGAGTTGGGAAGTTATTCCTTAACACCGGCAAATAGATCTAATTCGCGGCCATTCTTATCGTAAGGTCCTGCAGCATCTCCTTTAACGCGGATGTAATACTCGGTGCCGCCTACCTTGATTGCGAGGCGTTTGGAGAATTTAAAGAGATCTCCATTGATGATGAGCTGAGTCTTGTGAGCCTTAAGCGCCGCTAATTTTTGCGGAAGAAATTTCTCTCCATCAAATTTGGTCGTGACGACACCATCGGCTTTTACAAAAGGGAGCGCCAACCATTCAGAGGGAACATAATTAAAAAACTTGATAAGAATTTGCACAAATATATTGCTGCTCGTTAAACTTCCATGCAAAGCCGAGCGCGGGATCGCGCTCCAATAAATCTTTGATATCTCCCACGCCTCACCAGTACCAACGTTTGGATCTGCTGCAAGCTCTGCAGCGCGCATCGCTACCTTGTGCGCTTTGATGTGATCGGGATGTCCGTATCCCCCAAAATCGTCATACGAGATCAAGACCTGAGGCTTGCGATCGCGAATAATTTCAACGAGCTCCATCGACGCTTTCTCAAGATCTGCCTGCCAGAATGATTCTGCAACCTCATTTGGCGCAGTGCCCATCATCCCGCTGTCACGATATTTGTGAGCAGGTGCTCCAAGAAATTGATAGTCGGTTACCCCAAGCTCAGTCATGGCTGCAGCCAATTCGCCTTCGCGATGTGTACCCAATGTGTTCTCTTGCGAGGCCGCCAGATGGGCGAGGGATGGCACCAGCACTTCGCCTTCTTCTCCTCGAGTGCAGGTCACGAGAGTTACTACTGCCCCTTGCGCAATATATCCAGCCATCGTGGCGCCGTTATTTATCGTCTCGTCATCTGGATGCGCGTGGACAAGTAATAAGCGGCGAGCAGGTAGTTCAGTCATGCGCTCATTATGAATCATGGGATAACATCGTGCTAATGAGCGATGAAAAGGTTCGTCTGCCGCGCGATGAGCGCCGGGCTACGCTTCTAGCGGCAGCCCTAGAGGTCTTTACTGCCGCCGGTTACCACGCTGCTGCCATGGATGAGATTGCAGATCAGGCAAATGTCAGCAAGCCAGTTCTCTATCAACACTTTCCCTCAAAACTCGATCTCTACCTCGCCGTTCTAGATATTCACTGCGACTTTCTCGTGGCCGACATCAGAGCAGCAGTGGCTTCGACCAAAGACAATGCTGGTCGAGTCCTCGCCACCGTCAACGCCTACTTCGATTTCATTAACCGTGAAGGTGAAGCATTCCGACTTCTCTTTGAGAGCGATATGGCGGTTGAGCCTCAGGTTCGTGAACGCCTCAACAAAATGTCATACGACTGTGCCCTAGCCTTTAGCGAGGCAATTACGACTGACACCGGAATCTCTCAAGAATCAGCGATGATGCTCGCCGTTGGGCTTATTGGAACTGCCCAGACCACGGCACGACACTGGTTAGCTCGTGATGGAAAGATCGATCGGGATTTAGCAGTTAAATTGGTGGCGAGCCTGCAGTGGCGTGGAATTTCAGGTTTCCGCAAAATCTGAAGCCCACTAAACTCATAACATGGCTAAGAAAGAATCAGAGAATAAGACCACAGTCCGCGTTGGTATTAGCGAGACCTCCCAAGAATTGCACTTTGAAGTTTCCCTCGAGGCATCCAAAGTTGTAGCTCTTGCCCAAGAATCAATCAACACCGGCAAAACCCTTGAACTCACGGATATTAAAGAGCGCGTAATACTGATCCCTGCCGCAAAGATCTCCTACATCGAAATTGGTGATACGACAGATCAGAAGGTTGGCTTCACCGCTTTGTAACGCGCACCACGCGACGTAGATCCGCCTTGGATTCGAGTCTCTCAAATTCTTCAGGCGAAGTGTGAAACTCCGCTAGTTGGTTGAGTTTTCCATTTCCGTGATAATCGCTGGCCCCCGTCGCTACCAGATCAAATTCCGCTGCGATTCTCAGTAGGAGTTCGCGATTAGGTAGTGTGTGATCTCGATGGAAAACCTCAATTCCATCGAGCCCCGCAGCAACATAACTTTCAAAACTCTCCGGAGAGACCACTCGTCCACGCAGAGAAGACATTGCATGCGCGATCACTGCCACTCCTCCAGCTGCCTTGATGTGAGCAATAGCTACCTCTGGGGTAGGCGAATAATGAGCAACATAAAATGGCGAGTCGTTGTGGAGGACCTCCGCAAAGACCTCTTCGCGAGATTTCATGTAACCCTTTGAAATCAAGGCATCTGCCAAATGTGGCCGGCCAAGAGTTGCTCCATCTGATAGTTCGGCTTCGACATCCTCCATCGAGATTTCGTACCCGGCGGCAGAGAGTCTGGCGATAATTTTATGCATTCGACCAATCCGGTTATCGCGAGTCGCCGCCATCATGGTTGCTAGTGCTTCATTCTCTGGGTCAAAGAGCAGGCCCAGCATGTGCACGCTAATTCCATCTTCGGTCTGACAAGAAATTTCAGAGCCAAGTACCAAGTCGAGTCCTGGTCGCAATCGTTCTATTGCCTCATCCCACCCAGCAACGGTGTCATGATCGGTGAGAGCAATGGTTGTTAGTCCTGCAGCATGAGCCTTATTAATCAATTCCGCAGGTGTATCCGTGCCATCGCTGAAATTTGAGTGAGTATGAAGATCAATCACTTTCTACCTTATTTCTTAATACAAAGATCGCACATCCGACAAGAAGCCCAATGATTCCAGGAATCGTTCCTGCTGATGGTCGTTGATGTAACCAGAACCAAGCAATGATGGCAGCAACTGGCACTTCGAAGAACACGACGAGTGAGACCACAACAGGAGATACTCTTTTCAGGGTCATATTAAAAAGGGTATGACCCAAGAACTGTGCTCCAACAATCAATCCGAGCAAGTAGATCCATTGGATTGCGGGAAAGTGAAGGAGTGGCGAGTGTGTAATCCAACTTCCAAGTAATGTGGTTACTGCACATGAACTAAAACAGACAGTCGTATAACTGGATGTTGGCAAGGATTTTTGTACTCCAGAACCAATGATCATGTAAGCGGCAGAAAGGGCTCCGCAGAGAATTCCAAGCAGATCTCCTACGAATGCTCTTGTTGATACCGTGAAATCGACTCCCGTGATGAGAAATAGCGAGGCGAATGCCAGAAACATTCCTCCGAGCGATTGCGTCGAAATTCTGGCTCCACGCAATTTCATATACAAGGCGGCGAAGATTGGTTGGAAAGCAGCAAGGGCAGTTCCTGCCGCCACTGTCGTGAAACGCATTGAGGCGAAGAATGTTAGAAAGTGAGCGGCCAGAATCACTCCAGCCAGAGCCGATATTGCGATTAGACGACGGTTCTTGCGGGCGGTTAATTCACCGGACTTGATTGCGAAGGGAGCCACAATCAAAGCTCCACCAAGATTGCGCCAGAAGATTAGAGAAGAGATTGGCATGGAACTCTTTGCAATAAGCGGTCCCGACGAACCAATGCCAAATATTCCGGCTACCAAGAATGGGATATCGCGTCCCTGCGGCAGCGCGGTGTGATCGTGCGTTCTCGTAGTCACAAGTTAAATATGAACCAGAACTGGGCTAATACACAGACAGCCACCAGCGCAATAATCGACCCATAGAGGGCTTTTGCCCGCGGCCCCGATGAAAATTCGCCCATCAACTTCTTATCTTTGGCAATGCCATACATGTAAATCAAAAGTGGAAGTAAGAGAATCGCATTAAGAATCTGTGAGGAGATCAGGATCCAGATAAGTGAAACGCCGGGAATCATGATCAATCCACCTGCTACAAGCGTGATCGCCGCGAAAGTCAGATAGAAGAGTGGAGCTTCATCAAATTTGTCATCCAGCGCCGCTGGAGAGCCAGTCAGATCGCTAATTGAATAGGCCGTAGAAAGTGGAAGTATTGAAGCTGCAAGTAAGGCAGCGCCAATGATTCCAATGGCGAAGATATCTTTTGCCAGGGTTCCCGCAAGTGGCTGAAGTGCTCGCGCTGCTTGAGAGGCATCCGTGATATTTGTAATGTGTTGATGATTCAAAGTTGCTGCGCAGGTAACAATTACGAAGAACCCAATAATTCCGGTCAGCAAAGATCCCACCCAAACATCGGCGCGTAACAATTTAAGATCTGATCGAGTAAGGCGCTTATCCACTGCGTAGGATTGAATGAAAGCCAGCCCCCACGGAGCAAGAGTTGTTCCCAGCGTCGCAGTGGCAATATTTATTGCGCCGCGATTAAACGGCATCGATGGAACTACCATTCCGCGAAACGCAGATCCCCAATGCGGGTGTGACATAAAGCCAGCAATTACATAGGAGATGAATACTGCAGAGAGAATAAAGAAGACTCGCTCTGCCTTTTTAAATGTTCCGCGAAGAACTAAAGCTGAAATAAAAATTCCAGTAAGTGGCACAGTTATGAAACGAGATATTCCAAAGAGTTGTCCGGCTGCAGCAACTCCCGCGAACTCCGCGGTCATCGTTCCTAAGTTGGCCAGGATCAAAGCGACGGCGCTAAAACTTCCCGCTCTCGCTCCATACTTCTGGCGAACTAATCCGATCAAACCTTGGCGCGTCACAACACCAATACGTGCACCTAAATCTTGGAAGACGATCAGGGCAAGAGTTGAAATAACCAACACCCAGAGCAGGCGGTAGCCGAATTGAGCGCCCAATTGCGAATAAGTCGTAATGCCTGCTGGATCATCATCCGAGAGGCCAGCGATCACGCCTGGGCCCATGACTGCGAGAAAAGCGGCTATGCGTAACTTGCGACCGCTTGGAATATTTATATTCGTCATGAACGCGGTCCGCCACCCTGCGAGAAGAGCCCGCGGTTCTTAGAGAGAGCATCAACGAGGTCATCGGCGAGGATGCGCCCGATTGGCTTGTTCTTCTCGTCGATAACGATGATGGATGAACCTCTGTTATTCGAAAATTCCTCAACTACTTCGGCAATAGGAGTATCGATTGAGACCGCGGTAGGGAAGGGCTTGGCAACGAGTTCAGAGACCAGACTCTCTGGCTCTGCGGCAATCAACTCAACCGTTTGAATGTGGTCTAGCAACTTGCCTTTGCCATCTACAACTACAACGCCATCAGAACTCTCACGCTCGCGATTTTCCACTAATAATTTCAAAGCATCTGCGACGGTCGCTGAACTTTTGACGACCAAGATGTGCGTCGTCATTATTCCGCCAGCAAGTTCCTCATCAAAAGAGACAAGTTGGCGTAACTGCTTTGCGGTTCCACTCTCCATGGCACTCAAAATGCTCTCGCGGTGTTCATCTTCCAAATCACGCAATACCTCAGCGGATTCATCTGGCTCCATGCGTGCCAAAAGTTCAGCGGATCGCTCTGCTGAAAGGGAGCGCAGCAAACCTTCAAGTTCATCATCTTCCATCTCCTCCAGCGCATCAGCTGCAAGATCTGGATCCAACATTTCAATCAACGCACCTTGTTCACGACCCGCCAAATCTTCGATGAGATCTGCTAAGTCGGCAGGACGAAGTTGTCCCAACGCTGAGCGAGTACCAGAAGTGCGAACTACTCCAGGTGTATCAGTCAGCGAGGCAACGGAAGCCCAGTCGAGCACATGATCCGGCGTAGGTCGGCGAGAGAGCGAACCAGGGAAGAGTCGGCGCAAGAAGGAGACAAAAGAAATATCTACACCCACAACGCGAACCTCTTTGTTGAAAGGTGCGAGGTATAAATCGGAGGTACGTACTACTCGTAGACCATCAACATCAACGATCTGGTGGTCAAGAACATCTGCATCAAGCAACGACTCACCAGGACGTCGAGCAAATGGTTCTAAATTAATTTTGGTTGAGGAGAGTGTGATCTGGCTTGGTGTGAGTTCGGAGATGCGAGCGCCATTGATAAATGATTTTCGATTGGCAACTTTCACAATCAATCCAGAAACTGGTGGGTATGTCTCCTCACCATGACGAACAACGACATCGACCAAGCGACCAATCTCGCGACCATCGGGATCCACAACAGGACGACCAATTAAGCCGGCCAACGAAACGAGAGAGTCTCGCACACTCTTACGCGTTATCAGCAGGTCGCCACGACCAACTAACCGCTTCGCAACGGTGTTGATTGAGGCTACTGGTGGGCGTTTCACCCCGTAAGTCTACGGGCTACCCCTTGAGGAATGAATTAGGTATGGAGATTGAGCGGTACGCCCACGAGCGAATGAGGTCGAAGCATCAGCGACGACAAAAGTTCATCAAATGTTTTCTTGATCGAGCCATTCTCTGAACCGAGATAGGCCGGGGTCCCATTATCTCCCCCGTCACGCAACTCAATATTGAATGGAACCTTGGCAAGAAGTGGCACATCCGATCCGACCAGGGCGCTGAGCCGCTTAGCGGTCTCGGCCCCTCCACCGCTACCAAAGAGAGCTATAGGTTCACCGCAATGAGGGCAGGGACTTTCAGACATATTTTCGACGACCCCGAGAATACGTTGCTTCATCTGAAAGGCGATCCGCCCCGCGCGCTCCGCTACTTCTGCGGCAGCAACCTGCGGAGTTGTTACGACCAAGATCTCCGAACGTGGAATCAGTTGACCGAGTGAGATAGCGATATCACCAGTTCCCGGTGGAAGATCCAATAGAAGTAGATCAAGCGCCCCCCAATAGGCATCGCTCATCAATTGTTCAAGAACTCTGTGTAGGAGCGGACCGCGATATGCGATGGGATCTTCACGATGTGGCTTAAACATTTCCATCGAAACTATCTTCACGCCATGACTCTCAACCGGGATGAAGGTCTGATCTAGCGCTGTTGGTCGCTTATCCAAAATCCCCATCAACCGCGGAATCGAGTGGCCGTAGACATCGGCATCCAATATTCCAACGTTGAGTCCTCTTGCTGCGGCAGCAACTGCAAGATTAGCGGTCACAGAAGATTTTCCGACTCCGCCCTTACCTGATGCAATACCAATGACCCGAGTGAGGCAATCTTCTTGAGCAAAGGGATTAAATTTCTCTCGCCCTCCACGAAGCAATCTCTTTACAGCTTCGCGCTCCTCATCCGTCATCACTCCAAAGTTGATATGAACCTCAGTAACTGCAGGAACAGAAATGGCCGCTGCCGTTACATCCCTGTGCAGACGATCTCGCATGGGACATCCGCTAATCGTTAACTTGATCCCGATTGTTACCTTGCCATCCTTAAACTCCACAGATTCAACCATTCCCAAATCTGGAAGTGGTCGCCTTAACTCTGGGTCGTTGACAGTCGCCAACACACGGTGAATCTCATCAATTATCTGCTGACTCATAAGAGAACTCTACGACGCTATTTAGTGGTCACTGAGAGGCAACTAAGGTCACCTGAACCGTCTTGATCACAGTTCCACGCTGATATTTCAACGTCACAGTGTCGCCAATGGCATGGGAGCGAATCGCAACGATCAGATCATCTGCGACCGAAATTTCTTGTCCATCGATGGCAAGAATGATGTCTCCTGGCTGCAATCCAGCTTTGGCTGCAGGTCCTCCTGCAAGGATGGCACTTGCGGTATCCGCGATCTTTGCGCCAGGTCCTGGGAAGCTTGAATCAAGAGACATGCCCACGATTGGATGATGTGAAGTTCCAGTCTTGATCAGCTGATCTGCTTGAGTCTTCGCTTGATTAATAGGAATTGCAAAACCCAAACCGATCGAGCCGGGTTGACCATCAATGGTGCTGCCTAAGGATGCAATTGCGGAGTTAACACCGATAACTGCACCGGTTGCATCGACAAGTGGTCCGCCAGAGTTACCAGGATTGATAGCCGCATCGGTCTGCAGGGCATCAATGAATGAACTCTCACCCGCGGTGTTATCCGAGCTGGTAGTTACAGGACGGTTCTTTGCCGAAATAATTCCAGAGGTCACGGTGCCTTGAAGTCCTAGAGGTGATCCAATTGCTATAACAGGATCTCCTACTTGAACGTTGTCACTGTTGCCGAGAACAAGGGCAGGAGCATCTGAGACATCAATCTTTAGGACTGCTAAGTCGTACGATGTATCGCGTCCTACAACGGTTGCGGTGTACTCGTTGTTGTTGGAAAGTTTTACCGTGATCTTCGCCTTGGCGAGAAATGCGGTTTCAATAACGTGATTGTTGGTCATGATGTAACCATTTTTTGCAATGAAGAATCCTGATCCAGTGTCACTGCCACTGCTTGTTGTTGAATCAATCTCTACAACAGAAGGAGAGACACGCGCCGCAATTCCTGCGATCGAATCTGGAGCTCTATCAATAACTTTATTGGAGGTGATGAGATTGGTTGAGTTATCAAATGCAGTTTTACCAATCAATGCACCAACAACACCTGCGATAAGGGACATTGCCAAAGCGATATACCAAGTAACTTGAATAACTCTCTTAGCGGGAGCAAGAGTTGTAAGCGAAGTTGATACTGAGGAGGATGCATCCGAAACCCACCATGGTGTTTGAGTTGGAGTCGATGGAGGTGTCTCGGCTTCTGGCGTTGATTCTGGTGCAGTTACAGGTTCTACCCGTGGAGTAGATTCTTCTGCGGAAGTGATCTCATCATCAGACATCTGCTCATTATAAGTGAGTTAAAGCTTTGTTGCTAGAAGAACTCCGGCTCCGAGCGGTAAGACTGTAGAACTCCAACGTGAATCTTCCTTCACTGCTCTGATGCCATCACGTCGAGAGATACTTTCGAAATCTCTCTGGGTGGGATCTGCAACTTTGCCTCCGCTGAGAGCCTGATCAACAAAGAGAATTCCGCCAGGACGTAGAAGTCGATGCGCCTCGTGAATAAGGTCCATCAAATCCGCAGCGGGTCTAATAACGACAAGGTCGTAATTGTTATCTGCAAGTTTGCCTACAACTTCCATAACGATTCCTGTGATTAAACGAAATCGTTGGGTGGATACCCCGGACTCTTCAAAGACTGCGCGTGCTGAAGCGGCGTGTTCACGCTCAGTATCGATAGAAGTTAACACCGCATCTGATGGCGCACCGGCAAAGAGCCAGAGACCACTTACGCCTGAGCCAGTACCAATTTCAACCATCGAACGCGCTTTGAGAGTCTCGACGATATAGCGCAATAAACCGCCTACTGCTGGCGTTGGATCTATCGTTCCTAATTCCTGGGCATTGTTTCGCGCCTGCTGCATAAAAATATCTTCGCGAACATACCCTTCAGCAAATGCTGCCATGTCTCCGCGATTGCCGATCATGAGAGGGAAGCTAACCACTCAATAAGTAAACGGGTTCCAAATCCAGTTCCACCTTTAACGAATTCTCCTGCATCAACCTCAGAGCGACCAGGCCCTGCGATATCAAGATGTACCCAGTTCTGCTTGCCCACAAACTTCTCCAAGAAGAGTGCTGCAGTTACCGAGCCCGCACTAAATTTCTTTGCCGAAGCATCGTGGTTTAAATCTGCAACAGTGCTCTGCAGTGCGGGTATGTAGTCATCAATAAGCGGCATTGGCCACACGCGATCGCCGATACGTTCGCCAATCTCATGAAGTTGTGAGGTTAAAGAAGGATTGCGTGAATACATAGCTGCGTATTGCTTGCCGAGTCCCTGGGTAGCTGCTCCGGTGAGGGTTGCAATGTCAAGCAAATAATCTGGGTGCAACTCAAGATCGGCGTATGCAAGTCCGTCGGCCAAAACTAAGCGACCTTCTGCATCGGTATTGATTACCTCAACAGTTGTTCCGCCGTATTGTGTAATCACATCTGAAGGACGTTGCGCAGTTGCTGAGACCATGTTCTCAGCACACATCATGAGTGCGGTAACTCTTACGCGAGGTTTAACTTCTGCCATCGCAACTGTTGCAGCCAAGATTGCTGCCGCACCTGCCATGTCACTTTTCATCGGAACCATGAGGTCATAAGGTCTCTTCAACGATATGCCACCTGTGTCGTAGGTGATTCCCTTACCAACCAAAACTACATGCGGCCAATTCTTGCTTCCTCGCGGGGCGTAGCGAACTTCCACCAGATGCGGAGCCGAGTTAGGGGAAGAGTTTCCTACCGCGCGCAACCCACCAAATTTTGCGAGCGCCTTGCCCTTCTTAACGATCACGCTTAGATCTGCGGACTTAGTTTTCTTAACTAATGTCCTTGCGGACGATGCCAACCAGGCGGGATTCTTAATATTTGAAGGTGTATGAATCAAATCGCGGGTGGTCCACACTGCGTTAGCAAGAATGGTGGCGCGCTTTATTGCATCACCATTATCTGCGCTAAAAGAAAATGCGGTAGCGCCTTTTTCTCGAGCTTTTTTATCGCTCTTAGAGTGCTCGCTCTTCACATTCCATCCATATTGTGAAAGTGAGATTGCGACGAGGTGGGCAACCGCGGCGTCGAACTCGCCGACATAGGAGTTGAAAAGGGCGAAGCCTGTGCCTTTGCTCTTGCGCCCCAGTGCAGCACCGGCCTTACGTGCATCCTCGATGGTGCCAGTTCCAAAACCAAGAACGAAAAGTCGAGTCAGCTTTCCCATTCCGGTAAGAGGGATTTCTAGAACCTCCCCAGCCTTGGCTGAGTAGTCCGGCCACTGTTTGCGGATCTCTTTGAAGGTTAATCCAGTTTTATCGAGGAGAAAGGTTGAAAGCTCCGAAGAGTCTGCTTCTGCGCCATCATCAGTAGAGAAGGCGGGCAAGACGAGGGCGTTGTATTTTTCAAAGCCATGTTCTTTTATAGAACCAACCGTAGTAAAAGTCGGTTGTGGCAGATGCATGAGTTGACTCTATTTCTTAACGAGAGCGACCGCTGCCTGAAGGGCATTTCCAAGATTGGTGGCCTCTTCGACATTTAGTTCTACGACTAACCGGCCGCCACCTTCAAGAGGAATACGCATCACCAGGCTACGAGCCTCCTTGGTGACCTCCATGGGACCGTCGCCGGTACGCGGTTTCATGGCTGCCATGGTGAAACTCCCTCACTCAAAAACGATTCAGAACGTAGGGAGAAGTATCTCGCATCAGGGGAAAGGTGGGAAATCAAGGGCGGCAAATAAGCGCTTTTTACCCTGTTCAATTACAACTTTTACCGATTTATGGGGAACTCCGAGGGTTTTCGCAATCTCAGTGGTCTCCATCCCCTTGACATAATGCAACGAGAGTATGAAGCGCTCCTCTTCTGGCAGACTCGCCAAAAGTTCAGCAAGAGTCGGCGCAGGCTTCATGGATGGGAGATTACTAGTCCCCTCCGCGAATAGTTATCCCTCAGAGCGCAAGTGGGGCGATTTGATAGCGTTCGCCACATGAGAAAAGGCTTTGGAAGTGGCGTAGCGACTATCGCGGCAAATGGTGATCTGCTCGATTGCTGGTTCCTCAAAGTCAGCCTTGATCCGCTCTCCGCTCCGGTAGATCGCTCAAACTTGGTCTCCCCTGACCCAATTCGTGGAGTAACGCGCGAAGAGGTTGACCTCGAGATCGACTTGGATGCGGCCCCACAATCAGCAGCCGATGCTTACCTCCGGCTCCACCTGATCTCTCATAGGTTGGTACAGCCACACGGGCTTAACTTGGATGGAGTCTTTGGACTCCTCACAAATGTTGTTTGGACCTCGGAAGGCCCCTGCTCTCTCGTTGATTTCGAGGCGACTCGTGCTCGTCTCAAAGCTGCACACGGAAACGTGACCGTTTACGGAGTAGATAAATTCCCCCGCATGGTTGATTACGTAATTCCAGATGGAGTTCGAATCGCAGATGCAGACCGAGTTCGCTTGGGTGCCTACCTAGCATCAGGCACGACCATCATGCATGAAGGATTTGTTAACTTTAACGCCGGCACATTGGGCAAGTCGATGGTTGAAGGTCGCATCAGCGCTGGTGTTGTCGTCGGCGATGGAAGCGATGTTGGTGGTGGCGCCTCCATCATGGGAACTCTCAGCGGCGGTGGCAAAGAAGTAATTTCAATCGGTGAACGTTGCCTACTCGGTGCGAACTCAGGCCTTGGAATCTCATTAGGAAATGATTGCATCATCGAATCAGGTACTTACATCACCGCAGGTTCCAAGATCATGCTGCCAGATGGCAAAGTCGTTAAGGCGCGCGAACTCTCCGGTGCAAGCAATTTGATTTTCCGTCGTAACTCAATAACAGGAAATCTGGAAGTTGTTCCTAAGGTTGGAGGCTGGGAAGGCTTGAACTCAATCCTGCACTCTAATTAATCGTCGGGACTAATAAGTATTGGGAGCAATCTCAAACCAAGAAGACGGCACTTTCAATTTAGTTTTGAAATCGCCAACTGAAAGTTGAGCTGTGAGGCCAGTACTTGAAGTTGCGGTAATGACAGTTGCGCTATTTGTAACTGTGCGCGCAGTGATAGCCAGCGTAACGACATCAGGTAGATTGAAAGCAGTTGCTACATCTTTCTGAATTAATACGCGCTGCCAGTGGGCGTACAGCGGATTTAAGAAGATATCTAAACTCCAAGGATCTGGCACATTGATCAAATATGGGAAGGCTGTTCCCCATACATCGATACTTTGTTGAGTTTGTCCACCGTCAGAGGAGAAGAAGTAAACGTTTATGGGCTTGCCCAGATAATAAATGGCTTGGGCATCGGTGGGATCAGTCTCGGTTGCTGTAACTGCAGCAACCCAATTTTGACCAACACCGGGCTCCGACTCTTTTGCATAACCAATATAAGCCTGGTCATTGGTATTGCTATACACGTCGCAATCGCACGAAGTGCGCAACGTGAGGTGAGCTAAGCCGTAAGTACGAGATGCGATTGCCTGTGCTTGAAGCGCGGCTGGCAACCAACTTGAAGACATTTCGCTTACACCTAAGACGTACTGATCTATCGTCATGGTGTCGGTAATTTCAATCTTGCTTCCAACTATTTTGAGTTGGACTTGCCCGTAACGCAATTGAATAGAGCCTGCAGCTGTGGTCACTTTGATAACGCTAAATGGCGATGGTTTTGGTCCAGTTAATCCACCAGCGGGATTTGGATATGCCGTGGTGCCAGTCCAATAGATATTCCAGAGTGGTTGTGCAGCAAAAGGTTGGACCAGAAAGCCTTTACTGGTCTCCGAAGCCACGATCTTCTTACCCGAGACCGAGAACTTATAGATGCTGGTGGAATCACCCAGGCCTGAGTTATCTAAGGAACCATCTGCATTGGCAGAGAGATCTATGTTAGATCTCGTGTAGCCGCTGGCCAAAGCGATCGTTGCAGAAGTGACTTGGTGTGCGATGTTCACTCTAATTAATTGTGTGTCAGGAACAGCAACGAGTTGAGTTCCGGGGAACCAGTAATTAACTATGTACTGCGCGTTCTCGCCTTCCATCGCCTGTCCTTGTGCACCGATCTGACTCATGCCGACACCATGACCAAAACCAGAACCGGTCAAGACGAAGTGAGGGGGAATCGTTGCGGCAGTTGCAGCACTGGGTAGCGAAATAATGGGAATCAATGCCAGCGCGAGCGCAATGAGCCAGCGCTTCATTCTTAGATCAATCCTCGTGGTGAGGTTAAGAAACCGATCCCCCATGAGAAATGCATCGTCGCCAAAATTGCGGGGAGCATGATCTTCTCCTTGAGATCTTTTCCAATCACAAAAGATCCAACTAGATTTCCCAGCAGATACAAACCTGCGGGCAAAAAGAGGAAGCTATTAACGGTTGCGCCGAGAATGATTGAGAACGCTGTAGTCGCAACCGTTACAGGTGGAGCTAAATATCTAAAATTAATTGTGCCTTTGTGATTGCGACTTACCGCTCTGCGCCAGCGGCCGTATTCAAAATATTGTTTTGCAAGCGCTCGAAGATTCGGACGTGGTCGATAAGTGACGACAAGTTCGGGATCGAACCAAATAGTTCCACCGGCTTGACGCAGGCGATAGTTAAGTTCCCAATCTTGAGCCCGGGTAAAACGTTCGTCATATCCCCCAGCCGCAAGTAGCGCATCCTTCTTAAAGACTCCGAGGTACACGGTGTCGGCTGGACCAGCCTTACCTCCTACATGGAAGCGAGCAGCTCCAACTCCGAGTGGGGAGCGCATTGCAGTAGCTACAGCACCTTCGAATGCACCGACTCCAGATGCCGCCATAATTCCACCGACATTCACTGCGCCGGTCTCGTTCATCACCCGCACCGCACTATCAATGTAGGTAGGGGCAATTTCGGCATGGCCATCGATGCGGCAAATGATCGAGTATTGGGCAGCTGCGATAGCCCGATTAAGGGCGGCGGCGGTGCGGCCAGTTGGGTTGTCGACCAGAACGACACGGGAGTCGCGTTTTGCAAGTGAGGCCGCGATCTCATTGGTCTTATCTTTTGATGGTCCAAGGGCCAAGATCACTTCGAGTGGGCCGTCATATCGCTGGGCCAAAATGGCGGTGATCGCGTCGTCGAGGTAGCGCTCCTCGTTCAAAATGGGCAGAACAACGGAGACTCCTGGGGCTTGGCCATGGGGAGTTTGCTCTGAATTAACGAAGCTCTGGCTCATACAGCGCTCACGCTACCGTTTCGGAGCGTTACTATCGGCATAATGACTCTGAAAATCTCTGTGATTGGTACTGGATACCTGGGTGCCACCCACGCAGCGTGCATGTCGAACCTCGGCTTTGAGGTTGTCGGCATCGATGTCGACCCAGCCAAGATTGCAAGCCTCTCTGCTGGCAAAATTCCATTCTTTGAACCCGGGCTCGAAGAACTTCTTCAATCAGAGTTGAAAACTGGTCGATTGACTTTCTCGACTGATTTCTCAGCCATTGCAGATTGCGACGTCCACTTCATCTGTGTCGGAACTCCCCAATCTAAAGATGGTCTAGCTGCAGATCTAAGTTACGTCTTTAGTTCCCTGGAGGCGATCGCCCCAGTAATTAAGAGCGGTTCCCTTGTTGTTGGAAAATCCACAGTGCCGGTCGGGACTGCAGCAAAGATGCGAGCTCGCCTGCTTGAGATCAATCCAGATGCAGATTTAGCCTGGAACCCAGAGTTCCTACGTGAAGGATTTGCAGTTGAAGACACCCTCCATCCAAGTCGATTGGTTGTGGGCGTTTCCAGCCAGAGCGCCGAAACAATATTGCGTGAGGTCTATGCAAAGAATTTGGCAGACCAAATTCCTTGGGTAGTTGCTGATCTTCCTACTGCAGAACTAGTAAAAGGTGCGGCTAACTCATTCCTCGCTACCAAGATCTCCTTCATCAATGCGATGGCAGAAGTTTGTGAAGCCGCTGGTGGAGATGTGACCGTTCTCGCCAAAGCGATTGGTTATGACCCACGCATTGGAAGTCGATTCTTGCAAGCAGGAATTGGATTCGGTGGCGGTTGTCTTCCAAAGGATCTGCGGGCATTTATGGCACGCGCGCAGGAACTTGGAGCGGGTCAGGCTCTGGAGTTCTTACGCGAAGTTGATTCAATCAATCTTCGCTCACGTACTCGCATGATTGATCTGGTGCGAAATGAACTCTCAGAAGATCTGCGCGGAAAGAAGATCGCTGTATTGGGAGCTGCCTTTAAGCCCGATAGCGATGATGTCCGCGACTCCCCAGCGCTCGATATTGCGGTTCAAGTGCAGGCAGCTGGTGCGACTGTAACTGTGCACGATCCAAAGGCTATAGAGAGTGCAAAACTTCGCTTTCCCGCTCTGGCATATAGCGACGATATTTCGACAACTCTTGCTGGAGCGGATTTAGTTCTCCACTTGACTGAATGGAAGGTGTACCGCGAACTTGATCCGGCAGCGCTCTTGAAGGTTGTTGCAAATCCATTGATCATCGATGGGCGCAATGCACTAGATCGCGATAAGTGGCGTGGTGCAGGCTGGAAATTCAGAGCGTTGGGACGCGCCGAAAACTAAAAGCCAGTACGAGTATTGCGCTTGGCGTTGAGGCTCTTACCTTTTTCTAGAGAGGCGATACGAGCCCGCTCCATTAAGTCGCCAATTTTGATCGCAACTTTAGAATCACTCGATCCGATGATGCGCGCGGCAAGTAGCCCAGCATTCTTGGAATTTCCAATTCCTACTGTTGCAACTGGAATTCCTGCAGGCATCTGCACGATAGAGAGCAGTGAATCCATTCCATCTAAGGTTTTGAGTGGAACTGGAACACCAATGACAGGCAATGTAGTTGCTGATGCGATCATGCCTGGCAGGTGAGCAGCTCCTCCAGCTCCAGCAATAATTACTTTGTAACCAGCTGTCGCTGCGCCCGCCGCAAAGTCCAACATCTCGTGCGGAGTGCGGTGTGCGCTGACAACATCGACGTCATACGAAATTCCAAGATCGTCGAGCACCGTTACAGCCTCGGACATGGTTGGCCAATCTGAATCAGATCCCATAACGATTGCGACATCTTTACTCATCAATGGCTCCGCTCAAGTAATCGACTGCGTGGCTTACCTCAGACCTTAAGTGTAGAAGGTTGTCGCCTAGGAGAGTTACATGGCCCACCTTGCGTCCAGGTCGTAGCTCCTTCATGTACTGATGGATCTTGAGAGCTGGGGTGCGCGCCATCAGGTGGAGGTATGGCCTGTAGAGATTGGAATCCTTCTTGGTTTCTATTCCTATTACATTCCCCATAACTGCATATGGGGCAACCAGTGAGGTGTCACCCAAGGGAAGATCCAGCACCGCGCGCAAATGCTGTTCGAACTGGCTCGTCACCGCACCTTCAATGCTCCAGTGCCCGGAGTTATGCGGGCGCAGCGCAAGCTCATTAATAATGAGGTGATCTCCTACAACGAAGATCTCAACCGCCATCACACCAACGAGATCTATCCCCTGTGCAATTCGCAGCGCAATCTGAACGGTCTGTTGCGCGAGTTCTTCTGAAAAATCTGGAATTGGGGTAACGGTCTGAGTGCAAATTCCATCGCGTTGCACAGTAAGAGTTGGAGCCCAGGTCGCTGCCTGTCCATGAGGCGAGCGGGCCACCATGATTGCAATCTCATAATCAAAATTTAGTTTCTCTTCAAGAAGCAACGGCTTATCAATCGAAGCATGTAGCTCGCGCAATTGTGCTTCATTCTCAATGACGAAGACTCCGCGTCCGTCATAACCTCCAGAGATACTTTTAGCGATCAAGGGAAATTCAAGTTCAACGTTCTGGCCGTGATACTCCTGCCAACGCGGACTTGGAAGTCCCAGCTCCTGCATCTTGCGACGCATCTCTAATTTATTCTGGCTGTATGTAAAAGAGTTCGCCTTAGGAAAAACTTTAACCCCAGAATTTTCAATAGCCGTAATTAAATCTTGTGGAATCAACTCATGCTCGAAGGTAACGACATCGCAATGAGAGGCCCATTCCAGCACCGCTTGAGTATCGGTGAGTGATCCAACAGTATGAGGCGCAACTTGCGCACCACTTTCAGTGGAGGAACCAGCGAAGAGCGAGAGAGAGATACCTAAATCGACGGCAGGCGGCATCATCATCCGGGCCAATTGACCTGCGCCAATTACTCCAACCGTTGGGAAACTCACCTGGCAGAGTCTAGCGAAGGTGAACTACATCCCCCACGTTTATGAGATCACCGCTCTCGAGAATGAGTTCTCCTTCAGCGCTCACACCGATCGCGACTCCTTCGATCGTTGCAGAGTTCGGGAGCAAGACTCGAACCGGCTCTCCGATCGTTGCACTCAAAGCTCGATATTTAGGAGTGAGATCTTCTCCAGTTTCCCACTTATCGAAAAGGGTCTGAAAATTTTGAAGTAGGGCGGCGAGTAAATCATTTCGATTCAACTCGATTCCGGTTTCTATGAATACAGAGGTTGCGGTATCAACAGGTAATTCTTCTACCTGGGTCGAGACATTGACACCGATACCAACGATGATTCCTTCACCGAACCTTTCGCACAATATTCCGGCAACTTTGCCGCTGGAACTCAAAACATCGTTAGGCCACTTCGTTGCAAAACTCTCCGAACTAGTCACCTCATTCAACGTCTGGGCGACACTCATCCCAGCAATAAGCGGAATCCATCCCCACTGCGAGCCACGACCTGGCTTTATATAGAAAGAGAACAAAAGTGCGACGTTGGGAGCAGAGTCAAACTTTCTATCGAGGCGACCACGACCTGCGCTCTGAAATTCTGCAACAACACAATCGCCGTTACTGACGAGTTCATTTTTCAACTCATCTTGTGTTGAGCCGACCTCTGAAAGTACCCGTACCCGCCAGTAATTCGAAGGTATTTGCGCGGAAATAGCGCCTTCATCAAGAGATGCACGTATCACAGAAGCCCGCTTCACTAGTAAAGTGTGGATGTGACTGATGCGATAAATACTACTGCCGCCAAGCTTAAAGAGTTAAAGGCACGCCTTGAGAGCGCTGCGCAGAGTGGAACACCTGCAGCAATCGAGAAGAGACATGCAATAGGTAAGTACACCGCTCGCGAACGTATTCACAAACTCGTCGACGAAGGTTCCTTCGTAGAGTTTGATGCCTTCTCTACGCATCACTCAGATAAATTTGGAATGGATAAATCTCATCCATATGGCGATGGTGTAATCACCGGATACGCCACCATTGATGGCCGCACAGTTGCGATCTCCTCTCAAGACTTCATGGTCTTTGGTGGATCACTTGGCGAAACCATGGGTAAGAAGATTGTAAAAGTTATGGAGTTCGCCCTGAAATCTGGAATTCCAATGATTGGTCTTAACGATTCAGGTGGAGCTCGTATTCAAGAGGGCGTTGCCTCACTCAGCCAATACGGCGAAATCTTTAAGCGCAATGTGCGATCTTCTGGAGTTATCCCGCAGATCTCTGTCATCTTGGGACCATGCGCCGGCGGTGCGGTTTATTCACCCGCCATCACAGATTTCACAATCATGGTCAATGAGACCTCACACATGTTTATTACAGGTCCTGATGTAATCAAAGCTGTAACAGGTGAAGAAGTTGCTATGGAAGAGCTCGGTGGCGCCGCAACTCACAACACCAAAACTGGAAATTCTCATTACCTAGCCGAGAATGAAGATGCCGCCCTGGAATATGTAAAGGCGCTGCTCTCATTCTTGCCAAGCAATAACTTGGATGATGCTCCAGTTCTACGAGCAACTGAATCTGATGGGATCGCCCCTTCGGATCGTGCGCTCGATTCGTTGATCCCCGACAATCCCAACAAGCCGTATGACATGCGCGTTCTTATCGAGGCTATCGTGGATGAGGCAGATTTCCTTGAAGTTCATGCGCTCTTTGCCCCAAATATTCTCGTGGGATTTGGTCGGATCGAAGGCCGTTCCGTTGGAATCATCGCCAACCAACCGCAGAGCTTTGCCGGCACCCTTGATATTGATGCCTCCGAGAAGGCGGCTCGTTTCTTGCGTACCTGCGATGCCTTTGGAATTCCTGTTGTAACACTCGTCGATGTCCCTGGCTTCCTTCCTGGTACTGAACAAGAGTGGAACGGAATTATCCGCCGCGGAGCAAAATTGCTCTATGCATACGGCGAAGCATCTATTCCGCTAGTCACAGTTATTACGCGCAAGGCATACGGCGGCGCTTACATCGTCATGGGTTCTAAGCACCTAGGTGCAGATGTAAATCTTGCGTGGCCAACTGCCCAGATCGCCGTTATGGGTGCTCAAGGTGCCGTCAACATTCTCTATCGCAAAGATATTGCCGAGAATCCAGAGCGTGCTCCGGAGCTCATCAATGAATATGAGGAGCAACTTCTCAATCCTTACATTGCAGCGGATCGTGGATTTATCGATGCGGTCATTGAGCCACACACAACTCGCAGTCAGATCACGAAGGCGCTGCGCGCACTAGCCAATAAGAGAGTTGATCTTCCAACTCGTAAGCATGGAAATATTCCGCTCTAATGCCACACAGCAACGACTTTCCCCGTGAGTTTCGTAAACTCGGCTTTACGATCCATGCCGGCACTCCCACTCAGGAAGAGTTACTGGCACTGACTCGTGCGATCGATGAGATCGAGAAGAATTCCAATCCACCAACAAAGTACCGCAGTTCTTGGGCTCGCCTTAAGATTCAAAACTCTCTTCCGCGTAAGTGGGGAACGACAGCTTCATGAGTAAAGAGATCGTTCTCGCCTCTGCCTCTCCCTCTCGCAAGAATCTATTAGAGACCATTGGCATCAACCCCATTATTAAGGTGAGCGGCGTTGATGAAGAGACTCCAGAACTTTTAGCGCTCCCCCCTGCTGATCTCGTTATCGCACTCGCAATTCTCAAGGCTCACACCGTTCGCAAGAATTCGCCGGAACTATCTAATGCGCTGATCATTGGGTGCGACTCCACCTTCGAATTTGAGGGTCAAAATCTAGGCAAGCCAGGAAGTGTTGAAGCGGCGCTAGAGCGATGCAGGCTCTTAAGCGGCAAGACTGGCTATCTCCACACTGGCCATTGCGTTATCGATGTTGATCAAGAAATCGAGGTCTCAGATATCTCGACCTCGAAGGTGACATTTGCCAAGATGACCGAGAACGAGATCATCAACTACGTAGCGACCGGCGAGCCAATCCAGGTTGCTGGCGGATTTACTCTCGATGGCCACTCTGCCCCTTTCATCACTCACATTGAAGGAGATCCGAGCGGAATCATCGGCCTCTCTCTCCCAACGCTTCGTAAAATCACCATCAACTTAGGGCTCGAATGGTCCGCGGTCGTACCAGCAGGAGCAAACACATGAAGAAAATATCTGCCGTCCTTATTGCCAATCGCGGTGAGATCGCTGTCCGTGTAGCTCGTGCCTGTCGCGATCACGGGGTGAAGTCGATCGCCATCTACTCAGATGAGGATCGCAACTCTCTCCACGTTGCGACAGCTGATGAGGCTTACGCGCTCAATGGTCTTTCTGCCGCCGAGACCTACCTTGATCAGAGCAAGATCCTTGAAGTTGCCAAGGCATCTGGTGCAGATGCAATTCACCCTGGTTATGGATTCCTCTCCGAAAATGCTGGCTTTGCAGAACGCGTTATTGAAGCTGGTTTGATCTGGATCGGACCGCCTCCTGCTGCTATCCGCGAACTCGGAGATAAAGTCTCTGCCCGCAAGATTGCCGCCAAGGTTGGTGCGCCGCTGGTAGCTGGAACTGCCGATCCGGTTGATTCCCCTGATGAGGTCATTGCATTCGCTAAGGAACATGGTCTTCCTGTTGCTATTAAAGCTGCTCATGGTGGCGGTGGACGAGGTCTCAAAGTCGCTTTCGCGCTTGAAGAGATTCCAGAACTCTTCGCATCGGCAGTTCGCGAAGCGATCACCGGCTTTGGTCGGGGTGAGTGCTTTGTGGAGCGCTACCTTGATAAACCACGTCACGTGGAAACACAATGTTTAGTAGATATGCACGGCAATGCCGTCGTCGTTAGTACTCGCGACTGCTCCTTACAACGTCGCCACCAAAAGCTTGTAGAAGAAGCTCCAGCACCATTTCTCTCAGATGCTCAGATCGAGCAGCTATACACCTCCTCAAAGGCGATCATGCGCGAGGTTGGATACGTTGGCGCTGGCACCTGCGAATTCTTGGTTGGTAAAGATGGCACCATCTCGTTCCTCGAGGTAAATACCCGACTTCAGGTAGAGCACCCAGTTAGCGAAGAGGTCACAGGACTTGACCTGGTGCGTGAGCAGTTGCGCATCGCATCCGGTGAGGCCATCAATCCAGTGGATCCCATTATTCGTGGCCACAGTATCGAATTTCGTATCAACGGTGAAGATCCAGGAAATGGATTCCTACCTTCACTTGGAACCATCACACAATGGGAAGTTCCATCTGGACCTGGCGTTCGCATCGACGCCGGTTTTGATCACGGACATACGATCAGCTCACACTTCGACTCGCTCCTTGCAAAGTTGATCGTTACCGGTTCAACTCGCAAAGAGGCAATCGAGCGAGCTCGGCGCGCGCTGCGCGAATTTGAAATAGGTGGCCTTGCAACTGCGTTGCCTTTCCATCGCGCGATCGTTAATGATCAAAATTTCACCGAAGATTTCAAGGTGTACACCAGTTACATCGAGAACGAATTCAACAATCAGATTCCTGCTTTTAATTACAAAGAGAGCGTTGCCGCCTCGAAGATCGCCTCGCAAAAGGTGGTTGCAGAAGTTAATGGTCATCGTTTTGAAGTGGTTATGCACTCAAGTGCGCCAGCCGAAAAACGCCACCGCATCAAAAGCAACAGCGTCGCCAAGAACTCCGGCAATTCAGTAGTTAGCCCAATGCAAGGTACGGTCGTGAAGATCGTTAAAGCCAATGGTGATCGCGTTGAGGTTGGAGACCTGATCGTTGTCCTTGAGGCGATGAAGATGGAGCAACCTTTGATCGCTCAGAAGGCTGGAGTGATTGCCCAACTAGGTGTTGGCGCCGGTCAGACCGTTTCGAGCGGCCAACTGCTCTGCGTGATTGAAGATTAAGGAAGCTTTACCTTTCCACTCTTCAATTGCAGGACAGCGTTTTCGACATTTACAGAGTACTTCGCACCTAAAGCCGTTAGTGCCATTGACTCCCCGCCATCCTTGACGGTGTAAATGTGTCCGAATATTCCCTTTGCCTCATCAATCACATCAACAATGCTCTGATTGGTAAGTGATGCAGTCATAACATCGGCAACTGCCGTGTTCACATGTTTAGAGACTGCACCGATAAGGATTTTTTGGCTGGAGTTACCAAGCAAAAAGTATTGATCGGGCGAAACTCCGATCAACGCCAACGGGTGTTTAGCTGTATAAAGCTTGGCTATGGTGTCTTCAACCTCGCTGGTCGCAGACCACTCCGAGAAGATCACATCGCAACCGAGACTCACAAGGTTCTTTGTCGGAGGAACAGGAGCCGAGTCAATAAGCTCCGCAAGTACGCTTGCCTTTTTATTGATGGTGGCAACGCCCTTTTTGAAATCAGGGATATTCGAAACCCAGGCTGTTGGTGCAATGACTCCAATCTTATTTGTCTTGGTTGCGCTGGCAGCGAGCACTCCGGCCAGATAAGCGCCTTGAGGGTTTGAGAAATCCATATCGCTAACATTCAAATTTCCTACGCTGGAATCATCGATCAGCGCAAATTGGGTAGAGGGAAATGCCAATGCGGTAATGCTGACAGCCTGGGCATATTGAGCCCCGATAGCCACAATCAAGTTGTAATTTGCGTTGGCCAAAAATTGCAGCCGAGATTCGCGATCACTTTCAGTTCCGTTGGTGACCATTTCGCGAACATTGAGGGCCGTCAGTCCATACTTCTTCTTAATGTAGTCAACGCCGATTGCAGCTGAGTCATTAATGCCGTGGTCTCCACGTCCACCAATGTCATATGCAATTGCAATTTTGATTGATGCAACAGCGCGAGCAGGTAAAGCTCCCATCGACAGCACGAGTGAACTGGCTGCAACAAATGCAGCGAGCTTAACCGCGCGCAAGTAAACCAATCCGTTCGTACACATCACCAAGTGTCTTACTTGCAACCGCACCAGCTTTTTCTGCTCCTATTTTAAGGATAGCATTGAGATGTGTTGGATCATCCAAAAGTTCTAGAGTTTTAGCGCGAACTGGTCGTAGATACTCGACGACAACTTCCGCGACAGCGCCCTTGAAATCACCATAGCCCTTGCCAACAAATTCATTCTCGATATCGGCGACAGTGCGACCCGACAAGGTTGAGAAGATAGTAAGGAGATTGGAAATTCCTGGCTTCTCGGCAACGTCAAAGCGCACCTCACGACCGGTGTCAGTAACCGCACTCTTAATCTTCTTGGTATTTGCCTCTGGAGTATCAAGAATCTCAATCAAACCACTTAAGGATTCCGCAGACTTACTCATCTTGGAGGTTGGATCCTGGAGATCGTAAATCTTGGCGCCCTCTTTAAGAATGTATCCCTCTGGGATTCTAAAGGTCTTGCCATATTGGCTATTGAAACGAACAGCCAGATCGCGAGTTAACTCGATGTGTTGGCGTTGATCTTCTCCAACGGGAACCTGATCAGCTTGATAGAGCAATATGTCAGCAGCCATAAGCATCGGATAGGTAAAGACTCCGACGCCGATTCGATCGTTGCCGACCTTCTGTGACTTATCTTTGAATTGAGTCATACGACTCGCCTCGCCAAAACCGGTGAGGCACTCCATCACCCAGCCAAGTTGGTTGTGCTCAACGACGTGGGATTGCACGAAGAGGGTGCAATGGTCGGGGTCGACACCGAGGGCCAAAAGTTGAGCCACCGAGATCAAGGTGTTCTGATGCAGCTCTTTCGGATCAGGTGAAGAAGTTAAAGCGTGTAGATCAACGACGCAGTAAAAGGCATCGTGGCTCTCTTGAAGCTCAACCCATTGCTTAACGGCCCCCAGATAATTTCCAAGGTGAAAAGAGCCATTCGTAGGCTGGATTCCTGAGAGCACGCGCGGTTTAGACATAACCGCATCCTACCGAGTGCTAAAGCGCGCTCGAGATCAATAATTGACCAGCCCGCTTGCCTTCCAGAGTCAGGACTGTAATTCGAACACCAGGAATGGTTATTACATCGTGAACGGCTGGAAGGCGACCCAACCAATGCATCACAAATCCACCTACGGTCTCATATGGTCCCTCAGGAAGTTCAATTCCAGTCTGTTCCTTGAGATCCTCCAGTGAGATCAGGGCATCGACCTCGAAATCACCGGTGCGTGGTTGAGCCGTCACTTCGCTCTCGGGCTCGTCGTACTCATCCTCGATCTCACCGATAAAGCACTCGACGATATCTTCGAGGGTCACAATTCCATCTGTGCCGCCATATTCGTCAAGAACGATAGCGAGGTGCGAACGCTTTATACGCATCTCAGTCAAGGCAGGTAAGACACCCTTGGTTCCAGGTAGAAAAATCACAGGGCGCATGATGTCGAGCAGAGTCTTGTTCATATCTTCATCGCGAAGATTTAAAAGATCCCGCACGTGTAAAAATCCGATTACCTCATCGCTTGAGCCACGAGTCACTGGGTAGCGTGAGTGAGCCGTGCGGATCGCAACAACTTTTGCCTCTGCCAAAGTCAATCCAACATCAAGGAAATCAACTTCGGTGCGCGGGACCATAATCTCGTGGAGTACTAAGTCACCCGCGGTAAATACATCCTCAACGATGTCACGCTCTTCATCCGAAAGCGCGGCATGGCCAGTAACTAAGTCCACAAGTTCTGCCTCTGAAATTTCTGAGCGAACTTCCTGAGCCTTTAAACCGAAGAGCTTGACGATGGTGTCGGTGGATTTTGAGAGGACCCAAATTATGGGACGAAAGACGTTAGCGATGCGATCAATGCTCGGAGCAGCAGCGAGCGCAATCTGCTCAGTCCGATAGAGGGCAAGGCGCTTGGGTACGAGCTCGCCAATCACAAGAGATACATAGGCGATCATCAGCGTTACAAAGACCACTGAGATAGCGGTGCTGAGACCGTGGGATAAGCCCCACCTCTGCAAGATCGGGATAACGAAGGAGGTTCCGATCCGCTCTGAACCCAGGGCAGCAGAGAGAAAGCCGCAGAAGGTGACGCCCACCTGAGCGGCCGCTAAGAATCGGTTGGGATTGGTGGTCAGCTTCGCCAAGCGAGCTGTCCTCTTGGGCTTAACCCCTGCCGCCTCCATCTGGCGAAGCTGGGACTCTCGGAGTGAGATCAGGGCGATCTCGGCGGCGACGAAGATGCCAGCCACAACGATGAAGAGGAGGACCAGGAGCAGATCTAAGACCAGCTGGCCGGTACTGCCTATCGGGGGCTTGGGCGCCATAGGTCAAGGGTAGCGCGGCGCCAAATGGCAGAGCCCTGCTACACCTTGGTAAAGACGGACAATGTGGCTAATCTTTACCCACCAACGGGCTTCCGCCAGTTGGGGCTTTACCTTCATCCAACGGATCGTCGGGCACGTACCTGCCCGGAGAAGGAGTGAATAACTCATGGCATCAGTCGTATTTGAAAACGCTTCTCGAATCTACCCTGGCACAACTAAGCCAGCAGTCGACAAGCTAAACCTCACCGTAAACGATGGCGAGTTTCTTGTACTCGTAGGTCCATCTGGTTGCGGTAAGTCAACATCACTTCGCATGCTTGCTGGTCTAGAAGAGGTCGACAATGGTTCGATCCGCATCGGCGACCGCGATGTAACAGATGTTGCTCCAAAAGATCGCGATATCGCGATGGTTTTCCAGTCTTACGCTCTCTACCCTCACATGTCAGTTGCAGAGAACATGGGCTTCGCGCTCAAGATTGCTGGAGTTGCTAAAGAGGAGCGCGATCGTCGCGTTCTCGAGGCAGCAAAGCTTCTTGACCTTGAGCCATACCTAGATCGCAAGCCAAAGGCTCTATCTGGTGGTCAACGCCAGCGTGTTGCTATGGGTCGCGCAATTGTTCGTGAGCCACAAGTCTTCTTGATGGATGAGCCTCTCTCTAACTTGGATGCAAAGTTGCGTGTAGCAACTCGTACTCAGATTGCTGCTCTCCAACGCCGCTTGGGAATCACAACTGTTTATGTGACGCATGATCAGGTTGAAGCTATGACCATGGGAGATCGCGTAGCCGTTCTCAAGGATGGTCTGCTACAACAAGTTGATACACCTCGTAACCTTTATGACGCACCAATCAATGCCTTCGTAGCAGGATTCATTGGCTCCCCAGCCATGAACCTCTTGACCGCTCCAGTATCTGGCGGCAAGGCAAGCCTTGGTGATTTCAAGATCGACGTCCCAGGACATGTCAACGGAACAGTCACCGTTGGTGTTCGCCCAGAAGGCTTCACACCATCTTCAAGTGGCTTCCACGTTCTCGTAGAAGTTGTTGAAGAACTCGGTTCAGATGCCTTCGTTTATGGTCGTCCAGTTGATCAAGATGTGAAGTTTGCTAACGGCACCGATGAAGGCGCACAGGTAATCGTTCGTTGGGATCCAAAGAACCCACCAAAGCCTGGGGACACAATCACCGTCGAAGCTATCCCACATGCAATCCACCTCTTCGATTCAGCAACAGGTGAGCGCATCAACAAGTAAATCTAGTAATCAAAAAACCCCGGTGAGAAATAACCTGTTCGGCTTTAAGGGGTGATTTGGGAGCGCTATTTGTTGGTGAAAAACAAACAAATAGTTGAAAGCAGATAAAACGAGTAAGTAAATGAACCCCGGTTCTTCCTAAATGGAGGAGCCGGGGTTTTGCTTTCTTTGAGTATTGGTTATGTGTAAAGCTCTTGAAGGATTACTTGTTGCCCTTTGCACGGTTGTGGGTCTTGCAGAGCATCTGGCAGTTTGAGGCAGAGGTGGCCCCGCCCTTACTCCAGGCAGCTACGTGGTCTGCCTCCATCTCGGCGAAGGTCCAGATCTTGGCTTTGTTGGAATCATCACCAAGAGCACAAAGTGGGCAGTTGGATTCCTGGCTCTCTTTGGCTGCCGCGGTCTGCTTCTCGTAAGTTGAGCGACTAGTTGCTGCGTCAAAGACTCGAACATCTAGAAGCTTGGTGTCCTTTGAGCCACCCAGGATGTACTCAAAGATGCCTCTGCGGTTTTTGACATAGGGGTCTGCATAAAGCTTGGTGACATCGGCGGCAACCTTTGTCGGGTCATAGGGTTTACTGTGGTAGAGCTCGTAGAGACGGCCCCATTCAAGTCCGCACATCTCGTCCTCGACAGTGTAGAAGATGCTACCTACCCAATCGATCACGGTGTTGAAGTAGGTCTTTACCTCATCGATGTTTGTATCGTGGCGGTGCTTGCTCATATAGTCATCGATGTTGCCCTGGCTAACCCAATCAAGGGCGCACTCCCAAAACTTCTGGCGGTCTGCCGGCCCCTTCACATAGGCCGCCCACTTTTGCGTGTTGGCGTTGCCAGTGTTAGAGAACTCCGCCTTACCGGCAGTGACGAAGGGACCCGAGTAGATGGCGTTTAGTAGCTCCTGATCGTTGAGCGGAACTCCCACGATGTTAATGGTCTTAAACCACTGCTTGATCTCAGACTCAGTGCCTTCACACTCATAGACCAGAATGTCAGATTCTAAGATCTTCTTCTGCTGGTCATCTGAGAGCCCGGAGAAGTACTGCTGCATTCCGTGGGTATCGACGATGGCGAACTTGCCGGTGACGAAGCGACCAAAACTGGTGATGCGCTGCTGACCGTCGAGAACCTCTAAGCGCCGATCGCGAGTTCTATTGAAGTAGATCAGACCGAGTGGGTAGCCCTTTAGCAGTGAGTCGATAACCGCCACATCACGTTTGCCATCTGCGTAGATGTAGTTGCGCTGATACTCGGGTTGAATGGTGAGCTTGCTCGCCAGTCCGAATAGACCTTTACCTTCAAGCTCGTTGTAGATAAAGCCCTCTGAGATCTGTTCAACCGTGTAGTGGGTTAGCTGTGTTTTCATTGTTCCGCACTCCGGTGTTTGAGAAGGATTCGGGCATAGACCTGGATAAACATTGAGTTCTTGACCTTGTAATAAGTCGTGTTTGGAGGTGTCTTTACTTTGATTGCAGCTCCATCATTGAGCTTGCTCACCGTCGACTCCTCCCCATTTACTGAGACCTGGGTCTGTGTCGGGTAGATCTTGGTTTTAAGTCCCGAGCCATCGTCCCAGGTCTTGGTGATGCCAACAATCTCAAACTGATCTGGGTTGTACTTGCTTAGGAAGCTAATCGGTACACCCATTAGACCGGGGTAGTCGGCAGGTATGGCATCGGTGTACGGCACCTCGATCGCGTCGTAGTTGTCGTACTTTGAGTAGCCAATGCCTCGAACTTCCTTATGACTGCTGTACTTCTTGTTGTCATCCAAGGTCATAAGTCCCATTGGTTCGTGGCGGCGACCGTGATCAATGTTTGTGAACCAAACAACGTTGCGGAACTTCACCAGGTTCGTTCCTTTGTCATATACCCCGGTTGCGTACTCTCGCTCGGCTAGTGGTCGAAAGTAAGCATTGCCTGCCTGAAATCCATTGCCCAACCACATCTGGTTCTTCATAATCAATGGGAAGACATCTTTGTAGGTTATGGAGTTCATACTCCCTATAATCACAAACTGCTTCTTGGCCTCAAAGATCCAAGCCAAGAACTCTCTAAATAGAGAAAAGGGCGGGTTGGTGATGATGAAGTCCGCCTCATCACGGAGCTTTCGGATCTCCTCACTGCGAAAATCCCCATCGCCTTTTAAGTACTTCCACTCTAGATCCTCGACGTTGATTCGACCGTCCCCAGTCTTATCGCGCGTGAGGGTAAAGATCTTCCCGGCGCTCTTAGTCTTGACCTCATCAAAGTGTGGGCTCTCTGACTCGAATAGGGTGGGCTGCATTGAGTAAGCCTCTGCAGTCGGGGCGTAGCTGGTGCTGATAAGTTTTTTGAGACCCAGCTTCTCAAAGTTCTGCGCAAAGTACTTGGTGAAGTTACTCCACTCGGGGTCATCACAAGGGAGTAGAACTGTTTTATTGCGGAACACCTTTGGGTTGAAGTCCAGGTAGGCGTTCATCTCTTTCTCTATGTCGGAGAACTGGGTGTAGAACTCATCGTTCTTGACCGTCTTAGCATCTCCGAGTTTGTCGTTAGCCACGGGGAGCACTCTCGACCGGTGGAATCTTAAAGTGGCGCCGGGTCATCACTCGGTCATCTTCTCAGATAGAGGTGTCGACGCACCATCCCTTTGTGCTGTGTCGGACTGTGCAAGGCCGAACAAGTTAGATAAGCAACGATGGAGAGGCTAAACAAGGTATCGAGGAATCTCGCCGTGATGCGGATTGGCAGTTGGTTCTCCTCTGAACATAGAGGAGCAGGGATCGCATAACTTATTTCGAGCACCCAAATGCGCTGTATACACCAGCCCTAAAAGCCGAATAGGTTCGTCTTCATCTCCTTTTTCTATCTCGGGGTACTGGGTGTAGAACTCATCCCCTAGTCTTTTGGCGTTAAGGGTTAGCGTTACTCAATCTTGGAACTTTCATTGTCCACACTATTCTCGTCAGGTGTCTGCATCCATCCAGGCTTTACCCCTACATAGTTGGCGTCGTTGCGTATTCGCTCCGTCTCAAAACTCTTGATCGTGTCTAATGGGAGTATCCAACGGTACTTGTAGTTAATCTCGCGGCGGATGAGGCAAGCTCGAGCTTCGTGATCTAAAGCTGCCACTCGACCGGCCTCGCGGAGATCCTCAAAGTTAACCCAAGCAGTTTGGGTGTAGTCAATAAAACTGTGAACGTTGTGCTTCGTGGAGAAGGTGACCGGACCGAGATAGGCCAGCTTCGCGTACGCAACCGTCTGGTACTGCCCATCATTTTTCCAGCCGAGCTGTAGCTTTGGTAGAAGCTCCGGTTCAAGCATTGAGGCATTTTTGACTCGAGCGACGAGTATCGGTTTACCATCGCCAGACTTCGCGCCTATTTCACAACTTGGCGAAAGTACAAGAGCTCCTAGCCAGGGTTCTGGTTTTGCCTCGGTTTCGCCAGGCAATGGGGGTGGAGAAACTAGTAACGGAGCTCCATCAAAATCAACCGATGGTGCATTAAACAAATCGCCGTATCGAAACGGCCTCAGACCCATCTCCGCTTGTGGTACCCAGTAATCTTTCGGATACCACGGGTCCACAACAACTGGCTCTTGGCTCACAATCTATCAAATGGTGCGTAGTCCTCATCCTCATCATCTTTTGATGATCTAACTCCCCCTAAGTTGACGGATGTGATTGGGAAGCCTTCGTCACTACCCACGATCGCGATCGGAGTTTTGGACAAAAGCCGACCGATACCAGAAAAATCAACTGCTGCGGACCCATTCTCGTTGTCCATCAATATCTCATCGAGAATGTGCGTAAATGTGAACCCTGCATTTGCGGCGACCTGGATGTAAGGCGCAACGCTCTTCAGATCTTTTAGGAGTAGAACCATATCTTCGTGTGACTTGAGCAAGGTTGCGACTTTTTCTGCAGGCACAACATACGCATAAACCTCGTTGTAGAACGATAGGGGGACAAGTGAGTCAGCATCCCTAGAAAGCCTCTCGCGAATAGTTTTGGATGACATATCCCCAAGCCTCTTGGAGGGGATCGCAGGAAGCGCCGCATCTCTACGTTCAGGGGTGGTTGCTGTACTCATACTCATAACGTACTCCTTGCGGAAAAGGTAGTCAAGAAGTTGCCTACCTTTGAGAACAGTCCTCAGGAAGTTGAGGTGCGCAAGTAGCTCCAGGTAGCCAACCCTGTCGACCTGTCAGGTTGAGGGTGGGATCGAACTCCAAGAATCTCAAACTACAAAACGCTGTAGGGGTTGGGGTTCACCCGGCCAGCCGGTCTGGCCCTGCGCGGGTGGGTAGGGGCAGGCTTGACTACCAGGCGCGCCTGCTGGTCCACCGCCACCTGGGTCAGTTGGACCCACTGCTCCAGGTCCTGATAGGCCGGGTCCGTCGTCCGCTTAGGAAGAACCTCGGCACAGAGATCCAGGGCCTCCTGTGGCCGGCCTGCTACTCGCAAGCTCTCCGCTGCCAGTAGCGCCAACTTCGGATCTGACTTCTCGATCCCCATCTCCATAGCAGTGCTCAGACTCGTTGCCGCCAAGGAGGAACTACCCTCCCGAATCTCCTGGTCGATCACATACTAAGCCGCAAAGGCGGCCAGCTCTGGGTAGGAAACTTTCCAGCGATAGAACTTTGAGGCGGCGTTGTTCTTGAAGAGTTCGTTGATCTTCTCATTGGTCAATGGTTTGCCATCGTTGTAAATACCGACCCGTGCCACAGACTGGTAGAGAACATCCCTAGGGCAAGCTTCACCAGCTCTGCACGAAGGGCAACGCTCTAACCTGCTCAGCTTGCAGGCGATTGAGCTTGCTACCAGTGGCTTCACCTCTGACCACCACTTGTAAGCCTTCTTCTCCGCTACACCTAACCCACCAGCTCTATCGCGTGGATCGATAAGTTCCTTGATTGCTCCGAGCAAGGTGCCCGTCTGACCAGGTTCAGTAAGTGTGCCAATCAATCCAACCAACTGGATTCTGAGTGCCCAGGCGTTCTGCTCCCCAGCGGCCACAGCCTCCTCAACTAAGAACTGACAGCGCAGCAGCGAACACTCCCTCGCCAACTCCACCCACGCATCTATCTCAGCCGGTGACGCCAAGTGATCTAGCGGCGCGAGGTGTTTATCCAGGTGAGTCTTTGGAAGTTCAGGATCGGACTGCTTCCCTCGGAAGAAGATTGCCTTTTTTGGATCGTGCGTCGTGCCACCGCGGTGATCCCGAAGAAGCTCTCCTAAATCAGATCTTGCGGATACTTGGGCCGCATACCGCAGCAGTTCAATGAGTGCATCAGCTGTTGCTCTGGCATCACTCTTGGCATTGTGTGGCTTCTCGTTCTTAACCTCGGTCAACCGGCAAAGTTCTGCCAATCCAATAAAGGAGGTAGAGCCGACCTTGGGGTAGCGCAGAGTCTTGGCAAAAGTACTGGTATCAATAATCGGAAGCTTAGGTAAATCAGCAAGCCCGGCGTTGACCACCTCACCCAGAGCCTTGCGCTCATCTAGCCTCGTGAGTTCGGCACGTAATGCGTGGATGTCGGCCGAGGTGTGCGCAACAAAGACTGCGTTCTTATCAGAGAGCTTGGCTAAGATCTTAGCCGCGTAGAAATCGAAGCGCTTAAACTTTCCTACCTTGGCATCTGTAAAGCCGTGGATTTTGGTGGACTCTCTACTGATTGAAACTCCCGGGTTCATCTCAAAGTAAAGCTCATCAGCCGCAGCCGCTCTTCGTCCTTGAACTACCGGAACAATGGCAATGGAGATTATGGAGTTGCTATGCGCCTCATCGTGCGTTGCTGTGTACTCACAATCAACAACGTAGAAAGTCGAGGAGGTCAGAAGGTTGAAGAGCGTTTCACCTGCTTCGGTCAGGTCGGTCCTCACGGTGTCACTTGCTTTGGCTTGTTCTTACTGCCTTTTGGCCGGCCACTGCCAACACCGGGGTTCTTGATCTTCTTTGACGTAAAGCTGGGTGGCTTTGCGGCCGCGGGTTTAATCCCACGAGCCTGGCTCAACCTCGAGATGATTTGCGCGTTTAGCAGTGAGGAGTAGATCGGAGTATTGGCCCCTGCCCCTACGGGTTGTCGGTCGGTTATCTGCCGCGGTGTTGGGGCCCACCCGTTGGCTGCTTCGTTGGAGTGACGAATCATCTTGCCCAACTTGTTGAGGTCGGAGAAGCTGCCCTGAGATCTAGCAACGGCTAGGTCGAGCAGGTAGTTAGTGCGCGCCAGATTGCGAAAACGGGCCTGCCGGTTTTCCAAGAACGGTTCCAGGCTTAATCGGATCTGTGCTTCAACTGCGGCATTTGATGCTGGTAGATGTGGATTCTTAGAGAGGATAGAGATGGCATCTAACATCTTTGGCTCGTTAAAGGCGCGTAACTTTTCAAGATCGGTTGCTTTGGAGCCCATACTGACAACTACTGCAACCAGGACATCCCAATCCTGAGCAAGTTGCTCCTGGCTGGAATGCAGCAACTCCTCGCGCGACATAAAGCTCACCGCCTCATAGAGCGCCTTCGCAAGATAGACCCGCTTCCCAGATTTTGAGCTGGCGTTGGGCAGCTTCTCGAGTGCCTTACGAATGTTGCGTTGTATGTGAAAGAGCGATGGAATGAATGTCACCCGCTGCCCGGCGTACCTTCGATCAACGGCGTTCTTGATGGCAATGCCGGCATCTGCGATTATGAAATCCGGAGTTACTGGTAGCTCATCAAGAACCAACATCCAAGCCTCTTCATTTGCTCGTGGATAGGCCCGCGCCAATCGAAGTCGTGCCTCGCGACGAGGCAGACCCAGCGGGTCTTTCCCACCCTGCCAAATGAGCTCAACTACTACCAGCAACGACCAAGAATCTTGCTGATGCCGGCTGCGCGCAGACTTCCATTGCTTGATGTAGATCGGAACATCATCTAAGAGGTAAACGATCGGGGCTAGCAGAGATGCATCTGGGTTCTCTAGAAGGATTGCGTCGTTTGTTGCTCTGGACTTTCTTTCCCTCGCGATCACCTTCTCGATAACTGCTCCAAAAAGAAGCGGCGAGTACTCCTCAACGAGGTCAGCTGCTAAATGCCAAGCATTGCGCCCTTCCTGACGAATGAGTGATGAGGACGACGTGGCTCCAGCTGCGCTCTGCTCATCTGCGCTGTCGTTGCTTGCGCCGTCGTCGCGTGCGCTGCGCGCTCCTCTGCCGCTCCTTGCGCTGCTCTCTTCGCTGCTCCCGCTCGTCAGCTCGACACCGTGCTCCACTCTGAGGTGCTCAAGTGCGCTCGATCTCTGTGCTCGAAGCTCTCTGGATACAGCAGCGTAGGACAGACCTAAGGAGAGATTGTTAAGCGCCTGAACCACCGCTGCCAAGGTCCAAGGCGTGTGACGTGATGCAGTAAGAGAGCCACGATGAGGAGAGAGCAGCTCATCGCAACCTGAGCAAGAAGCCATCGGTGCGACAGCCTCGCGAGAGAGCGGCGGAGAGAAGCGATGTGGTGCACCTCCGATTGGGGAGCAGAGGTAACTCTGTCGCCTGGTCCCACCTAGGCCCTTCTTGCCATTGCGAACAATCTTTGCCTTCGGGTGCTCAAGACAAGTAGGTGGCTTAGTCAATGAGATGTTGGCGGCTCCGTCAGCGGAAACTAAAACTCGAAAGTAGTGTGGCTCGTCATTCACGCTCTCACAGGAGAGGCGCGTCCAAGTCCCTGACTTACTAGCTCTGGTGCCCCTAGAGATAACTTTTGACCCTCGGTGCTTTGGGTTGGGACACTTGATTACTTGGTTTTTGACGCGGGCATCTCTGCTCGGCTTTCCGTCGGTCATCACCGAGAACGAGTGAATAGTTCCATCACTTGAGCGGCAGAGGAAACGAAGGTGTTTATCTTGTCCTGACCAGTAGGAGCCGTGCCTGACTATCGAATAGCTACCGGAGTTGTGATTCCGATTTGGGCATTTCGGCAGCGTGAAGGTCGATCCGCTCTCCATTTAGGAGTCACCTCCAACCCGTCTCAACTGATACTAGTCAGGCTTACGGACAGGTTTTCAAGAGGCCTTCCACTCATTTGCAAAGAAATGGCCCCAGCAATCTCCAAAGAGAAAGCCGGGGGCCAAACTATTTTCACCAACAAATGGCGCTCCCACCATCAACCCTTAAAGCCGAACAGGAGAAATAACCGGGGTTTTTTATTGGTTCACGAAAACGGTGAATTAACTTGTAAGAATGCATAGGCAATAAGTGAAAATGGAAACAAAGCTAAAATAAATGCACGTCATCCGGATGGGTATAGACCTCATGTTCGGCGTTGGCTACTACCAATCTGTTGTAGACAAACGCTCTATGGGGATCGCCTTCAATTTGATGGTCTACGGTCATACCAATTTTCGAATTTGACATCTCAATCCCCTTCTCACCCATCAAGAGTCCTACAGCTCGACTCATTGGTATGTATACGCCGCGTGCAAAATAGTCTTCCCCATTTCCTGGACCCCAAATAATAGGGTTGTCACAAGTTGCCAACTGATTGCTTTCAAATCGAATTACCATCCAAGGGCGTAGAAAGAATTCCTCTACAAAAGTTCCGAATTCATTTCGAATAAAAGCGGCGTGCTCCGCTGAACCACTCTTCACCACTTCATGAGATAGGCCATAAGTGGATAATATAGCGACGTCTTTTTGGACCGTATCTTTTATTATGGATCGAATTCCCTGGCTACGCAAATGTTGGAGTGCCGCCCAACTAGCAATGCGCTGACGGGTGACGAATCTGATTGGCCACTCGCTGTCAGCAACCAAGGACCGAAATCCTCGCGCACCCTCGCTCTCAACTTCGCTAAAGAGATTCTCAAGTCCGTCCGTTATTTCTCCATCCTGACCTTTGAGAAGGTAGAAATCTCTTACAACACTTGCCCTCGATGTGGAAACAATATGCGTCCGATTAAGGTCCGACGAGCGAGTAACGCGGACTTGTCTTGATTCATCGGCAAATCCATTGAGGTAGAACTTTGAGACAGTGTGATGATTGCGTTTAAGGGATTCCACTTTACGTCTTTCCAGGTCTGGGTGAACGTCGCGCTACTTCATTACGATTTCCAATGGCATTCAGCTGTTTTGCCTGATCCGATTCCACCCGCCGTGAAATAGAACCAAATACCCATTTAACTTCTGTTGCAATTCTTCGATGGCCATAGTCCAACATAGCGTGAGCGAAGTTGAGCGGAGTGAATATCGCAGCCATCGCCAAGATCAAAGCAATCGCCCTATTAACTAGGCGCTTTTTGACCTTTAAGCCGAAAATATGTGAAAGTAAATCCTGATACAAACGCATACTAAAATGGTATTTGAGTGCGGTGACATGCCCCGGCCTGCTGGATACAAGATTTGACCGGATCCCGATTTTAGGCACCTTTGCATTCCACTCAGTGCCCATATTCTTGGTTGAAGTCATCGAAAGCTTTGCTTTAAGAGCGAGAAGAGAAATTGAGATGGCTGTGTTGAGCCTTTAATCTAGGCATTAGGTTCGGAGTATTCAAACCAAACAAGATTAGAGCGAGTGCTCGATAATCAGTTTTCTAGGGCTAGGGAAGTTCAAATCCCGTTCACAGGGCCAAAATGTCTCCTTCCCACACCTCCCTGTATTACGGAATTGTTATAAAAAAGAAATCTAGAAACATTGCGCTTTCTACTGTTTGCAAATTAACCTCTCCTTCACGGACTTACTAAAGTAAGTAAAGAAAGTAAGTTCACTTCTGGACGAAGGGGATAACAATGCGCGATAGCACAAATGAGGTCTTGCGAGCCATTGCTACAAATGGACCCATTTCTCGAGCACAGTTGGCACGGGACTTAGGCCTTAGCGGGCCTACCCTCACTCAAGCTACTAGATACCTATTCGAGCGCGGATTAATTGCAGAAATCAAACAGTCTCCGTCCACCGGTGGTCGTCCGGCCACCCTGTTGGGGCTTGTCGCCAATGCGGGACAGGTACTTGGCGTCAAGCTCGCCGACAATCACGCCGTAGGGGTCTGCATTAACCTGCAATCAGAAGTCTTATGGAGTTTTGAAGAACCATTTAGCTCACGTGGAGACGAAGCGATCAGAGAGCTGACTGCTCTACTCAAAAGAAACACCAAGAAAATCAAAGGTCAACTTCTTGGCATCGGAATAGGTATACCAGGGGTTGTGTCAGCTAACGAATCTGGCATAGCTAATTCGGCCATGTTGGGTTGGAATGGGGTTAATGTAGGGAGGCAACTCTCCGAGGCACTGAATACTCCAGTTCTCTTGGAAAATGACGTGAATACTCTTGCAATCACAGAAAGTCTCTACGGCCATGGTCGGGACGTCAGCAACTTTCTCACCATAACCCTTGGTCGAGGCATTGGCATGGGATTAGTAATCAACGGTGAACTTTATGCCGGTTCGAATGGTGCGGGTGAATTTGGCCACGTAAATGCGATCACCGACGGTGTTCGTTGCGAATGTGGGAAATCTGGCTGCCTTGAGACTATTGCCTCGAGTCCTGCTATTCATAAAGCAGCCGTTGCTGCCGGTTATATTTCAAAAAATACTTCCATGACTAAGTTGTGGGATCTGGCCAGAAAGAACAAGAAAATGGCGAATGATCTTTTCAATGAGCCTGCTAAGCAACTTGGTATTGCCTTAGCTAATGTCATCAATGTCTTTGGACCTGAGTTGATATTTATAAGTGGTGAAGGAGTCGAAGGCTGGGATCTCTGGGAAGACATATTCACCTCCACTTTAAATTCTCATGTGGTCTCGACCATGGCGGGCTTTGATATAGAAGTTGATCCTTGGGATGACACAAAATGGGCTCTCGGAGCAACAGCAATTGTGCTTCAAGCCTCTCTGAGTCGGAATCAACGAGTCAACGCAAATGTAATAGAAGTAAAGAATCGGCTCCGAATCGCTGCAAAATCTGGAGCAAGGGTTTCTTAATGTCAACATATCGCAAAGACAATCTCCACGCGCTAGGGGCAGGAGGTGGATTGAGTTTGAAAAATACTTAATAGGAGCAGACGGAGGGAAACTCGTTTCAATCAAAATGTTCCTACTTACATCCCCATGAAAAACATTTCTCATAAAAAACATCTAAATGATAGGAGTACTAAATGCTCTATAGAAAAGGACCCACTTGGGCGAAGCGCACAATTGCTTTGCTTGCGATTGGTTCTCTAGTGTCCGTGTCTCCCCTTCTTTCAAGTGCCAATGCGGCAACCGCCAAGAAGGTTACGATCACGTTTTGGACTTCATATTCCACATCTGAAACTCCAACTCTTGAAAATACCCTCATCCCAGCATTTGAAAAAGCAAATCCGAACATTGTTGTTAAGCATGTAGTTTTTAGCCATGATGACTTGTATCAGAAGCTATTAACAAGTGCTATGACCAATACTCTCCCGGATGTCGTTCGCTCAGACATTACCTGGGTACCCACATTTGCTCAGGGGCATGTCTTCGCACAACTGGATGGCTCAATGCCTAACTTCAGCAAAATATCCAAATCCGTATATCCAGGCACGTTGTCTACCAACTACTATGCTGGTCATTATTACGGACTTCCACTTGACACAAACACAAGAGTCATGTTTGCGAACACGGATGCCTTTGCTAAAGCTGGCATAACTACCCTTCCAAAGACCTTTGCAGATATGTTGGCTGATGCCCCATTGCTCAAGGCCCAGGGTATTTACCTCTATGGTGATGGCGGAACTGGTGGCTGGAACGTACTGCCATGGATTTGGTCAAACGGCGGAGCAGTGACAAACGCAAAAAATACAACTGCCAAGGGTTACATCAATGGTGCAAAAACTGTCGCCGCTGTTCAATTCCTAGCTGATCTCTACCAAGAAGGCGCAATACCTGATGTAATGCTCGGGGCCTCGGGCGGGTTGAGCACTTACGATGGAGTGGCCAAAGGAAATTATGCGATGACTCTGGACGGTCCTTGGATGAATCCCATCTGGGCAGGTGGATATCCAGATTTCAAACCCGTTGAAGCTCTCGTACCTGCAGGTTCCGCTGGTAGCAGCAGCGTTGTAGGCGGAGAAGATATCAACTTGATTTCTCGAAGCAAGAACACTGCCGCTGCCGAGAAGTTTATTGCCTTCATGCTTTCGAAGGATGCACAAATTGCAATGACCAAGGCTGGGCAGCTTTCAGTTCTCAATAGCTTAACGAGCCAAGTAACCGCAATTCATCCTTACTACGCCACCTTCTTGCAGCAACTAGCTACAGCGAAGGCACGTACGCCTGTTCCAAACTACCCAAAAATTGATTCAGTAATTTCAACTCAAGTAGCTTTGGCTATGCAAGGAAAACTAACCGCACAACAAGCAATGGATGAGGCAGCTGCACAAATTGAGCCTCTTCTCAAGTAAGAAAAGTCGAACAGCGTTGGCCAGCCACAATGTGCTGGCCAACGTTCCTCGTCGACCATCTAAAACTTCTAAGGCTGGATTGATCCCTTATATATTTCTAGCGCCTGGATTCATCATCTTCCTTGTGATGATTATTTTTCCGATGGCCAGAGCCCTACAAATTAGCTTTTACAATTGGGGAGTATTTCCAGGAAGTACAACAACATTTGTTGGATTGCATCAGTATGTTCGCGAGTTTCATGATCCAGTTTTTTGGCGAGCGCTCGAGAATTCCGCTTTTTATACAGTATTTACCGTTCCATTTCAGATTATTTTCGGACTAGCGGTTGCGCTTCTCCTAGTAAGAAAAATCCCTGGCCGAGGTCTATTTCGTGCACTTTTCTATATTCCGGTGGTAACTAGCTGGGTGGTTGTTTCCCTATTATTTAAATTCCTTTTTAGTACCGATGCGGGATTTGTTAATTGGCTCCTCCGCTCACTTCATTTGGCATCCCACAACATAGGTTGGCTCGACACGCGCTGGCCATCGATGATCACAATCGGAATCCTTGGAATCTGGAAGGGGGTTGGATGGTCAATGTTGATATTTCTAGCAGCCCTAATGGGTGTTCCTGAAACCCTCACGGAAGCCGCGGCGATCGATGGCGCCGGGCTTTGGCGCACATTTATAAGTGTTACTCTGCCTTCCATCCGCTTAACTCTTAGCTTCGTTACGATTATGTTGGTTATCGGTAGTCTAAATGTCTTTACCTCTGCCTACATCATGACCGGAGGAGGTCCGCAACAACAAACAGAGGTTGTATTAAGTTACATGTATCACCAAGCTTTCGTTTTCCTGGATTTTGGGTATGGGTCAGCTCTTGCATTTACATTAACTCTCATCGTTTTTGCAATTTCATTCGTTCAAATGAGGTTATTTAGAGGTGGCGTATCTAGGGTGATCCGATGATAGCTGGAAGCAAAAAAAGGAGATTTACCCTTAGATTCTTACGCTATCTAACTTTAATCCTGGGTGCAGCAATAATGATCGTCCCCTTTCTGTACCTTTTTGCCACATCGTTTAAGCCCCAGCTATATTTATTTGAAATTCCTCCACAATTTATTCCCAAGCACCCAACGCTGAGCAATTACCAAGCCGCATGGACTTCTAATAGTTTTGGTCATTACTTTGCCAATTCTGTCTTTGTTTCACTAGTTTCTACGGGACTCGCCGTAATTTTGGCAGCCATGATGGCTTACGCTTTCGCGCGATTTAAATTTCACGGTCAAAACATAATGTTCTGGATGCTGCTCGTTGGCTTGATGGTCCCCGGAATGATGCTTCTCATACCTCAATATCTGTTGGCTAATGAATTACATTTGATTGACTCGTTACTGGGACTCATCGTCTTTTATGTCGCCACAAATCTCGCATTTAATACTTTCTTACTTAGGGGCTTTTTTGAAGAAATCCCATGGGAATTAGAAGAAGCAATGATTATGGATGGGGCTGGATCTTTTAGACGCTTTTTTAGATTGATCTTACCGCTGTCAAGACCAGCCTTAGCTACAGTCAGTATTTTCACGTTCTTAGCAGCTTGGGACGAATACGTCTGGGCGCTCACGATAATCAATGATCCGAGTAAGCGCACTCTCCCGATCGCCATTTCAATATTTCAGGGTCAGCACCTCACAAATTGGGGATTAGTTTTTGCTGCTTCAACAATAACGATAATTCCCGTAATTGTTGTTTTTGCGATTTTCCAGAAGCAGTTTGTTCGCGGTCTTACCGCAGATGCCTTGAAAGGATAGTTACTCATGCCCACTCCTAACTTCTACACATCAAACGCTCGTGATCGAGAACTTGTCACAAAAAGCATTGAGATAATTCTCCAGGGGCAGTCGCTAAGCGGCGCCTATATCGCTTCACCCAATTTTGACTCCTATAAATACTCTTGGTTGCGAGATGGAGCTTTTTGCGCCAAAGCAATGGATGCGGTAGGAGAAACTGAATCAGCACGTAGATTCCATCGATGGGTCGAGTCCACATTATTGGGGCAGAAACTCCATGCAGAAACCTTGATCCAGCGACTAGAGGCTGGCGAAGTTCCAGAGATGGGCGATATGTTGCACACGAGGTACACACTCGCAGGAGAACTTGAGGAATATGGTGAAGTTGAAGACTCGCCATGGCCAAATTATCAACTAGACGGATATGGAATCTGGCTCTATGAGCTCGAACTTCATCACCGCAATTTAGGAACTTCTGACTTCAATTCCGAAGTGGTTGACCTTGTTGCTAGATACTTATCAGCGGCCTGGGAAACCGAATGCTTTGATTGCTGGGAGGAAATTGGCGATGGGCGTCATGCTTCAACGATTGCAGCGATTTCTGCTGGACTAAAAAGTGCCGGAGCGCTCTTGGGTGTTGAGAAATTCATCCTAAAATCCCGTGAGATCCGCGAATATCTTTTAGCAAATTTTGTTAGAGATGGCAGATTTTGTAAAGGCCTACTTGATGACCGTCTCGACTCCAGCTTACTTTGTATCGCACTTCCTTTTGAGATCGTTCCTCTAGATGACCCACGCTTCATGCAAACCGTTGAAGCAATTCGAAGCGATCTTCGTGGGACCAGTGGTGGAATATATCGCTACCTTGGAGATACGTACTACGGAGGTGGTGAGTGGATACTTCTAACCAGTTGGCTTGGTTGGTACGACCGAATGACCAGCAATTCGTCCGGATTTGAAGACGCTAAGGAGTGGGTAATGAATCAGGTTACCGATAATTTCGAGTTGCCAGAACAAAGCACTCGGGGTGTTCAAGAACCTTCGATGGTTCGGCCATGGGTTGAACGTTGGGGTCGGGTTGCGACCCCGCTTCTTTGGTCTCATGCAATGTATTTACTTATGATCCAAGAGGGAGATAAATAGTGGTGAATTTAATTTTTGAGAAGACTAGTTACAGGCCGACTGAAACTATTACCGGTTTCGCACCCAGTTCGGGATCTATTAGAGTTTTTCATCTAGGAACCCCAATCAAGGAAGTTGCCTGCACCGATGAATTCGATCTTGGAATTTTCCCAGAGGGTTCCTACTCAATAACTTGGTCTGGAAATGGCGGCGAAAAACAAAATTCTGCATTCGAGGTTTTACAAGATCCTTGGTCCAGGTTGCGTTACGGCTTTATCTCAGAGTTTTCAGATTCAGTCGAAGTGGACAACTACGTTGATTGGGCAAAGAAGCTGCACATCACTGCGGTTCAATTTTATGATTGGGCATGGAAACATGAGTTTCTAACATCAGAGACCACTCATTATCCAGATCCGCTTGGTCAACTCATTTCAACTGAGAAGATTAAAGAATTAATTCGCAGATATCAGGATATTGGCGTGACCGCGTCAGGGTACGCAGCGATCTATGCCGTTGACGGAGATGGGTGGGAGAGATGGAAGTCATCGGGGCTCTTCGACACCAAAGGAAATCCCTACACTCTCGGGGAGGATTTTCTTTGGATAGTAGATCCAGCCGACCCTAAGTGGCTAAAGCACATGACATCTGAACTGCAAAAGGCCCATGAATTTGGATTTAATGCGTTCCATCTTGATCAATATGGGTGGCCAAAAAATGCTCTCAGAACCGATGGCGTGGCCGTTGATCTTTCGACGAGGTTCCCTGAGATGCTCAATCACTTCGTTTCCGCTCTTCCAGAATGCAAACTGATATTTAATAACGTGAACGATTATCCAACGTGGTCTACTTCTCAGACGGGACAACATGCAACTTACATTGAGGTTTGGGACCCTCACTCCACCTACCGTCATCTGGCAGAACTTGTATCTAAGGCGAGGGGATTAAATCCAGTTGATCCTGTAATTCTCTCCGCCTATCTTCACCCATTCGGGAGCATAGGGAAGGGCGTGGAGGAGGCTGAGGCAGTTGCAGCTTTTGAATTGACATTTGCGAGTATCACCTCCGGAGGTGCTTCGCACTTAATTACGGGGGGAGATGGACGAGTCCTCCACCATGCCTACTACGTGAACAATTACATTGCACCAGAGGCGACACTAAGAACTATCCAGAAATATTTTGACTTAGTGGTTGCTAGCGGAGACTTGTTGTATGACACCTCTCGAGAAGATGTGACACTCATCGAAGCCTTTGGGGTGAATAATGAAATTAAATTTGACTCCTTGGTTCCATTCAGTTATGAGCCTCTTCCCAGAAACATGTGGATCAGAGTTTTTAAAGGAAAGACTGGGCTCACAATTCACATCATTAATCTCCTTGACCAAGACAATTGCATTTGGGACACGCCCAAGAATCAGATCACATCTTCAGCAGAACTTGGGATCTCAATTGAAGCCGCCGCTTTCAGTAGTCAAATTTCTGTCGCTCGGGGAATCTCAGGCTCAGAATTTCAATTGAAGAAGATGTCCATCGAAGGATCTCGACTCCAAGTCAAAGTAGATATTCAATCTGCATGGACAATCGTAAATATTCCATTCGATGCAAATAACTAGTTCTCCTTGGAGCTCTAAGAACGGAAGTTCATGCTGAGCCATACGCCATTGGGCTTAGGTCACCCCTATCGATACGAGCCGGATCAACGAATACCAGCACTGCCCATTTCTGGAGAGCCTTGGAAAGTACGCGCACGAACAGATTCAAAGACAAAAAGTGTTCATTTGTACGTCCGCAGGGAAGACAAACTCGAAAATTACGAACTAATTTTGTTAGGTCCAGCTCACGCAGATACCCATGGTCCGTATGGAAAAACTGCTAAGAAGTTGGACACTATCACCCACCTAACCGCGCTTGCGACCAATTCAGAAGAATTCCAGGATGATCTTGAATGGGAAATTGAATTGGCTGGGCTCAAAGAAAACGAGGAGATCTCGTATTGGTTGGAAAACGACACGTTTGAATTCACTAGCACGTTTGAACTAAGCGCCTCGACTTGGGTCGCAGATGATGGGGCGTTTCTCAAATTTGTCGGAGATTTGCCGGGTGGAATAACCGCGTTCAATAGAGCGGTGCTCAAGAACTCGTATGGTCAAATTTTCCGAACCCGCTTTACTTTCCCGCTAGCTCCCGACGACCACATAATTGGCTTTGGAGAAAGATTCAATTCGGTCGATCAAAGGGGCCTTTTCCTCGATGCCGTCGTCTACGAGGAATATAAAGGTCACGGTCAGCGTACTTACATGCCAGCTCCGTTTGGAATGGTAATCGGCAGTGATTATGGATTCTATTTAAAGACCTCAACACCAAGTAGATTCGACATAGGGGCAACGCAAAGTGATCAACTTTCAATAGAAATTGATACTTCTCCCGAGATTTCAAATGTTGAAATCCGCACCTATGCGGGACCTCCTATCTCAATTTTAAATGCCTACCTGTCAGAATTTGAGTCTCCAAAAAATCCACCTGCCTGGATATACAAACTCTGGGGAAGTAGTAACGAATGGAATACGCAGGATAGGGTGGAAGCGGAGGTTAGGGCCGGAGAAATATCAGGAGTTGATTTAGGAGTTATTGTCATTGAGGCATGGTCGGATGAATCTACTTTCACTGTATTTAGAGATGCCCAATTTGCACCGACTGATGGATCGAAAGGTTTGAATTCAAGCGCAATCACATATCCATCGAACGGAGCATGGCCCAACCCTAAGAAAATGATTTCCGATCTTCATCAAAAGGGCATCAAGGTATTACTTTGGCAGATACCGGTGATCAAAGAAGAGGGCGTAGAAGGTTCTCAAATTAATGCAATCTGGAATTACGCTCTTGAAAACAATCTAGTTATTAGAGATGGGTCGGGTATCCCCTACAGAGTGAAAGCACCCTGGTTTCGCGATGCTCTACTCCCAGATCTCACATCTCCTTTTGTTCGACGATGGTGGACGAGTCTGCGCGAATACCTTGTAACTGAAATGGGGGTTGATGGATTCAAAACAGACGGTGGGGAGCACGCTTGGGGTAACGATCTCATTTATTTGGATGGTCGATGCGGGCTCGAAAAGAATAATCTCTTTGCCAATGGATACATTCAATCTTTTCACGATTTACTAGAGTCATCCAACAGAGAAGGCATTACCTTTTCACGAGCGGGATTTGCAGGAAGTAGTTCGTATCCCACCTTTTGGGCGGGAGATGAAGACTCCACGTGGGAAGCTTTCAAAGCTTCTATTAACGCTGGAATTTCGGCTTCCGCAAGCGGAAACTTCTTTTGGGGTTGGGATATTGCGGGATTTAGCGGTGAAATACCAACAAGTGAGCTGTACCTTCGCGGAGTTGCAATGGCAACTTTCTGTCCAATTATGCAATTCCACTCAGAATTCAATCATCATCGCGAACCCTCAAATGATAGAAGTCCCTGGAACATTAGCGAGCGGACTGGCGATCATCTTGTCCTTCCCACATTTAGAAAGTTCCTAGCAATTAGAAATTGGCTCATTCCTTATTTGGAGCTTGAGGGTCGAGAGGCAATCACATCAAGCAGACCCCTAATGGCTGGACTATTTTTTGATTACGCGAAAGATCCAGAGATCTGGAAGGTGCCATCGCAATACTTGTTGGGTCGCTTCTTGCTTGTGGCACCTGTCTCAGATCCAGGAAGCGCGAGTCTGAATGTTTATTTACCTGAAGGAAAATGGCTCGATTTCTGGGACAAGACTGAACATGTCGGCGGGAAATGGATGGAAGTAGAGACTCCGCTAGACACTATCCCAGTATTTATAAAGAGTGACTCCCCTAGCTGGCTATTAAACTATAAGTAGACAGGCACCTAACTAGAATATTGCACCTGACTTTTGTTCAATAGAAAGACGCAACACCAAATCGATGGTCGCCTACCCAACTAAGCAAGTTTCTTCTGCAAATTCTCATCGATTGCAGCAAGGAAGTCTTGAGTGTTAAGCCAAGGGGCATCCTTTGAGATCAAGAGCGCCAGATCCTTGGTCATCTTGCCGGATTCAACTGTTTCGATACAGACCGCCTCAAGGTTCTTGGCGAATGCTGCAAGCTCTGGATTGTTATCCAACTTAGCGCGGTGTGAGAGACCTTGTGTCCAAGCGAAGATAGATGCAATTGGGTTTGTTGAGGTCTGCTTACCGGCTTGGTGATCGCGATAGTGGCGAGTCACTGTTCCGTGTGCGGCTTCTGATTCAACGGTCTTTCCATCTGGAGTCATCAAGACTGATGTCATTAATCCAAGTGAACCATAACCTTGTGCCACGGTATCTGACTGCACATCGCCGTCGTAGTTCTTACAGGCCCAGACATAACCGCCAGGCATGCGAAGTGACATAGCAACCATGTCGTCGATCAAGCGGTGCTCATACCAAATTCCGAGAGCTTCAAATTGGCTCTTGAACTCTGCTTGATAGATCTCTTCGAAGATATCTTTGAAACGACCGTCATAAGCCTTCAAAATGGTGTTCTTGGTGGAGAGATAGACCGGATACTTGCGGAGCAAACCGTAATTGAGCGAGGCGCGAGCGAAGTCGCGGATTGAATCATCGAGGTTGTACATGGCAAGAGTGACGCCAGATCCAGGGAAGTCGAAGACTTCGTGCTCGATTACCTCGCCACCATCTTCAGGGACGAACTTGATGGTGAGCTTGCCCTTACCAGGAATGCGGAAATCGGTGGCGCGGTATTGATCACCAAAGGCGTGACGGCCAATGACGATTGGCAAGGTCCAGTGTGGAACTAAACGAGGAACATTAGAGATGATGATCGGTTCGCGAAAGATCACGCCACCGAGAATGTTGCGGACGGTACCGTTAGGTGACTTCCACATCTTCTTCAGGCCGAACTCTTCAACGCGGGCCTCGTCAGGTGTGATCGTGGCGCACTTAACTCCAACGCCATGCTTCAAGATGGCATGAGCTGAATCGATGGTCACCTGATCATCCGTGGCATCACGATTTTCGATGCTGAGGTCGTAGTACTCAAGATTTACATCGAGATACGGCAGGATCAATTTATCCTTGATGAACTGCCAAATGATTCGGGTCATCTCATCGCCGTCGAGTTCAACGACTGTTCCAGTTACCTTAATCTTCGCCATAACTATCCCGCTCTCCTGTTTAATTTGCCTGGAAGGAAATCTCTCTTAAAGGTCTTTTACGTCGGCCTGCTTAGTGCGAACTGCTTCAGCGGCGACTTTGAGTGCAGCGATCTCACTCTCAGTTAGCGCTGTTTCTACAACCTCTTTAACTCCAGATCGACCGATCTTTGCCTCAACACCGAGATAGACGCCGCTAATTCCATATTGGCCATCAACCCAAGCACAGACAGGCATGATCTCGCCTGAATCTTCTATGACCGCCTTGGCCATGCGGGCCGCAGCTGCTGATGGTGCGTAGTAGGCAGAACCCGTCTTAAGGAGCGCTACAACTTCAGCTCCACCATTGCGAGTGCGATCAACGAGTTCATTGATATCTGCCTCAGAAAGTAGCGCTGTCAGAGGTTGACCATTAACCGTGCAACGGCTCGGGACTGGAACCATGGTGTCACCGTGTGAACCGAGTGTCAGTGTCTTAACTGAACTAACAGGTACAGCCAACTTCTCTGCTACAAAATTTGTAAAGCGCGCGGTATCAAGCATTCCTGCCTGACCCATCACTTGATGATGTGGGAATCCTGTTGCGAGTTGTGCGAGCGCAGTCATCTCATCGAGTGGGTTTGAGACCACGATGATGACGGCGTTAGGGGAATGCTTCGCGATATTTTCAGCGACGCCACGAACGATTCCAGCATTCACACCAATGAGATCCATACGGGACATGCCTGGCTTGCGCGGCAATCCAGCGGTTATTACGACCACATCAGAGTTTGCAGTGGCTTCATAACCAGCGCCTTCGGGAGTTGTCGTTGCGCCAATTACTTTGGTCTCAAAACCTTCAATGGATCGCGATTGATTCATATCGAGGGCCAAACCTTCTGGCTTTCCCTCCACGATATCTGTGAGGACTACCGTCTCGAAAATGTCATATTCAGCTAAGCGAAGCGCGGTGGTTGAGCCATAAAAACCGCTTCCGACGACTGTGACTTTGCCAGATCTACTCATGAAATCCTCCTGAAAGTGAACTGGCTCAATCCTACTTTGCGTGCGGCAAAGTTAAAGACACTACAAAGAGGAGCAGGGTCACACCTATGGGGATCAGGAGCTCTATCGTCCTTTTTGTCTCACTTGTTGTATATGAAACATAGGCATAAAGCGCACCACCTGCTGCGACTAAGATTGAACCGGTGCGAACTGCACTAAATATGCCGAGTGTGACGCCGATTACAACAAGAGCGATTGAGAGAACCTGCCAAAAGCTCGCCGCTCCCTTAAGAGGTGGGAGTTTCTTGCTAAGCCTGGCCAGCACGAAGGGCCATCTCCACAACATTAGTGAGCAACATGGCTCGAGTCATCGGCCCAACTCCGCCTGGCATTGGCGCAATAAATCCAGCTACCTCAGCGACACCTGGATGAATATCCCCAAGCAGCCCCTCTGAGGTTCTGGTAATTCCTACATCCAAGACAGCGGCACCCGGCTTGACCATATCTGGGGTCAAAAGATGAGCACTTCCAACTGCTGCAATCACGATATCGGCCCGCCGAGTATGAAAAGCCACATCTTTAGTAGCGGTGTGAGTGATCGTCACAGTTGCATCATCACCCTTGCGAGTAAGAAGTAGAGAGAGCGGTCGTCCCACGGTCAGACCTCGACCCATAATTACAACTTCTGCGCCCTTCGTGCTGACGCCATAACGATGCAAGAGTTCCAAGATCCCGCGCGGGGTGCAAGGAAGCGGAGCTGGCTCCCCAATCACCAATTTTCCTAGGTTGAGTGGGTGCAGCCCATCAGCATCTTTATTGGGATCAATCGATTCCAAAATTAAATTTGCATTGATGCCCTTTGGCAGAGGTAATTGCACGATGTAACCGGTGCACTCTGGTGAATTATTGAGATCTTTAATGGCGGCCAAGATATCGGCCTGCGAGGCAGTCTCTGGTAGATCAACGCGGATAGATGCAATGCCAACCTCAGCGCAATCGCGATGTTTGCCACCGACATACGAATTAGAACCTGGATCATCGCCTACCAGGACAGTGCCAAGACCAGGCTTGACCTTCATCGAAGCAACAACGGCTGCCAACTCTGACTTAATCGTCTTGGCAGTTGCCTTGCCATCGAGAATCTGTGCGCTCATTACTAAATCCTAACTAGGCATGTGAGAAGTGACGAACACCGGTAAAGAACATTGCAATTCCAGCGGCTTTTGCAGCAGCAATTACTTCTTCATCCCGCACGCTGCCGCCTGGTTGTACGACTGCACTCACGCCAGCGTCAATCAAGATCTGAAGTCCATCTGCAAATGGGAAGAAGGCATCACTCGCCGCTACAGAACCTTTTGCTAGCTCTCCCGCTCGAGTAACTGCGAGGCGGGCTGAATCAACGCGATTGACCTGTCCCATGCCAACGCCTACCGATGCTCCATCGTGAGCTAAGAGGATTGCATTGCTCTTAACGGCTCGAACGGCACGCCACGCGAATTGCAGATCTTGTAAGAGCTCAGCAGATACTCGTTCACCAGAAACTTGCGTCCAATTGGCGGCATCATCGCCAGATGCATCAACTAAATCGCTCTCTTGAATCAAGATTCCGCCAGTGATGGGGCGACGCTCGACCGTTGGATTCACATATTTATCGAGGGTGAGAATTCTGATTGAAGGCTTCTTAGAGAGAACTTCAACTGCACCCTCTTCATAACTTGGTGCAATAACAACTTCAGTGAATATCTCAGAGAGCGCTTTAGCCATTGCAAGTGAGACGGGGCGGTTGGTCGCTACAACTCCACCAAATGCCGAAACTGGATCGCAGGCATGTGCCTTGGCATAGGCATCTTCGATGCTTGACCCGATCGCTATTCCACATGGATTGGCATGCTTGATAATCGCGACGCATGGTTCTGCGTGATCGTATGCACTGCGGACCGCCGCGTCGGCATCTGTGTAATTATTAAATGACATCTCTTTGCCATGAAGTTGTACAGCTTGAGCAATACCGGGTGTAATCCATGAGGTGGAGTTGGCATAGACGCTCGCCTTTTGATGAGGGTTCTCGCCGTAGCGAAGTGAGGCGATGCGATGGAAAATTGCTGCCTTCCACTCATCAGCTGCCTCGAGTTGTTCTCCCAGCCAGGTGGCGATCGCGGCATCGTATTCTGCTGTAGCCCGGAAAGTCTCCATCGCCAAACGAGTGCGCTCTGCCAAGGTAAATCCACCGGCTGCAAGTGCACTCTTAATCAATCCATATTGTGATGGGTTGGAGATAACCGCTACTGAGCCGTGATTCTTTGCTGCGCCTCGCAACATTGAAGGTCCGCCAATATCGATCTGCTCAATGCACTCGGCAAAGTCATCTGTGGTGGCGATGGTCTGGGTGAAGGGGTAGAGATTAATAACGATTAAATCGAATGGTGCGATGTCGTGCGCTGCAATTGCAGCCAGATGCTCTGGATTATTTTGATCGGCCAAGATACCGCCATGGATTCGAGGGTGAAGAGTCTTTACGCGACCACCCATCATCTCTGGGAAGCCGGTGTAATCCTCAACAGCGATCACGGGGACTCCAGCACCGGCTAGGGTTTTGGCAGTTGAACCAGTGGAGAGAATTTCGACTCCTGCAGCTGCAAGTGAGGTACCAAGTTCAATTAATCCAGACTTGTCATAGACGCTAATCAGCGCTCGGCGAATCGGTTTTACAGTGCTCACAAGGTTCCAGTCCGTCCATATTCAACGAGGGTCTCAACGATGAGTGCCCGTTCGGCAATCTTAATGCGTTCATGAAGCGTGGATTCGTCGTCACTAGGCTCAATCACAACCTCGCGCTGTGAAATTGCTGGTCCGGTATCAAGACCTGCATCAACCCAATGAACTGTCGTTCCGGTGATCTGCGCCCCTGCTGCAAGTGCATCTCGAACCGAATGGGCACCGGGGTAGAGCGGCAGCAGAGAGGGGTGGGTATTTATTACCTTGAAGTGATGTACAAATTGCGGGGCCAGGATGCGCATAAAACCAACGCTCACAATCAGATCTGGCGCCAATTTCTCTGCCTCATCAAAGAGCTGACGATCCCACTCACTTCGATCGGGAAGCATGGGTATATAGATCGGGGGAATATTGAACTCTCGCGCAATTGTGAGTGCCGGTGAATCCTTATCACTTATCAGGCCAACAAAATCTGCCTGGATTGCGCCTTCTTCGTGGGCAGCAAGGATTGCCTTAGCTAACGATCCAGCACCGGAGGCCAAGAGCAGAATTCGCTTACTCATGGCGCACCAGTCGTGCGACACCGATCGGTATATAGAGGGCCAGCAGAACCGCGGCGCCAAAGGCGGCGGCCAAATACGACAGAAGATGGAGCCAACGAACTCCGATTGGATTGAGATTGCTGATGAGCAACTCTCCGGCAGATAGATAAGCGACCGCTGCAATAACAATAAAGATTCGAGCACCTTGCGAGATAAGTATCTGAGTGCGCACCAGGGTAGGTGAAGCTTCACGGAGAATAAAGATCATCAAAAGTGCAAAGAGTACAAACCAAGCGGCCACAGCATATTTAAGTTCAGGATGCGAAGTGGTCGGAAGCGCTGTTAAGAAAGGAAGGGCGGGGATCTGCCCTAAGCCACTGAGCGAACCATGACTAAATGAGGTTGCTCCGAAATTAAATCCGATTCCGGTTATATACGCCAACGCCGCCAGGGCGAAATTTGGAAGATACAAAAGTTGCAAGAGCGTCGTGAGAACTCCCCCGACGATTCCACTGCCCAAAACCACCGAGATACTTTTGATATCGCTCCAGTGTTGAACGAGCGAGAATGTGAAGGCGAGAGCGCCGACTCCAAGTGCAATAGATAGTAGGTGCAACCCGAAATAGAAGGCGCGGTTGAGCGATTGATTAAATCTCGCTGTCGCAATCATGGCAATAATAAAGGTGAAGAGAGGTGTGAGATAGAGATTTGCGCCGACCCCGTGATAGCGAGAGGCGAGCGCTAGTAATTCGGAGAGAATCGAGTACCAGAGCGAATAAATAATTCTGGCTCCATTGAGTTTATTGAATGCTCCTTCGACCATAGGAAGTCCACGTCGAATAGCCCACATGGGATAGAGAACTGCAAGGAGCGGTAAGAAGGTGAGTTTTCCGGAAGGAACCACGAAAGGAATGAGGTGAAAACCGAGGTAGAGCCATGCTGATGCTCGAACTGGATCGCTGGTGCTTCCAGCGGTGCTGCCCGCACTCGCCCACGAGAAGAGCGCGATAAAAGCTAAGGGAAATAGGGTGAGAGCGACGCTACGGAGGGCCTGCCTAAACGAGACCCCCAGTGCGCGTGCAATCATTTGTTAGCCGTTAAGAATCGCGCGCATAAGAGCCGCGGTCTCACTCGGTGTCTTACCAACTTTAACTCCAGCCGCTTCAAGAGCGACCTTCTTTGCTTCGGCGGTTCCCGAAGATCCCGAGACGATCGCACCAGCGTGGCCCATGGTCTTGCCTTCAGGTGCGGTAAATCCTGCGACATAACCAACAACCGGCTTAGTTACATATGATGCAATAAATGCAGCAGCGCGCTCTTCAGCGTCACCACCGATCTCGCCGATCATGACAATCGCATCGGTATCTGGATCATCTTGGAATGCTTTTAAGCAATCAATGTGCGTTGTACCGATGATGGGATCGCCACCAATTCCAACTGCGGTGCTAAATCCGAAGTCTCGTAGCTCGTACATCATCTGATAGGTGAGTGTGCCTGACTTAGAAACAAGTCCGATACGTCCCGGTCCAGTGATATCTCCAGGAATGATTCCGATATTAGAAAGTCCAGGGCTAATCAGTCCTGGGCAGTTTGGTCCAATAAGTCGAGTAGTTCCCTTGGCAACCGCATGCGCATAGAAGGTAGCGGTATCGTGAACTGGAATTCCCTCGGTGATAACTACTACGAGAGGAAGCGCTGCATCAATCGCATCGATGACTGCTGCCTTAGCAAACTTAGGCGGTACAAAGACAACAGATGCATTTGCACCAGTTGCTGCTACAGCTTCAGCAACGCTATTGAAGACTGGAAGAACCTTGCCCTCAATCTCAACGCTCTGACCACCCTTGCCTGGTGTTACTCCGCCAACGATATTGGTGCCGTACTTAAGCATGCGTCCGGTGTGCTTGGTTCCCTCGGAACCAGTCATACCTTGAACAATTACCTTGGTCTCTTTATTAATGAAGATTGCCATTTACTTTGCCGCCAATTCTGCAGCCTTAGCAGCTGCCCCATCCATGGTGTCTAACTGCTGCACCAGTGGGTGCGCCGCTTCATCAAGAATTCTGCGACCCTCAAGAACATTGTTTCCGTCGAGTCGGACCACGATCGGCTTCGTTGCCTTATCACCCAAAATTGCTAACGCTTGGACGATTCCGTTTGCAACGGCGTCGCACGCGGTGATTCCACCAAAGACATTTACAAATACGCTTCTAACATCTGCATCACCCAAGATGATGGAGAGGCCATTTGCCATAACTTCAGCCGATGCTCCGCCGCCAATATCTAAGAAGTTAGCGGGCTTTACGCCATATTTTTCACCGGCATAAGCAACCACATCGAGTGTGCTCATCACGAGTCCAGCACCATTTCCGATGATTCCAACTTCACCATCGAGCTTGACGTAGTTGAGGTTCTTCTCTTTCGCCGCAGCTTCTAGTGGATTGGCTGCTGCATGATCTACGAGAGCCTCGTGAGTTGGGTGGCGGAATTCAGCATTGTCATCGAGAGTGACCTTGCCATCCAGCGCAATGATGCGACCATCTTCGGTCTTTACCAATGGGTTGATCTCCATCAAAGTTGCATCCTCGGCAACGAATGCGGCCCACAACTTAAGTAGGACGTCTGCAACATCGTTAGCGACGGCATCTGGGAACTGACCTGACTTGACGATCTCTAGCGCCTTCTCGTGAGAGATGCCGACGTTAGGATCAATTCCAACTCGAGCTAATTTTTCGGGTTGAGTATGTGCAACTTCTTCAATCTCCATACCGCCAGCAACAGAGGCCATGACGAGGAAATTGCGATTGGCGCGATCGAGCAAAATTGCTAAGTAATACTCTTCAGCGATAGGAGCGGCCTGAGCGATCATCACTTTGTGAACGATGTGACCTTTAATATCCATTCCGAGAATTGCTTCAGCCTTGGTGCGTGCATCTGCCGCATCAACAGCGAGTTTGACGCCTCCAGCTTTTCCGCGACCGCCAACTTTTACCTGCGCTTTAACGACAACTTTTCCACCCATGCTTGCAGCTGCACGTTCGGCTTCATCTGCAGTCAGTGCAACTGCGCCGGCGAGAACTGGAATGTTATGTGCTTCAAAGAGATCTCGAGCTTGATACTCAAAGAGATCCACGTGGTACCCCGATCTTTAGAATGTTTACATGAAAGGAAGTGCGTACAGGAGTAAATCCTACTTGGAGTTGTGAGGGCTTTTAGAGTCGCTCGACTGGGGCATAACGCAATAAGAGCCGCTTCTCTCCTGAGCTACCAAAATCTATGGTCGCCTCAGCACGATCGCCGGAACCAGCGACGGCCACCACTTTGCCTAAACCAAATGTGTCATGGGACACACGATCCCCGACCTCGAGAACAATCGTGGACTCCACCTTTTTACCTGTCGCCCGAGGTGGTGGACCGAAAGTCCTAGTAGCAGTACGAGCTTTGGGAGCGCTAGAGACTGTGTTCCAGGAGATGACACCCTCGGGAATTTCTGCCAGAAATCGCGAAGGTGGATTGTAGGTAGGTGCGCCCCAGGAAGATCGGTACTCCGAACGTGAAAGGTACAAGCGCTTACGGGCACGCGTGAGTCCAACATAAGCCAGGCGGCGCTCCTCTTCAATCTCAGCTCGCTCTCCCAAGGTGCGTGAGTGAGGGAAGATTCCCTCCTCCATCCCAGTAAGAAATACCGTTGGAAATTCCAAACCCTTTGCGGTGTGCAAGGTCATCATGGTTACAACACCACCGTGATCCTCGCCATCTGGAATCTGATCTGAATCTGCTACTAATGAGACATCCTCAAGAAATCCAGAGAGTGATATCTCTTCACCTTCATCAACCTCTGACTCCTCATATTCAGTAGCAACTAAAACCAGCTCTTGTAAATTTTCAACGCGGCCTTCATCTTGCGGGTCGCTACTGTTCGCCAACTCTGCAAGCAGACCACTCTGCTCTAAGACGGCTTGGGCAATTATCGAGGGTTTGGTATTTGCTTCGACTAGCGTGCGCAGCGAATCTAATAAGTGAATGAAGTCGTTGATCGCAACGAGTGAACGAGTAGGAATTCCTGGAGCGTTCTTGGCATCGCAGAGCGCTCGCCAGAATGAGATTCCGTGAGTCGCCGCATGAAGATCAATGACATCAAGGGCGCGATCGCCGATTCCGCGCTTAGGGGTATTAATAATTCGCCGTAGCGAAACTTCATCCTCAGGATTTACCAGTGTGCGCAGATATCCCAGAAAGTCCTTGACCTCTTTTCGCTCATAGAAGCGAACTCCGCCAACCACCTTGTAAGGAATGGCGGAGCGCAGAAAAGTCTCTTCAAAGATACGCGACTGGGCATTGGTTCGGTAGAAGATTGCAGTGTCGCCCGGATTAGAGGCGCCGATATCGCCCAACCTACGAATCTCACCGACGACGAATTCAGCCTCATCGTGCTCACTCTCGGCGACAAAACCTGTGATGGCCTCCCCATCGCCCTCCTGCGACCAGAGATTCTTCTCTTTACGCCCTTCATTATTGGCAATCACCGCATTAGCAGCGGTGAGAATATTCTGGGTGGAGCGATAGTTCTGTTCTAAGAGAACGGTTCTGGCATTGGGGTAATCCTCTTCAAATTGCAGAATGTTTCGAATATTGGCGCCGCGAAATGCATAGATCGATTGATCGGCATCTCCAACAACACATAACTCTGCAAGGGGGAAACCTTCATCTGGAACTCCAACCAGCTCACGAATCAGAATGTATTGAGCGTGGTTGGTGTCTTGATACTCATCAACCAGAATATGACGAAAGCGCGAGCGATACCTCGAGCGAGCCTCAGGAAACCTCTGTAGAACTTCTACAGTTTTACCGATCAGATCATCAAAATCCATAGCGTTAGCGGCAGCTAATCTCTTCTGATACAGAGCAAAAATTTCTGCTACGCGCTCCTCAAAATAATTTGTGGTTTTGTTGGCGAAATCTGCAGGACCGTTGAGCTCATTTTTCTCAGCCGAAATAATTCCTGCTACAGCGCGCGCCGAATACTGCTTAGAATCGAGGTTGAGCTCACGAATAATGACCGCAAGTAATCGAACGCTATCGCTGGAATCATAAATCGTAAAAGAATTGGAGTAACCCAGCCTGGAAGCCTCTTGTCGCAAGATTCTGACGCAGGCGGAGTGGAAGGTAGAGACCCACATCGACTTGGCTCTCTCGCCCACCAACTCTGCGACTCGCTCTTTCATCTCGGCCGCAGCCTTATTAGTAAAGGTAATCGCCAACACTTCGTAGGGTGAGACACCTCGTTCGGCCAAGAGATATGCAATCCGGCGCGTAAGAACTCGAGTCTTTCCAGATCCAGCGCCAGCCACCACCAGGAGTGGTGCTCCATGATGGATGACCGCCTCGCGCTGTTGCGGGTTGAGCCCCTCGAGTAGTGGTTCATCGCGCAGAGACATAGTTCCGAGTCTATCTATCTGCACTGATTCAGTAGGATTGCGCCATGGAACCTATGCTCGATAGTGAAGTAGAACGCATTCTTGTTGTCACAGCGCACCCCGATGATCTTGATTTCGGTGCGGGTGGCACTATCGCGCAGTGGAGCGCAAAGGGAATCAAAATCTCCTACTGCATCTGCACCAATGGCGATCAGGGAGGCGTTGATCCCTCGATCTCTCGCGAAGAGATGAAGCAGATTCGCCGTCGGGAGCAGACAGAAGCCGGCAAGGTTTTAGGAGTTAGCGATATTCACTTCTTGGATTATCGCGATGGATGGCTGACCCCAACTATTGAGCTCCGCAAAGATATTGTGCGAGTGATTCGTAAGGTTCGGCCACAACGCATGTTGATTCAGAGTCCAGAACGTAACTGGAATCGTCTGGGAGCCAGCCACCCAGACCATCTAGCGGCAGGTGAGGCAGCGATCCAAGCCATCTATCCAGATTCTGGAAATCCCTTTGCCTTCGAAGATTTGCTCCATGATGAACATCTAGAGCCTTGGGAGATCAAAGAGGCTTGGGTGATGATGGGAGAGGGCTATGACCATCATGTCGACATCACAGATACCTTCGATCTCAAGATGAAGGCGCTCGCCGCCCATGCCAGTCAGACCGCACATGCGGAGGGTTTTGAAGAGCGTATCCGTGAATGGGGCACCCGAAGTGGTGCTGCAGCGGGACTTACCGATGGGCGAATGGCTGAGACCTTTAAAATAGTCTCGCTTCACTAATTTACTTAACGGTTACCGATTCAATAGCTATCTTTTGAACCGGAGTTCCATCTGTCCCGCCTCCAACAACACCTGCGGCGGCGACACGCTTTACGATATCTAGACCGCTAGTGACCTGGCCCCAGATTGTGTAGGTAGGTGGCAGGTAGGTGTCTTTGTAGACGATAAAGAATTGGCTCCCATTGGTGCCGCGACCGTTGGCAGCGGTACCAGAATTGGCCATCGCAATTGTTCCCGCTGGATAGTTATTCGGTGCATCTGCTGGCAGATTCTCATTGTCATAACTCCACATAGGCCCACCGGATCCACTGGCAGTGGGATCGCCACATTGAAGAACATAGAGCTGTGATGTTGTTACGCGATGGCAGAGCGAGTGATCGAAGAATCCTGCCTTGGCAAGAAATGTCATCGCTATCACTGTAACGGGAGCCTTCTTGCCGAAGGCGGTAAAGGTAATTGGTCCACAATTAGTGTTGAGGGTAATGATGTGATCTACCTGCGGAACTTTTGGATCTGGAGTTCCGACTTTAATCGGATAGTGAGCCGTTGCATTTGTCTTTGCGCAACCTTCAACAGTTTGAGCGGCCGTGGCGGTTAATGGTGCAGAGAGAGTTTTTGGAAGAGCCCTGGTACCCACCTTGTGTGTAGCTGTTGGTGATGGATGCGGACTAGCGGAATTCTTTAATTGGCTCGCTTGCGCATGTACAAAACCAGAAAGTGAAATCGCAAAGAGAGCGACTGACGCTGTCGCTACCAATCTCTTGGTGAGGTTCACTCTTACTCCCATTCAATAGTTCCAGGTGGCTTACTCGTGATGTCGAGTGTCACTCTGTTTACTTCTCGCACTTCATTTGTAATTCGTGTTGAGATCTTCTCAAGCACGTCATACGGCAATCTGCTCCAGTCCGCAGTCATTGCATCTTCGCTCGATACCGGACGAAGAACAATTGGATGACCGTAAGTTCGACCATCTCCCTGTACTCCTACGCTTCGAACATCTGCGAGAAGTACGACTGGACATTGCCAAATCTGACGATCAAGACCCGCTAATTTTAACTCCTCGCGAGCGATGAAATCGGCTTTCCGCAAAATACTAAGTCTATTCTCAGTAACTTCACCGATAATGCGAATCGCTAAGCCTGGACCTGGGAACGGTTGACGCCACACAATCTCGCCTGGAAGCCCAAGTTCTAAGCCAACTTCGCGTACCTCATCTTTAAAGAGGGTGCGCAGCGGCTCTATCAGTTGGAACTGCAAATCATCTGGCAATCCACCAACGTTGTGATGCGATTTAATGTTTGCGGTACCAGTTCCTCCACCGGATTCAACTACATCGGGATAGAGAGTTCCTTGCACTAAGAAATCAATGGAACCATGTTCGGAAATCTCACGAGCGGCAGCTTCGAATGCGCGAATAAATTCTGCACCAATAATCTTTCGTTTTGTCTCTGGATCAGTTACTCCTGCAAGTGCGTTAAGAAATGTTTCGCGGGCATCAACGACTTTAAGCGCCACTCCTGTAGCAGCAACAAAATCTTCTTCTACTTGTTCTGCTTCACCTTGGCGCAATAATCCATGATCAACAAAGACGCAGGTGAGTTGAGATCCAATCGCCTTCTGCACAATTGCAGCGGCAACCGCTGAATCAACACCACCAGACAATCCACAAATAACGTGCTTATCTCCGACGAGTTCTTTAATCTTAGCAACCTCTGTCGCCACAATATTTTCACTTGTCCAGGTAGGTTCGCATCCAACGATGTCGATCAACCAGCGACGCAGAATCTCTTGTCCGTTCTCTGAATGCAAGACCTCTGGGTGAAATTGCACCCCAGCAAAAGTTGCATCACTATTTTCAAAGGCAACTATTGGAGTATCCGCTGTTCGCGCAGTAGCAGTAAATCCAGTCGGTGCTGTAGTTACAGAATCTCCATGGCTCATCCACACTCGCGACTGAGTATCTAATCCGCGCAAAAGTTTTGAGGTGTCATCGTGACTCATCGATGTGCGACCGAACTCGGATTTGCCAGTCTGTGTTACTACTCCACCAAGTGCAGCAGCCATAACTTGGAATCCGTAGCAGATTCCAAAAGTAGGAATCTGGTGTTCGAAGATTGAAGGATCAAGTGTTGGTGCACCAGGCTCATAAACACTTGATGGTCCACCACTCAAGATGATCGCCTTTGGTTTCTTGGCAACGATCTCGGCAACCGACATCGTTGAAGGAACAATTTCAGAGTAGACATTTGCCTGGCGAACTCGCCGGGCGATCAATTGGGCGTATTGCGCTCCAAAATCTACGACTAGTACGAGATCAGGCACGGTGAATAACTACTTCTACCCGCTGGAATTCCTTGAGATCTGAGTAACCGGAAGTTGCCATGCCACGACGAAGTGCACCAAAGAGATTCATAGAACCATCTGATGTGTGTGAAGGACCTGTAAGGATCTCTTGCAGAGTTCCCACTGTGCCAACATGGACTCTATCTCCACGTGGAAGTTCAGAGTGATGTGCTTCTGCGCCCCAGTGCCAACCTTTTCCGGGAGCTTCAACCGCGCGCGCAAGTGGACTTCCCATCATCACGGCATCGGCACCACAGGCAATTGCCTTTGCGATATCACCACTGCGACCTACAGAGCCATCAGCGATAACGTGTACATAGCGGCCACCAGACTCATCCATGTAATCCCGACGAGCAGATGCGACCTCGGCGACTGCTGAAGCCATGGGAACTGCAATACCCAAAACGGTGCGAGTTGTATGTGCTGCTCCGCCGCCAAAGCCAACCAGCACCCCGGCCGCTCCAGCGCGCATCAAGTGCAGCGCACCTGTTGCAGTGGCACATCCCCCAACGATTACCGGCACATCGAGTTCATAAATAAATTTCTTCAGGTTAAGCGGCTCGGTCTTTGAGGAGACATGTTCGGCGCTCACAGTGGTACCGCGAATCACAAAGAGATCGACTCCGGCTTTGACAACAACTTCATGTAGCTCAGCGGTGCGCTGTGGAGAGAGTGCTGCAGCCACAGTTACGCCAGAAGCGCGAATCTCCGCGATGCGAGCCTTAATGAGTTCAGGGCGAATAGGTGCCGCGTATAACTCCTGCATGCGGCCAATCGCCTGCTCTTGTGGGAGTGAGGCGATCTCTCCGAGTGGAATCCGAGGATCTTCGTGGCGAGTCCACAGCCCTTCTAAGTTGAGAACTCCAACCCCACCAAGCTTTCCAATAGCAATTGCTGTCTCGGGCGAGACAACTGAATCCATGGGAGCGGCAAGCATTGGAAGATCGAATTTGTATGCATCAATCTGCCATTGGATCGAGACTTCTTCAGGGTCGCGAGTACGACGGCTCGGCACGATGGCGATATCGTCAAATGAATAGGCGATATGAGCGCGCTTTCCAGGACCGATTTCTATCTCATTCATTCTGATTCCCCACGCCTCTGTTATTTTCCGCCACGATAATTCGGTGCATCTGCCACATCGAATATGTCGTGTGGATGACTCTCTTGTAATCCTGCTGCAGTGATTTGAATGAGCTGACCCTTGCTCTTCAGATCTGCAATTGTTGCGGCACCGGCATAACCCATACCAGAGCGAAGACCTCCAACAAGTTGATGAACAACCGCTGCAACCGGTCCGCTGTATTTAACTTTGCCCTCAATACCTTCGGGAACCAATTTATCTTCGGCGAGAACATCATCTTGCATGTAACGATCTTTGGAGTATGACTTCCGTTCGCCGCGAGATTGCATAGCTCCAAGTGAACCCATTCCGCGGTATCCCTTGTATTTCTTGCCGTTGATCTCGATCAAATCAGCGGGCGATTCATCGCAACCTGCCAGAAGTGAGCCGAGCATTACGGTGTCGGCTCCGGCAACAATCGCCTTAGCGATATCGCCAGAATGTTGCAGTCCACCATCTGCAATAAGTGGAATTCCTGCGGTGACACAGGCCTTATGTGCCTCCATGATCGCGGTGAGTTGAGGTACTCCCACGCCAGCGACAACGCGAGTAGTACAGATGGAACCTGGTCCAACTCCCACCTTGACCGCATCAACTCCAGCGTTGATCAGCGCTTGGGCTCCGGCACGCGTCGCTACATTGCCACCGATAATTTCAACGTGGTTGAACTCTTTTTTGATGCGTGCAACTGCATCTAGTACTCCGCGGTGATGGCCATGAGCGGTATCGACCACAATGACATCGACTCCTGCATCAATCAGCGCTACGGCTCGTGCATAACCATCTTCGCCAACGCCGACTGCCGCACCGACAATGCCATGCTCTTTAGCCAATTTAACGTGCTTGACCTGATCCTCAATAGAAAGGTTGCGGTGCAAGATTCCGATTCCACCGGCTTTAGCCATAGCAATCGCCATTGCTGACTCAGTCACCGTATCCATCGCAGAAGAAATGACCGGGATGGAGAGGGAGATGTTGCGCGTCAGGCGAGTTTGAGTATCTACCTCACTTGGCACTACTTCGGAGGCATCCGGGAGGAGGAGAACATCGTCATAGGTCAGACCCAGGAGGATGACTTTTTCGCGAGCCTTATCCATCATTGGCTAAGTCTAGGGGTTGCTCACCGCTACCTTCGAAGCGCGTGACTCGTGCGTACTTGGCTAGAGGCCAAGGGCAAGTGCGATCTCGCGGCATGCGCTCGCAAGATCTTCTGCAACAAATACGCCTTGGCAATCGGCGGAAGCCCAACCCGGTCCACCCAAAATAATTCGAGGAGCTGGTCGCACATTGGGGAGCGAGTTAAGAACTTCGATTGAAGCATTCTCTGGAAGTTGAGCCCAGAGGAATATCGCAGGTGGCGCACAACGACGCACTACCTCGTTAATGGCCTCTGTAGGAGTTCGTGCCCCCAGAAATTGAACTTGAATACCGAGATCGGCAAGGGAGGCCGCTAAGGCGGTAATAGCAAGAGAGTGCATTTCTTCTCCGATACAAGCGAGAAGAACGGGAACCTCGTTTCGTGGATGGGAGACTTTTATTTGTTCGCCCAGCACCTTCTTGATGACATCAGAGACCATGTGCTCTGTTGCGATTCCCTCACCGGTGCGCTCCCACTCTTCGCCGATTAAGCAGAGCAGGGGAACCAGGAGATTGACCCAGACAGCAGCAACTCCATCTTTAGCGATCTGCGCCCTAATTCCCTCTTCTACCCCAACACGATCAAGGACCTGTGAGGCGCGATAGAGAGAGGTGACCAAGTGTCCATCAACGCTCGGAATGGAGCTGAGCTCGCTGGGGGCAAATTCGGGTCGATGGCCAACTGCCAACTTGGCGGCTTCTGCAGGTGAGACGCCAGAGACGACCAATTTATGCATGTAGAGCAGGCGGGCGAAGTCCTCTTGGGTGTATTTGCGGTGTTCGCCAACGCAGTGGTCGCTAGGTCCAAGACCGTAGCGGCGATCCCAGGTACGAAGCGTTCCTGGAGCGATTCCGAGGCGACGGGCGACGGCGGCGACGGTGAGGCGGGCTAAGTCAGGGTTGGCAACCTCAGCGGCAGCGGAGATTTGTGACTCAGGAGACATGCGCTAATAGTCATGGAACGGGACTATTTCTGCCACTTGAATTGTTACTTGTGCAGAGTGTTATCTCTCAAATCACATCTTCGGGACTTGAACAACCTATGAAACGATTGTAGAGTGCGACTCCAAGCAAGGAGGAATGTCCATGGCTGAGATTTCACGTCTACCCCGTCCCGTCGCTTCAGAGTGGGAGTGGCAGTATCAAGGCGCCTGCCGCGATCTACCTACCGAGATGTTCTTCCATCCAGATGGAGAACGAGGACCTCGTCGCGCCAACCGTGAGGCAGCTGCAAAAGCTGTCTGCGCTACCTGCCCTGTTATTGAGGCTTGCCGCAAGCATGCACTAGCCGTCCAGGAGCCTTATGGAATCTGGGGTGGTCTCTCAGAGGATGATCGCCTTCACATCATCGAACAGAATGAGCGCCTAAGTCGCCGCGAGATTGCTCTAACACCAGCTTCGTAAGTTTTTCGAGGCTAGCCTTAGCAGACTAATTTCCTCCGCAAAATTCTCGAGCAGTAGGAAGTGGTCTGTTAATGAACATCATCATTGGGGCGATGGCCATTGTCGGCTTCCTCATAATATTGATGTCACTCTCCTCCTTTGTCGTATTACCTCTGCAAATCTTTCTGACAAATATTCATATTCGCAAAGTTCCCTCAATCATTGGGTTGTTCCTCTTCGGAATACTCCTGGTAGTACCCGGCGCACTACACGAGAGCAGTGTGGGTTCAGTAGATAAGAAATTTTCTGCTGTTACGGATCAGATATTTGATCGACTTACTAGTGCCGAAAAAGTAAAGGCTCTTACTTCAACCAAAACTTATGGTTCGATAACTCTTCAGCGTCCATCCTCGCTAATTTTACAAACTAGCCCAGCATCAAATATTTCTTATAGCACCACGGTGAATTCACTCCGACTGCCAATAAAAGTCACTGGCTCTTTCTCTCCTGGATATCAGACCTGGTGTTTTGCAGCCACCGATGGCAAACGCGAATCGGTTTACGATCAATATGGAATAACGATTTCGAACTTAGCTACTCACACTTCTATTACAAATCCACAAACCGGCTACTGCTTAAAAGGTCGTGCTTACACCCAAAATGGCTCCATAGAACCATAAGGGCCCCTCAGGTTTTAACAACCGAGGGGCCTTTATTGTGAGCCTAGTAATTAGTGGCTGTGTCCGCCAGGTCCATGTGAGTGACCTGCTGCGATTGCTTGTTCGCGTTGCTCATCTTCCGGAGTCTCAAATACGAGAACTTCAGTGGTGATAAACATTGCGGCAATCGAGGCAGCATTGGCGAGCGCAGAACGCGTCACCTTCACTGGATCGATAACGCCAACCTTGACGAGATCTTCGTACTCATCCGTCGCTGCGTTGAAGCCTTCATCCGCACCCAAGGTGCGAACTTTCGCAACAACGACATAGCCTTCATGTCCGGCATTCTCTGCAATCCAACGTAGTGGCTCATCGCATGCCTTACGGACTAGGCGTACACCGACGGCACGATCTCCTTCAAAGCCAAGATCATTTTGAATAGCGGCAGCTGCGTGAACAAGAGCAGCTCCTCCACCCACAACGATGCCTTCTTCAACTGCTGCGCGGGTTGCTGAGATTGCATCTTCAAGGCGGTGCTTCTTCTCCTTGAGTTCAACTTCAGTGTGTGCGCCAACCTTGATTACGCATACTCCGCCTGCGAGCTTCGCAACGCGCTCCTGCAACTTCTCGCGATCCCATTCAGAATCAGTTGTTGCGAGTTCATTACGGATCTCGTTGACGCGGTTAGCAACTTCGGTGGTATCGCCTGCTCCATCAACGATCGTGGTGGCATCCTTTGTGATAACAACACGACGGGCCTTACCAAGAAGTTCAAGAGTTACTTGATCCAACTTAAGTCCGACCTCAGGAGTGATGACCTGGCCACCGGTCAAAATCGCAATATCTTGCAGCATCGCCTTGCGACGATCTCCGAATCCAGGTGCCTTTACAGCAGCTGAGGTGAAGGTACCGCGCATGCGGTTAACTACCAATGTTGAGAGAGCTTCACCCTCAACATCTTCAGCGATAATCAAAAGTGGCTTGTTTGCTTGAGCAACCTTTTCGAGAACTGGAAGGATCTCTGAGAGTGCGGAGATCTTCTGTCCCGAGATCAGAATGAATGCATCTTCAAGAACTGTCTCCATGCGATCTGAATCGGTTACAAAGTAAGGGCTGATGTAACCCTTATCGAATTGCATACCCTCGGTGAAATCGAGTTCAAGACCAGTTGTAGAAGATTCTTCAACGGTAATAACTCCATCCTTACCGACCTTGTCCATCGCTTCTGCGATGAGATCCCCGATGGCGCGATCTTGTGCAGAGATAGTTGCTACATCTGCAATCTGATCTTTGCCAGAGACAGGGGTGGAGTTCTTCTTGAGCTCTTCAGAGATTGCCTTTACTGCAGCCTCGATACCGAACTTGAGATCCATTGGTTGTGCACCAGCGGCAAGGTTGCGTAGACCCTCTTTAACCATCGCTTGTGCCAAAACTGTTGCAGTGGTTGTTCCATCACCGGCAACGTCGTTGGTCTTCTCAGCAACCTGCTTTACGAGCTGAGCACCCATGTTTTCGGCTGGATCTTCGAGTTCGATCTCCTTAGCGATTGTGACGCCATCATTTGTGATGAGTGGTGCGCCATAACCCTTGGCAAGAACTACGTTACGACCGCGTGGGCCGAGTGTTACTTTGACGGTGTCGGCGAGGATATTTACGCCGCGCTCCATCGCACGACGAGCGCTCTCGTCGAAGGAAAGTGTTTTACCCATGTCGGTTACTTCTCAATGACTGCTAGTACATCACGGGCAGAGAGAACGAGATACTCCTCGTTATTGAACTTAACTTCGGTTCCGCCGTACTTGCTGTAGAGAACGACGTCGCCAACTTTTACATCTACCGGAGTACGGACGCCATCTTCAAAACGACCTGGGCCTACAGCAACCACTGTGCCTTCCTGAGGTTTCTCTTTTGCAGTATCTGGGATAACCAGACCTGAGGCTGTGGTCTGCTCGGCCGCGATGGCCTTTACAACAATACGATCTTCAAGTGGCTTAATGGCAATGGCCATGATGTGCTCCCTTTTCATCTATTTATCTAGCAATTTTGGAGTTCCACGGCTCGCATACCCCGCTAATTAGCAGAGTCAGGGCGAGAGTGCTAACCAAACTCTAGCGAAAGCCCCAGCGGGCTGCCAAACGAGAAGGTGGGATGTGGGGGCTACTTGGGCGAAGTTGAGGTGAATTAGAGGCGAAAACCGGCGGCGCGGGCCTCGGTACGGACCTCCCGGAGGCGACGCAGGCGCTTGACCAGCATGGGCTGGCTCAAAAGGGCAGCCTCACGGTCGATCAGGTTATTGAGAAGTTGGTAGTAGGCAGGAGGGGTGAGGTCAAAGAGCTCCTTGATGGAGGACTCTTTAGCGCCTGCATGACGCCACCACTGCTTTTCAAATTCCAGGATTCGAACTTCTAGGTCTGTAAGACCCGACTCGGGTTGAAGCGGAGCAGGCGATCCCTGAAGTTCCATACCTAGATACTAAATCAATTCCCCGACAATTCAGCGAGGAGCACCGCAAACCTTTTTCGTGTTGCTACCGGGCGCCATCCTTGCGAAGTGCCTCTTTCTCAATATTTCGCACCATGGTGGGAAAGATCAATCGATGAAAAGGAAGCACCAGAGCCCAGTAAAGACGTCCCCCTAATCCCTTAGGTTGGAAACTCGCCCTTTGAACGAGTCGCCGCATTAGGCGACCATCGTGGTTCACTTCATCGACTGTAAATTTCAGCCATGCCTTGCCGGGCAGAATCATCTCGGCATACAAAGTCAGTTCATAATTTGTCTGCAAACTTTCCACTCGCCAAAAATCTAAGCTCTCACCCTGACGTAAGAAATGTGGATCGCGGCGACCGCGACGCAAACCAACTCCACCAATCATTCGATCAAGCAATCCGCGCAACCACCACAGGAAGTC
>Ga0364893_10007_pt1 | contig 151957 bp, 142 predicted proteins | sample ExccelJu500001D3_FD_206943 | JGI IMG/M metagenome (GOLD analysis project Ga0364893, IMG submission 206943) | Enriched cells from Trout Bog Lake Hypolimnion, Wisconsin, USA - BchlTB.July16.5000.01.D3 | ecosystem: Environmental > Aquatic > Freshwater > Lake > Hypolimnion/Profundal zone | place...
GAAAGCATAATTTCGGCCATGAATAATACAACATATAACTTGTTTCCAGAAATTGATATTTTATTCAGTAAACGCCTCAAAGTTGATGATTTTCATGAGATTTATTATGAGGTATGCGGTAATTTAACGGGTGTCCCTGTAGTTTTTTTACATGGCGGACCTGGAAGTGGTTGCAACCCAATGCAGCGTCGTTTTTTTGATCCTACCTTTTATATGATCATACTTATCGATCAACGCGGTTGTGGCCGAAGCATTCCCGTAGGTTCAATTATAGATAACACTACACCTCACTTGATCGCAGATATAGAAGCTATTCGTAATGATTTATCTATTACTAACTGGTTAGTCTTCGGGGGCTCATGGGGTAGTACACTAGCGCTAAGTTATGCATTGTCTTTCCCGCTTCAAGTTACTGGTCTTATTTTACGTGGCATATTCTTAAGCCGCACTTCAGAGCTTAATTGGTTTTTAGGCGATTTATCTCATTTTTATCCTGAAGTGTGGGATAAACTTATTTCTTACTTGCCAGCATCTGAGCGTGATGATGTTTTAACTGCATACAGCAAACGTATTTTTAGTGAAGACAGTTCTGTCAACATTCCCTCTGCTTGGGAGTGGAATGCATTTGAAAACTCAATTATGCGTTTACTACCAAAAGAAACTATCGAAGCAGAACGTTCCAGCGCTGAGCAAGATGCAACTGAACTTTCAAGAGCTCGTGTGCAGATTCATTATATACAACATCAATGCTTTGTGGATGGCGACTTTATATTAAGGTCAGCAGGTCTGCTAGCCAATATTCCAACAGTAATTGTACAGGGTCGCTACGATATGGTGTGCCCACCAAGAAGTGCTTGGGAACTTAGTCGTGTAATGCCTCACGCTGCTCTCCACATCATTCAAGATGCTGGTCACTCTGCTATGGAAAGTGGAATTACATCTGCTTTAGTAGCAGCTACTGAAGGCTTTAAGCAATTACATTCGATTCATTTAGGCAGCTAATTTTCAAAACTGGCAACAGTTTTGATTTAAAATGTGTGAATTGAATATGTTTTTTAATTACTACTAACCATTTTTAATGATCAGACATCAAATGTAAAGCGAAGTAATTCATGGCAAAACAACCAAAAAATCTCGCTAACCAACCCAATGACGCAGAGATACAGTCAGTGATCAAGATGCTCAATTTAGGTAAATTGGCAGATGCAGAATCAACTGCACTAAAGCTCGCTTCACGTTTCCCTAGAGTTTTCATTCTGCAACATATATTAGGGATAGTGCAAAGCGGTCTATCAAAATTTACTGAATCCTCAGTGAGCTACGCCAAGGCAATAGCTATTCAGCCCGGCAATCCTGACTTACACTTTAATCTAGGAATAGCCTTAACCCAGATTGGTCGACTAGACGAAGCCGTTACTAACTATCAAAGAGCCATTTCCATTAACTCAGGATTCTTTGAAGCCTATGGAAATCTTGGAACGGTTCTGCAAAAACAAGGTAAATTAGAAGATGCAATTAAGAATTATCGCAAAGCACTTGATATTAAGAAAGATGCACAAGGACATTTCAATTTAGGTACAGCACTGCATGGTCAAGGTGTGCTCGATGAAGCTATCAACAATTTTAGGCATGCTATAGAGTTGTTCCCTAATTACACCGATGCACTTAACTACTTGGGTGAATGTTTGCGCGATCAGGGCAACATGGAAGATGCTATTGAAAACTACCTTAATGCCATGAAGATTAATCCCAAGCATCCTGGCGCTAATTACAACATGGGGGAATTTCTCTACCTGTCAAAACGTTATGATGAGGCAGCTTCTTATTTTGAATGCTCGCAACTCGACGATTGGCAAGAACGCAGTCTTTATTGTTTATATAAGGCAGAACGTTTCGCTAACTTTAAAGAAAAGTTGGATGAAATTGTAAGTAGCGGCAAAAAACATACAGCTCCTTTTCTTGCTACCTTATCTACTCACTACGCAACAAATTTTGAGGTCCCAGACCCTTATAATTTTTGTAAAAATGGCTTTGATTTTTTATATCAAAATAGTATTGAAGCCCTCGCAAGACCTAAAAGTCAACTTCTTGCCGACCTGCTCAATGATGTCAGCAATGCCAGCATACAAGAGCGTAAGCAAGGCATGCTTCATTTTGGCACCCAATCTGCCGGCAACTTGTTTAAGCGTCCTGAGGCTTCATTTAGAAAGTTAGGTGACTTAGTTAAACAGGAATTTATCAACTATAAAAACCGCTTTAAAGACGCAGACTGTGAGCTCATCAAATCATTCCCTAACACCTTAGAGTTTACAAGCTCATGGTATGTAAAAATGCGCAGCGGTGGTCACTTGGATGCTCATATTCATGAAGTAGGATGGATTAGTGGTGCCGTCTACTTGGCGCTCCCAACCGACAAAAAAGATCCCACAGAAGGTTGCTTTGAATACGGCATCCATGGTGACAATTACCCTCAAAAACACACCAATTTTCCTGTAGGTATCGTCAGTCCTAATGTAGGAGATATCGTATTATTTCCATCCTCATTATTTCACCGCACCATTCCATTCACCTCTAATGAAGAGCGAATTTGCATTGCCTTTGACTTAAGACCAGAAGGTGAGATTTTTATACGATCAAATTATTAATTTAATCCCCTCCCAGACAATATAAAAATTTCTATTCCGTAAGACTGGCTCTAAATTTGTTTTACATCCGTCTACTTCAGTCCCGACTAATTGCAGGGAACTAGTAAGTGGAGTGAATCTGCCTCAAAGCAAACTTTGCAATTAGGAACAATCGACTCAAAACTCACAACCGTCACATACTCAGCTTTACTCATATTCCACCATTACTTCGTTTCGCCTTAAAAAAGGCAAAGTCCAAGGTGCGTTATAGCGAGCAAGTTCTGGTGAGCCTGAAGGTTTAATTTGCTTAGCCTGAAGCCATGACAACAGTTCCTCAGTCTTTTTAGCGATTTTCTCTTCACTAGAAGAACCAGAAAATAGTAAAACCGCATAATTTTTTGCTGGAACTTCTCGTAACTTGACTGCTGAATTGTTAGGCACTGGCAATGTGTCTAGTGTGTATTTGCTAGGCATTACAAAATACATACGCCATTTACCAGCATTCCCTTGCATGCTTATTGGGACAGTCATGCTGATCTTCTCAGATTTTGGCGCCATCACTACAGGCACTGTCATGCTGATTTTTTCGCTACCACCCAAATTGGACTTGTTATTGCCAAAAATATAGCCGGCAATCAACCTAAAGCCTTTTTTACCAGCCTCATCCATGCTTCCATCAACCAAAGTTTCGGCCACAATAACTGGGCTGTATGCACGTAATTCAAATGTACCTGATTTTTCAATGACTTGATATTTCGGCTCTTCGTAGGCCATAACGTTTCCTGATAATAACAGTAACATTATTGTAATGAATAAGCGTGCTGACAGAGTTGATATTTGTCTTTTTACAAAATTATTAGTTCTTTGGTGTTGAATTGCATTAATAACTGACCCACCAATTGCATTTAAAACTGACCCACCCTTTGTTGTTAATTTAGCACAATTTATTGGGTTGGTATGTTGGTTTATTTCTCCTTTTTATTGTTCGCAGTGCTGTGTTTGAAACGGAAACTTTCATTGCCTGATTCAACGATATGGCAACGATGCGTTAAACGGTCTAATAAAGCCGTTGTCATCTTCTGATCTCCAAAGACATTGCCCCATTCAGCAAAGCCTAGATTGGTCGTGATGATTACGCTGGTATGCTCATAAAGCTTTGAGAGTAAATGGAACAGTAAGGCACCACCTGCTTGGCTAAACGGTAAATACCCTAGCTCATCTAAAACGACCAGATCAACATACATTAACCTAAATGCCAGTTGCCCTTGTTTACCTGCAGCTTTCTCTAGCTCTAATGTATTGACAAGCTCAATGGTCGAGAAGAAACGTACCCGCTTTAGATGATGCTCAATTGCCTGTATACCAATAGCCGTGGCCAAGTGCGTTTTACCTGTACCAGGACCACCAATCAGGACTACATTCTGCGCATCTTCAATGAAATCGCATCGATGTAACTGCCGAACCAATGGCTCATTGACGGCGCTCTGACCAAAGTCAAAGCCAGTCAGATCTCGATAGACTGGAAACTTTGCAGTCTTGACTTGGTAATTGATTGAACGGATTTCACGTTCTGCCATTTCGGCTTTTAATAAGCTGCCAAGGATAGGTTGAGCGGCTTCATAGCTGGGCACGCCTTGCTGATGAAGCTCATCTGCTGCTTGCGCCATGCCATACAACTTTAGCCCCTTTAAGGTGGTCATCATCGTGTCATGCTGCATGACGCACCTCTCTTAGCCCATCATAACGTTCAGCGTTCGCAATGGGCTCTTCAATCAACGCCAAACGATGTGGCGTATCGGCGAGTGGTGGTAGTGCCGGACTAATCATTCGTCTTAATATATTGAGGATGTTGAGTTTAGAGGCTGCCCCTGCTGCCAAAGACTCTTCAATGGCAGCCAGTACCAGCGACTCATCATAGTGTAATACTAGCGAGAGCACTTCGACCATCTCTCTGTCACCGCCAACTCTTGTTAAAAGCTTAGTTTGTAGCAGCTTGAACGCTTCAGGCAAGGTGGTAAAAGGTGCGCCATTACGCAGTGCGCCGGGTTTACGCTGTAACACACTTAAGTAATGCTGCCATTCGTAACAGGTAACGCCACCACGATGATGACGATTGATGATGCGTTTATGCTCAGCAATCACCGCCATTTCTGCGACCATGACTAAGTGATCTGCATAAACACGTAAGCTCACATGCCGATTAGCAAAAGAGGCTGGCACACTGTAGCGGTTGCGCTCAAAGTGAACTAAGCAGGTCGGGGTGACGCGCTTGATGCATTCCACAAAGCCATCAAATGGTCGCGGGGCTGGCATTAAGGTTGGCAGCTCTGATTGCCATACAGTAGCGATGGTTTGATTGCGAAACTCTGGATGCTGTATTTGTTGCCATAAAGCGGTACAGCGTTCGGTCAGCCAGTCATTGAGAGCGTCCAAGCTCGCAAAGGGCGGTGCTTGATGCCACAACCGATGACGTGCATCTTGTACATTCTTCTCAATTTGACCTTTCTCCCAACCAGACGCTGGATTACAGAACTCGGCTTCAAAGAGATAGTGACTGACCATGGCTGCGAATCTTGCATTTACTGTACGCTGCTTGCCGCGCCCGACCTTGTCAACGGCGGTCCTCATGTTGTCGTAGATGCCGCGTTTGGGGATGCCGCCTAAGCATTGGAAGGCGTGGTGATGTGCGTCGAACAACATCTCATGGGTTTGTAGTGGATAAGCACGCAAGTAAAAAACACGGCTGTGAGCAAGTTTGAAATGCGCAATTTGTAGCTTAACGCGCTCATGGCCAATAACCGCCCAGTCTTCACTCCAGTCAAACTGGAAAGCTTCACCGGAGGCAAAGGTCAGTGGAATAAAAGCGCCACGGCCGACTGTGCCAGCAAGTTGCTGTTGATGCAGTCTCCATCGCCTAGCATAAGCCACCACACGATCATAAGAGCCGAGATAACCCAGTTGCACTAAGTCATGGTAGAGCTGCTTAACGCTGCGACGCTCTTTACGTCCTCGATTAGACTCGGTTTTAAGCCACTGCTGTAGCTTATCAACATACGGAGTGAGTTTGCTGATGCGACCTTGCCCAACATATTGAGGGATGACGATGTCATTGCGCAGGTATTTCTTGATGGTGTTGCGAGATAAGCCAGTTCTTTTAGCAATCTCACGAATCGACATTTGATCACGCAAATGCCAGCGTCTAATTACACTTAATAGTTCCACGGTGATCACTCCCATTCTCCTGCTCATAGGTTGAGCAGAATAGTATCGGTACGTGGGTCAATTTCTAGTGCAATTTATACCCCTAGGTGGGTCAATTCTGAGTGCAATTCAACATAATTGGATTACATAGAATTGAAGAGTCCTCTACATCCACAGGCTTATCTTCATCCTTGACGTTGACAGGCTCATATTGCCAAGCACCAGCTGGACTCTTTTTAAGCGCCCATTCGTAATTGAGTAGCAAATGGAAATATTCGTTGTCCCATTTTGTTGGATGTGTGGTCCAAGCGCCCTCTATCCCGCTCGACACCGTATCGCGACCAATACCTCGGGTATTATGGTTCATCCACCCAAAACCTTGTTCTTCAATAGGAGCAGCTTCTGGTTCTGGACCTAAGTTAGCAGCGTTGCCATTACCGTGCGCCTTTCCAACGGTATGTCCACCAGCTGTTAGGGCAACTGTTTCTTCATCGTTCATTGCCATACGTGCGAAAGTAGTCCTAATATCATTGGCGGTTTTCAGTGGGTTAGGATTGCCATCTACACCTTCTGGGTTTACATAAATTAAACCCATCATCACCGCAGCCAAAGGATTTGTTAAATCTCTTTCTCCAGAGTAACGACTACCTTCACCACCACTTTTTTGAAGCCATTCTTTTTCAGAACCCCAATAGATATCTTTTTCAGGATGCCAGATATCTTCACGACCAAAAGAAAAGCCGAATGTTTTAAGCCCCATTGATTCATAAGCCATTGTGCCTGCTAAAATCATTAAGTCAGCCCAACTGACCTTGTTGCCGTATTTCTTTTTGATAGGCCATAGAAGTCGGCGTGCCTTATCTAGGTTGACGTTGTCTGGCCAAGAGTTTAATGGGGCAAATCGTTGATTACCCGTGCCTGCGCCTCCACGCCCATCAGCAATTCGATAGGTTCCAGCCGAGTGCCAAGCCATACGAATCATAAGCCCACCATAGTGACCCCAGTCTGCTGGCCACCATGTCTGACTGTTTGTCATTAGGTCTTTCATATCTTGCTTAAGTGCATGAACATTGAGCTTTGTTAATTCATCTCGATAATTAAATGACGCTCCCATTGGGTTGGTTTTGGTATCGTGTTGATTCAAAATATCCAAATTGAGTGATTTCGGCCACCAAGCTACTGGATTATTACCTGATTCTGTATTAGCACCATGTATTACAGGGCAAGTTCCATTTGTTGTCATGATTATTTCCATTCCTAATGTTAAAAATTTGATATGTCTGTTGCAGCGAAAATAATCTGTTACTAAGCATCAAAACTTTTTATGCTTTCTAAAGATTGTTATTATTATTTGACTATTGTCTTAGAGTCTGCCGACTATTAAAACAACAATTGATCTAAATCAACTTAGGATGAAAAATATTAAATTAGCTGTCTTTAATACTGTTGCGTTGAGACCGTCATTAGTATTGAAGCTTTTTCAACTATTGAATTTTAGTAAAATAGAAAAGAAAATTACATTGCTAAGAATGGATTAACTATTCGAATGATTCAGTTTTATTTTGATTTAAACCTTAAAACCACCAAGTCGTTTAACTAAAAAGCCCTGAATAACTCGAGCTTATTAGATTGTATAGGTTTTGAACAATTATTTGTTCATTACGTACATTGTCACTTCAAAACCAAAACGCATTTCTGTAGCAGCTGGTGTAGTCCACATAATAATTCTCCAATTTTATAACTGATTGAACTGACATCATGTCTTGTTCTTTTTCTTTTCATTATGAGCCCATTTTCAAACTTAGCTCTGTTATGTCCATGAATGCCGACTAAGTAAAATCATTGAATAAAAAACTAACTGTTCCACACTAAAAAAAAGATTTTTTCAGGTTTTTTTATCAGCTTTTTCAATTTAAGACCCATTTGCGACTATATTTCCTTAAAATATGATGATGTTACTTATATTTTCTATTCTATTTAGGCTTACTATAAAACTGTTACATGATGATCTTAAATATTAATAGTGAATTAAATTCACTTTAATGCATATATGAGTGTGTATTACTAATGAAAATTATAAACAGAAAGTAGTCATTTACCTATGTTAAAGATGAGCAGAGTGAGTTATGGAGGAACGGCGGCTGTCGTAACTAGCATGGCATTAATTAGCGGGCTGAGTTCCGCTGATGCAACAAACGCAATTATTGTGAGTGCTATTCTTATTGCAGCATTTGCTGACAATCTTACGGACTCTCTAAGTATCCATATATTTCAGGAATCGGAACAACTTGAGCAAATAAATGCATTCACTGGAACGATCACGAATTTCATAGTGCGCTTATTTTTATGTATCAGCTTTGCACTTCTAGTTATCATCACTCCGATTAAGGATGTGGCTATAGTAACTATCGTTTGGGGAATGTTTATCCTAGCCATCATTACCTATCTTATCGCCTGTGAACGTAAAGTGAATCCTTTACCAGAAGTTATCAAGCATTTACTGGTTGCTTCTGCAGTAGTTCTATCAAGCCATGTGACTGGATCTTGGATTGCATCTACACTTAAGTAACTCCCTCTATAGTACAAAGCGCATATGAAACTTATTATTTTCTTCTTCTTTCGATAAGCACTCATAAAACTTTACAAAGCTATTGCTCATAGCTGGTTTTTGATGAGAAGTAAATTTCAGTAGCACTAAAGTCGGAGCTATTAACTGATTGAATTTAAAACCAATCGCAAACGCTCACTATAAAACGACTCCTCTCAAAGAGATCGTTATTATGAATGATACGTTTTAAACTAAAAGCCAATTTCATTGTTAGCGTTCAGCCAATCTTGTCAGTTATAAAATAATAAGATTTAAATAATTGGTCACATCTTATATTTCTAAATTAAAAATTAACTTTCCATTTATTGAATCGGGCTGAAATTATTTACTTCGTTGATTGACTAAACACTTAATATAAATGATAATCATTCTCATTAAATGATAAATCAAGTAAGCAAGCATGCAATCTTTACAAATTATAAAAATCAAAACATTTTTTACCTTGTGTTTGATGGCATTAAGTTCAATTGCCGGCAGTATTGCTAACGCAGCACCACCACCAATCAACATTGCAAATGTTAATGATGCAGAAAGCATGCAATCCTCAAATGATTTTTTTGGATTTATGGTGGGCATTAACAGAAGTAGTGCTTTATTAGGGGACATGTGGGGCTTAAGAAAAGACCTTAGTCGGTCAGGTATTTCATTAGCTGTTGAAGAAACAAGTGAAGTATTAGGTAATTTAACTGGTGGTTCAAAAAAAGGGTTCACTTACGATGGATTGACTCAAATTGTAAGTCAGTTAGATTCACAAAGGGCTTTTGGACACTATGGTGGGTTGATTAATCTTAGTATATTGAATTTGCACGGCACTAATTTAAGCACACAGAATCTTCAGTCTCTTCAGTCGGCAAGTGGAATCGAGGGGGACAATTCCACTAGACTCTGGGAGTTATGGTATGGTCAAAAATTTTTAGATGAAGATCGTCTTGATGTAAGGATTGGGCAGCAAAGTGTAGATCAAGAGTTTATGGTCAGTAGTAATGCTCTTTATTTCATGAATACCATGTTTGGATGGCCTATGTTACCCTCAGCAGACATGCCCTCGGGTGGTCCTGCATATCCACTATCAGCATTAGGTGTTCGAATAAATCTCAGGCCTGTTGATGGGTTAAACATTCTAGCTGGAGTGTTTAATGGCGACCCAGTAAAAAACAACAATGGAACAGATCCACAAACTCAAAATCGCTATGGACTAAACTTTCCATTAAATGGCGGTCAGCTTTATATTGTTGAAGCACAATTTTCTTACCCTACGCTAGGAAGTATGGTGAAGCCTAGTCAAACCCAACCACTAGGATGGACCTACAAGATTGGTGCTTGGTACAACACAAATTCATTCTTAGATATGTCTGTAGATCAAAATGGAATGTCGCTTGCTAATCCAATGAGCAATCAGTTGCCATTAAAGCACAAAGGAAACTATGCTTTTTATACAATAGCAGATCAACTATTGTGGCGTAATGAATATGATCCGAATCAAACGATTTCAACTTTTGTAAGGGTAATGGGAACACCACTAAAAGACAGAAATTTAGTTGATGGTAGTTTGAACGTTGGATTGTTAATGCATAGCCCCTTTCACAATCGACCTGCAGATATTTTAGGTATAGGTCTAGGGTTTACACACATAAGTAGCGCTGTAGCTAAATTAGAAATCGAAACAAAGATGGCTGAAAGTGTAAACACCCCGGTACATAGTTCAGAAAACTTTATTGAGCTCACTTACCAATACCAAGTAAAGCCATGGGTTCAAGTTCAAACTGACATTCAATATGTTTTTAATCCAGGTGCAGGGCTTTCAGTTTCCGATCATTCGTCAAGTCGAATAAAAGATGAATTGGTTTTGGGAATGAGAACAAATATTTCATTTTAAGAAAGAGCATGATGAAAGCAATCAATATTAAACGAAAAATGTTGGAGAATTTATGAAAAAACTTATTCAAACTATATTTTGTGTTAGCAGTCTTTTTATTTATAAACCTGTAATAGCCGAACCACAAGGGCTTCTTGAAACAATTCATAAGCATAAGTTTTTAACATCGACGATTCCTGATAACGGGGATGTTAATCCATACGCTGTAATTGTTTCACAAGTCACAAAAGGTCAATTAAAGCAGGGAGACATACTTGTTGATAACTTTAATAACATTTCTAATCTTCAGGGCACTGGCACAACAATTGTTCTTTATCGACCAAGTACAAAGGAAACGAAACTTTTCGCGAAAATTCCTCAGGACCTGAAAGACTGTCCAGGTGGTGTTGGTTTAACAACCGCCATGACTATTTTAAAAAGTGGATGGTTGATTGTTGGAAGTTTTCCAAGTAAAGATGGAACAACAAAAACAAAAGGAGATGGTTGTTTATTAGTTCTTGATGCAAATGGACACCATGTAACTACTTGGTCTGGACCATTAATTAATGGTCCGTGGGGTAATATCGCATCAATTGATCAAGGGGATAGCGAAACATTATTTATTAGTATGGCTGGGTTTGATGTACCTAGCCCAGAAGTGATAGATCCTGTTACCAAGTTTCCAATCATCAAACATGAGGCCAAAATACTTCGTTTGGAAATTTCCGAAAAGGACGATCAAGTCCCCGTGATTAAAAGCCAAACCATCATTGCCGATGGCTTTGCTCAAAGAGCAGATTTAGCAAATTTCTTATTGGGTCCTACAGGGCTAGCAATCGGAGATGATGAAACTCTTTACGTGACAGATGGACTTGATAATGAGATTACAGCTATTGCCAATGCAAAAACCAGAACGAAAAGTGAGGGGAAAGGGGAACTAATTACTAAAGATGGATTACTAGCATGGCCACTCGCTATGGTGATTACAGATAAGGGACATTTGATTGTTTGTAATGGGAAGAATGGGCAAGTGGTTGAAATTGATCCAATAAATAAAAAACAAATATATGCACATTGGTTAAATGCAAACCAAGCTCAATCTCCACCGGGCAATGGAAATCTTTTTGGTATCGCTATGGCATCTGACAAAAAGGGTTTTTATTACGTAGAGGATGACATAAACTCACTAAGGATAGCTACACCATGATTTTTATAAAAATATTTGTATTTTTATCTTTAGCAACACTTTCTATATCTAGTTATGCCGGCAATGAAAATGAGCCTTTCTGGGGAGTACATCAAGGCGGGATAACGAATGAAGAACAAACCCAGACTTATTTTATTTCTTTTGATATGGTAAGTAACAATCGAGAAGATTTAATAAAACTCTTGCAGTCGTGGACTTTAACTGCCGCAGAAATAACAAACGGGCCTGAAAAATTCAAACCCCATCTGAGCCCAAATGAACCAAGTTTAGAATCTGGTGCCGCAGTTGGACTTTCACCAAAAGGTTTAACCATTACTTTTGGATTTGGCCCATCGCTTTTTGAAAAAAACGGTGAAGATCGTTACGGAATAGCTAAGAATCGTCCTGAAGCACTAGTTGATTTACCACGTTTTCCTGGCGATCAATTGAATATTGAGCGTACAGGAGGAGATATATCCATTCAGGTTAGTGCTAATGATCCTCAATTTGTGGAATACGCTGTTAGAAAGTTTGCCAAAACAGCCAATGGAGTAGCTGAAATTAAATGGGCACAAACTGGATTTAATGGGAGCTTTAAAAAAGGTGATACCCCCAGAAATCAGATGGGTTTCAAAGATGGGACGCTGAACATTGATGTTACAAAACCTGATTTGATGAATAAGTTTGTTTGGGTTGGTAATGAAGGTCCTGAGTGGATACGTGGAGGATCTTATTTAGTTGTTCGCCAAATTAGAATTTCCCTAGCGCATTGGGATGATATGAAGACTTCATTCCAAGAAGAAACGATTGGTCGAGAAAAAGTTTCAGGTGCTCCTATTGGCAAGAAGAGCGAATTTGATATGCTTGAACTTAACGCTGCAGATAAACAAGGTAATTTAATCACCAATGAGAATTCTCATGCTGCGATGGCTGCTCCAGAAACTAATGATGGCGCACAGATTCTCCGCCGTGCATTTTTATATGATAATGGTGTGGCTAAAATTGCGGAACGCTGGCCTCCTTGGAAGCAGCTTGTTACTTTTGATTCGGGCTTATTTTTTGAAGCTTTTCAAAGAGATCCAAGAACCGGCTTTATGAAAATTTTTGCAAGAATGTCTCAAATAGATATGTTGAATCAATTTACTACACATGTTGCTGGTGGTATTTATGCTTGCCCACCTGGCGTAACTAAAGGGCAATTTATTGGACAACAATTATTTATTAATTAGCAGCTAAAAATAAATTAGGATCACCCTTAATTATCAGCCGTCCACTGTTGGGCGATTATGCTTATCAACCCCTATATTAAATCGACTTATGCAGTATTTTACTGCAACTAAATTTAACTTTTATGCTTGTCAGCTTTAAAGTAACTTGATACAAATTTAGGTTTAAAGGCAATTAATTATTTTTTCAAGGCTTCAAGAATCTCGCGCAATAACTGAACATCTTCCGGAATTGTTTCCGGAACAGGTGGCGTACTCTTCTTAATTCGGTTCACTTGTTTGACCATCAAAAAGATGACAAAAGCTAGAATCACGAAATTCATGACAATAGTCAGGAAATTGCCGAAGGCCAATAAAGGAACACCCGCTGCCTTAAGGGCAACATAAGTTTGCGGAATACCTGCAGGGCCTTCAGCAAGCTTGACAAACAAGTTAGTAAAGTCGAAGTGACCAATCAGGCGACCGATTAGTGGCATGATGATATCACCAACCAAGGAGTCTACAATTTTCCCAAAAGCAGCTCCAATAATTACACCTACGGCCAAATCTATTACATTGCCCTTAAGGGAAAATTCTTTGAATTCTGAAGCAATACTCATATTTACTCCTTTTATTTTTTTAAAATCAGATGCGAGCGATAAAATTATTTTTCCAGTGCGCCAAACACTTTTTTAACTAAATCACTTGTTGCACCAACGGGATTTTTTCGAATTGACTTTTCTTCATCTGCCATCATTAAATAAAGTCCATCTAAAGTTTTCTGTGTAACGTATTGTTCCAAATTTGCCTGATCCTTGTTAACCAAGCCGAATCTTGACCCTGTCTCAGCAAATTTATTATACTGTTGAGCCAGTTGGACGTTCTCAGTAGCTTTCTGTACTATAGGCAAAAATTTCTCTGCCAGAGGTTTAGAAGTTGTTTTCTTAAAATATTGAGTAGCGGAATCGTCTCCCCCAGTTAGGATGTTCTTGGCATCATCTATTGACATATGCTTAACAGAGTTGATCAACAGCACCTTGGCTTCTGGAACCGCTGCTTCTGCGGCACGATTCATGCTTGTAATGAGTCATCTGCCTGCCTGCTCATCCCGAACATCCGCATGGCACTCTCTGCCCTTTTCATGCTATCAGGTAAAGGAATCTTGACTCTTGGATTACCAAGAAAGCCATCCACTACACCTAACTTACCTACTGCAGACCCTGATGCTTGAATTAATGCATCTTTAAGGCCAGCAGTTGCATCGCTCCCAGAAATATCAGCAAATCCTAAGGCGCTTGCGGACAAGCTCAAGAATAGAGCTGTTAAACCAAGAAGTGAGCGTGACATACAGCTTTCCTTTTAACTTATAGCGCAAATGAATAAATAAAAATTTAGCTTAAAAATAATATACATCTAGCCCTAGGTATTTGTCCATAATTATCGTTGCAATTACAAAAGCAGTAAAAAAGCCTAGAATATTGAATTTACTAGACTTTTGATACTTTCTGATACTAGGTGAAACGTCTAACTGCCCACTGTAATTCAACTAAATTCATACGATAGATACAATGTCCTATAGCTTATTAATATTACGGTTACCCTAATTTATTAAAGCTAAATACGTTTACCCCCAAACAACTTCCCCTAACATTTGGCTAACTTTTAAGTACTAGGTAAGTGCATGATTTACTTCTTACCATCGATGTGTGCATAATAAGATAACTAAGCGTTACAAAGTGAATACTCATGATCAATACTTTATCAATAAAATTGAGTGTTAAAGTATTTGAAGAGCAACTTAAAGGCTTATCAAGCTTTTTTATTAATTCAAGAACTTTGGGTTAACCATTAAGATTGGGGTGACTTTATGTATTACATAGTTGAAACAAGTAAATCATTTAGCCAAGCATCGACAGACCTAGAATCAGCTGTTGCACGCAATGGATTCGGCATATTACATGTCCATAATTTGGGCGCTACACTTCGTAATAAAGGCATTTCATTTGATGAAGAATGCAAAGTTTTTGAAGTCTGCAACCCCGTTCAAGCAGCAAAAGTTTTGTCCGCTGATATGCGCTTAAACATGGCATTACCATGCCGCATTTCGGTCTATACTGAAAACGGAAAAACCAAGATCGGACTCATTAAACCAGAAAAAATGCTATCGGCTCTATCTAACGATCCAGCATTAGTCGAAGTTGCAAAAGAGGTTGAGGAAAAAACTATCAAGATGCTAGATGAATCTAAATGAATTTTCCTCAATTTTTAATGCGGTGCAATTGAATTTTTACTTTATCAATTGTTGGTGATTTTTTCGTTAAATTCATACAATTTTAATAGACGTAAAAAAAGCCTAGTATTTTGAATTTACTAGACCTTTGATACTCTCTGATAATAGGCGAAACGTGTAACTGGTGGCCCCCCTGTGAGTCGAACACAGCACCAACGGATTATGAGTCCGCTGCTCTAACCAAGCATGAGCTAGGGGGCCGAAACCTTTAATTAAAACATGATTAACTTAAGAATCAATCCTGACCTGTTTCCAAGAAACTGCGCAGACGTTCTGATCGCGTTGGATGACGTAATTTACGTAAGGCCTTCGCCTCAATTTGACGGATACGTTCACGTGTAACATCAAACTGCTTACCAACTTCTTCCAAGGTATGATCGGTATTCATTTCTATACCAAAGCGCATACGTAACACTTTAGCTTCCCTTGGCGTCAATGACTCCAGCACTTCACTGGTTGCATCACGCAAACTGGCGTATACAGCAGCATCAACTGGCGCTAGCGTTGCACTATCTTCAATAAAGTCTCCTAAGTGCGAGTCTTCATCGTCACCAATGGGTGTTTCCATTGAAATTGGCTCTTTACTGATTTTTAAGATCTTACGAATCTTGTCTTCAGGCATTTCCATTTTCTCTGCCAGTAATGCTGGATCTGGCTCTATTCCTGTTTCCTGAAGAATTTGACGGCTGATACGATTCATTTTATTAATCGTTTCAATCATATGCACGGGAATTCGAATGGTACGAGCCTGATCTGCAATAGAACGTGTAATCGCCTGACGAATCCACCAAGTAGCATAGGTTGAGAACTTGAACCCACGACGGTATTCAAACTTATCTACCGCTTTCATCAAGCCAATATTTCCTTCTTGAATCAAATCTAAGAATTGCAAACCACGATTAGTATATTTTTTAGCAATCGAAATTACCAAACGTAAGTTAGCTTCAATCATCTCGCGCTTAGCACGACGGGCACGCGCCTCACCTGTAGTCATTTGCTTATTAATTTCTTTAAGCTCTTTGATTGGCAAACCAACTCGAGCTTCTAAATCAATCAAACGTTGCTGTTGATCTAACACCGAGTGGTTGTAGCGAATCAGCTTGGAAATGTAAGGCTTGTCCGCTTTTAACTCTTCCGCTAACCAATTTAAATTACTTTCATTACCCGGAAAGGATTTAATAAAGTGCAGGCGTGGCATACCAGATTTTTCTACACAGAAATCCAGCACTTTACGCTCGTGTCCACGAACAGTTTCAACTAGTTCCCGTACTTGGTCACATAGTCCTTCTACTTGTTTTGGAGAAAAGCGGAATACAGTAAGTTCAACTAGGATCTCTGCCAATAGGGCTTGGTACTCAGGATCTTGAGAGCCATTGGCTGCTAAAATTACCGTCATTTTTTCATGTGCAATCCGCACTACAGCAAAACGTTTAAGAACTTCTTCTTTAAGTTTAGCTAAAGCTTCCGCAGAGATAGCAGCCGCCTTGGCACCATCTTCATCTGCATTTTCATCTTCATCTTCGTCATCTTCAACTCCATCATCAGCAACGACCTCTGGAGGCATGGCATCATCTAAGCCAACATCAGCATCAATTAAACCATCAACTAAGTCATCAACGCTTAACTCATCTTTTTCAACTTTATCTATCATCACCAACAAAGCTGCAATTGTCGTAGGACAAGCGGCAATCGCTTGAACCATATGCTTTAGACCATCTTCAATACGGCGTGCAATTTCAATTTCACTTTCGCGTGTTAGTAAATCAACTGTTCCCATTTCACGCATATACATACGAACTGGGTCAGTCGTCCGGCCAAAATCAGAATCTACTGTCGCTAACGCTTGCTCGGCCTCGGCCACTGCATCCTCGTCGGTCACGGCTGGGGGAGAATCAGACATCAACAACACTTCAGCATCAGGCGCTTCTTCGTATACCTGAATGCCCATGTCATTAATCATACCGATAATGCCATCTATTTGCTCAGATCCTTGAACATCATCAGGAAGGTGATCGTTTATCTCAGCGTAAGTTAAATAGCCACGCTCTTTACCCAATATTATTAGGCTTTTTAGTCGGGTACGGCGTTCCTCAGCATTAGCTTCTTGAAGCTCTGGGCTGACGAACTCTAAATTCTTTTTTTCAGCTAACTGATCACTCTTCTTTGGTCTTGCCATGGCTTACCTCTAAATTTATGCAATTACTATGATCAACACACATTTTCAACCATAATGAATAGATTTTACTGCAACCCTCGATTATAACAGAATTAAACTCTTTTTTGCCTGGCCTTACTGCCTAAACTTTTAAGCAACAACCGCTCGTTTTCCGTTAATGCACTTAAGGGCTTCTCACTTACGCTTAAGAGCAATGCCGCCTCTATTTTCTGGGCATAAGAATCCCGAAGTTGACTACGAGCACCAGAAATCTCTAAAGAAAAATCAATGGTTTCATCCAATACGTTCAACTCACGACCTAGCTCCAAGAACACTTTCGCATCCACTTTTTGTTCAAGTTCACGCATTATAACTACGGGTTTAGAGTTGGGGTGCTTTAAACAAGTTTCAATAGTTTGTTGCAATAATAAATCTTCATCTGTATGACCAACAGCCCAACCAAGATCTTCTTTATCGACTAAAGAAGGCTGCATCAGCAACATCAAGCAAAAACGCCTTTGCATGGACAAAGTCGTGCGTGTTAGCTTTGGCTTAGCTTTTACTGGCACCTTATTAAGATTCGGCAATTTTAGCAATCCATGCATTTCTTCAATTGAAATTTGCGCCAATTCCGCTACTTTTTTTCGCAAAAACATGGCGCTACGTGGCGCATTAATTTGCTGCAAGATTGGCTCTGCCTCGTTCAGAAATCGCACGCGATCTTCTTGACTTTGTAAGGAATTATCTTCACTGAGATGCTTTAATATGTACTGAGACAATGGCATAGCAGATTGAATTTCTAACTCGAATCTCACTTTACCGAATTCACGTACATAAGAATCTGGATCATGTTCTTTCGGTAAAAATAAGAATGAAAGCTTTAAGCCGTCAGTCAACGCCGGTAGCGCGTTCATCGCGGCCCTCCACGCCGCAGTCAATCCAGCATTATCACCATCAAAGCAAAATACTATTTCATCTGCTTGTCGCATAAGCTTCGTGATGTGATAGGGGGTAGTTGCCGTTCCTAGAGCAGCGACCGCGTATTCAATTCCATACTGGGCGAGTGCGACTACATCCATATATCCTTCAACGACCAAAGCTCTTCCTGCATCACGTATAGCACGACGAGCTAAAAATAGCCCATAAAGCTCGTGACCTTTTTGAAAAACCGGCGTTTCTGGAGAGTTGTAATATTTAGGGGTATCTATTGGATTGATTACGCGACCGCCAAATCCTATTACCTGGCCTTTTTGATCATGAATTGGGAACATAATACGGTCACGAAATCGATCATATCGACGTCCTTGCTCGTTCTCAACAACCAAGCCTGCTATGCCTAAAACCTCATTTTCATAATGAGGAAATACATGCTTTAAATTCTGCCAACCAGCGGGAGCATAACCAATCTGGAATTTTGCAGCCACTTCTCCGCTAAGTCCTCGGGCTTTTAAATAATCAATCGCACGCGGTGTTTTTTTTAGCTCTGCTTTGTAAAAATTTGCGGCTTGCTGTAACGCATCTTGCAAACCTAATACTACCTTTGCTGACGGCTGACCGACATCCCTAGCTTCTTGTGGCACTGTTAAACCTGCCATTTTTGCAAGGTCTTGGATAGCCTCCACAAAACTTAATCCTTGGTACTCCATGACAAATCCTATGGCTGTTCCATGTGCACCACATCCAAAGCAATGATAAAACTGCTTGCTAGGACTAACAGTAAAGCTTGGAGATTTCTCATTGTGAAACGGACAGCAGGCAGAGTAATTCGCACCTGCTTTTTTTAGTGGCACCGACTTATCAATAACGTCAACGACATCAACGCGATTCAATAGCTCTTGTATAAAACTTTCAGGTATCAAAATTTATCTGCGATCACCAAGTAAGTCTAAGTTTATAAGATTTTTTGATAATTTTAGCTTAAATTAAAGAACAAAAAAGGAGCTTACCGCTCCCATTTTATTGAACACTCTAGATTTAAGTTATTTAAACTAAACGCGTTTTTATCAAACTTGATATTTGACCCATATCTGCGCGACCAGCAACTAAAGGCTTAATTGCTGCCATTACCTTGCTCATATCTTTAATTCCAGCCGCACCAGTATCTGTAACCACTTTTTCTAAAATGACTTTAACTTCAGCTTCACTTAATTGCTGAGGCAAATAAGTTTGTAACACAGTTACTTCAAACTTTTCTATGTCAGCAAGATCATTGCGATTTGCTGATTCATACGCAGCAATTGAGTCGCGGCGTTGTTTGAGCATTTTTTCAATGACCGCAATCACATTAACATCATCTAGCTCAACTCGCTCATCTACTTCACGCTGCTTAATAGCAGAGAGCAACAAACGAATTGCACCCAAACGCACGCTGTCTTTGGCGCGCATTGCTGTTTTCATGTCCTCAGAAATCTGAGCTTTTAGTGACATGAAAAAGCCTTAGAATAATTTTGCTGGAAGTGTTTGTTTAAGCAAACGGCGATATTGGCGTTTAACTGCAGCTGCAGCTTTACGTTTACGTTCCCACGTTGGCTTCTCGTAGAATTCGCGTGCGCGAAGGTCATTCAACAAACCAGTTTTTTCAATTAAGCGTTTAAAACGGCGAAGGGCAACGTCAAACGGTTCATTTTCTTTTACACGTACACTAGACATTCGTTCTCTCTTATCGGTAATAATGCTCAAGTTCTTGCGAACAGCGATGACTTTTATAAATCATCTGCTTTCTAAACTTGAGAAAAGTCCGTTATTTTAATCGTATAATAGTTTTAATTCAATTACTTTGTGCATTTGAACTTTAAAAGCATGAAATTAAATAATGGTTGAGGTTAATTTTACTATTTTGGAACGTAAATCAATGTTGGTATTAGGGGTAGAATCATCCTGCGACGAAACTGGAATCGCATTATACGATACCGATCGTGGTTTATTGGCACATGCATTATATTCACAAGTTGAAATGCATGCGGAATATGGCGGAGTTGTCCCTGAACTCGCATCGCGCGATCATATTCGGCGCGTGATACCACTGACTGAATTAACCTTAAAAGACGCCAATAAGACCTTGCAGGAAATTGACGCTATTGCCTACACCCAAGGTCCAGGGTTATCAGGCGCTTTATTAGTAGGAACGAGTTTCGCAGAATCACTCGCCTTTAGTTTAAAAATTCCCACCATTAGCGTGCATCATCTCGAGGGACATTTACTTGCCCCTTTACTAGAGAACAATCCACCAGAATTTCCTTTTGTAGCACTATTAGTATCTGGCGGGCATAGCCAGATAATGCGTGTTGATGGGGTTGGTGAGTACCTACTTCTGGGCGATACCTTAGATGATGCAGCCGGTGAAGCATTTGATAAAACAGCTAAATTACTGGGGTTAGGTTATCCTGGGGGGCCAGCTTTGGCAAAAATTGCAGAACATGGAAAGTCACGTTTTAAATTACCACGGCCCTTATTAAATAGTGGCGATTTAAATTTTAGTTTTAGTGGTTTAAAAACTGCCGTGTTGATGCTGGTCAACAAACATCAACCATTAGACGATGTCACTAAAGCCGATATTGCTTGGGAGTTTCAAGAAGCCGTCACTGAGCTTTTAACAACTAAATGTATGAGCGCCTTGCGTGAGTCGGGTTTAGATAGCTTGGTCGTTTCAGGCGGAGTAGGCGCTAATGCGAAATTACGTGAAAAACTAAATGCAGCCACCCAACGTAAAATGTGTAAAGTAAGTTATCCCCGATTAGAGTTTTGTACAGATAACGGTGCCATGATTGCTTTTGCTGGTGCTATGCGTCTAAAATCTCTCCAGAGTAAACCTCAACAGAACTATCAGTTTAGTGTAAAGCCACGCTGGAATTTAGCTGAACTACAAAAACCCTAATGTTTTCCAAAACCAGATTCAGTACCATTTAACAGTTTTTTAATGTTGCTTTTATGACGCCAAATTAAAAGTACAACCATCAGCAATATTGTCAGAACGTAATCCGAGAGACCAATTAAGTTATCTGCATGCGGCAATAAATACCATGCATAGGCAGGTGCTAGCCCTGCCGCAACAATTGCACTTAAAGATGAATAGCGCGTTGTCATAAAAATAAACATCCAAGTTAACATCACCACTAGTCCTAATATAGGCGATATCGCCAACATAATGCCAAGCGCGGTAGCCACTCCTTTACCACCTTTGAATTGGTAATAAATTGGGAATAGATGCCCTAAAAATGCTGACAAGCCAACCATACTAATTACCCACATCGGCATATCATATTGCAAAGCCAACCATACGGGAAACCAACCTTTTAAAACATCGCCTAGTAATGTTAGTGCTGCAGCCAGTTTTTTTCCGCTACGTAATACATTTGTTGCCCCAACATTACCAGAACCTGTAGTGCGCGGGTCAGCTAAACCAAACCCACGGCTAACTAGAATGCCAAAAGCAATTGACCCTAGCAGATAGCTAGCACCTATCCATATAATGGGGATTAAGGTGACAGGGATAAAACCTAATTCATTCATCTTATTTAATCAACTTGCTGATTGTTCGCAAGATGCTCTAAAATCTATAAGCACTAATTCTAAACCATATAGGCCCTACTTTAATTCATGGACATCATATTTTTAAGTGAAATCAAGGCACAAACTAAATTGGGTGTGCCTGCCTGGGAGCGTTTGATTCCGCAAACCATCATTCTCGATATTGAGATTGGCTACGATTTACGTCGCGCTTGCAATAGTGATTCCATCGCGGACACGATAGACTATGGAGCAGTAGTAGCACGTATCCGTGAAAGCTTAAATATGCATAGCTTTAAGCTGGTAGAAGCCCTAGCAGAACACCTATGTCAGCTAATCTTCGATGAGTTCAATGCCTTAAGCGTGAAAATTATAGTAGCTAAACCCGGCATACTTCTAGGACTTAAAGCCTTGGGGGTGAAAATTGAAAGGTCTCGAGCCTAAATTTTACTAGCCTCTAGGGTGGTGCATATGATGGAGCTTCTTTAATCGCTCACGAGCAACATGGGTATATATTTGCGTCGTAGAAATATCAGCATGCCCCAATAACATTTGCACAACGCGCAAATCAGCACCATGATTGAGTAAATGTGTAGCAAAAGCATGTCGCAATATATGAGGTGACATCGTTTTATTAATACCTGCTAATAAAGCGTAGCGCTTAATTAGATACCAGAATGCTTGCCGCGTCATTCCTGCTCCGCGAGTAGTCACAAATAATGCATCACATAAACGCTGCTCTAAGATTGCAGGTCTAGCGTCACGCAGATATCGCGAGATCCAATCAACGGCCTCTTCACCCATCGGCACTAAGCGGGTCTTATTACCCTTGCCAGTGACACGCACTACCCCATCACTCAGGCTAAGTTCAGTCGCCTTAATTCCAACCAACTCAGAAACGCGAAGCCCGCAAGCATAGAGTAGTTCCAACATAGCGCGATCGCGTAAGCCAACAGGATCTGAATCGTTGGGCGCCTTAAGTAAAGAGAGAACTTCATCTTCGCTCAAGCTCTTGGGTAGACTGCGCGGTAATTTAGGTGATTGAATTTGTATCGTTGGATCTACACTTATTCTATTTTCCCTTAATAGAAATCGGTAAAAACGCCTCATACTTGCAATCAATCGACTAATGCTACGTGGCTTACACTGTGGAAACCTCACTGCTAAGTATTGCTGAATATCTGCTTGACTCACCACTAATAAAGTTTTTTTTTGTTGCGATAACCATACCGCAAACACACTTAAATCTAATCGATAACTCGCAAGCGTATTTTTAGATAACCCATCTTCTAGCCAAAGATGATCAATAAAATTATTGAGCTCTACCGCCTCAGTATCTAGTAAGGGCAGCTCAATCATAATGATTACTAAATAACACTACACCTTCGTGTTTCAAAAGCCATTGCTTGACAGACAAACCATTTTTTTTACCTTGCATAAAGCCCCCAATACCCGCTTTTGCTACAACACGATGACAAGGAATGATGATGGGGTAAGGATTAGCACCGCATGCATTAGCAACAGCACGTGGGCCAGAAGAAATTTGATCTGCTAACTGGCCATAAGATAGGGTTTCTCCGAATGGAATCGCATAAATTGCCCGCCATACTCGTTGCTGAAATTGAGTGCCTGATAACGGGGGCAAGTCACATTTAACACTAGGTAAAGTTAAGTATCTAATAATTTGATTGTAAATCTTGGCGGCTAACGGATTAGCATCCAACTGATACGTGCCTAATGATGACTCTGACAACAAATCAATACGCTGTTGCTGACTATTCATAGCAATAGCCACCGTTCCAAATGCAACATCAATCCAAGCGTCGTAGATTCTATTCATTTATTAATCTTAAACCAATGTCTGATTTGTGCAAACCCTAGGTCAAAAATTTGTTATTGCCTATAAAAAAAGCCCCGAGCAACCTACGTGTGCTTGGGGCTGTTTTAGCGCTTTACAGCAACTAGATATAAAATATTTAGTCTACTGCAGGTGCCAATACTTCTTTCTCACGTGAGAATAGTTTCTCTTTAATCCGTGCTGATTTACCTGAACGCTCGCGTAAGTAATAAAGTTTCGCACGGCGAACATCACCACGACGCTTCACTTCAATACTTGCAATCAATGGTGAGTAGGATTGGAATGTACGTTCAACACCTTCACCAGATGAGATTTTACGTACAATAAATGATGAATTTAAGCCGCGATTGCGCTTAGCAATAACGACACCTTCATATAACTGCACACGCTTACGTGTTCCTTCAACTACGTTCACACCCACTACTACAGTGTCGCCGGGTGCAAAGCTAGGGATTTTTTTGCCTAAACGGGCAATTTCTTCCTCTTCCAGCATTTTAATAATATCTGCCATTTTTTTATCCCTTGCGGGTTCCTTTTATTTATAAAGAAACTTGTTCCTGCTACTTAATCTTCCTGTAGCAGCCGTGCCTCTTCTTTCGTCAACGGCCTTGCGGCCAATAAATCGGGACGTTGATCCCGAGTTCTGTGCAATGACATTTTCAAACGCCACTGCTTGATCTTTGCATGATTACCTGAGAGTAAAATCTCCGGGACTTTCACGCCTTTATATTGTTCTGGCCTTGTGTAATGCGGGCAGTCTAACAAACTATCTACAAATGAATCTTCGATGGCAGAATCACTATCACCTAAGCTTCCAGGCAATTGCCTTACGATTGCATCGATTAGCGCCATAGCGGGCAACTCACCGCCAGATAACACATAATCACCTATCGATATTTCTTCATCCACTTCAGCATCTATTAATCGCTGATCTACACCTTCGTAACGACTAGTCAATATGATTAAACCCGTCTTCTTGCTTAACTCCATCACTTTGTCGTGAGTCAGCGGTTGACCCACCGGCGAAAGATGAATTACCCAAGGTTCAATCTTAGTTGCAACTTGCAATTGCCTTGCAGCTTGTATCGCTTGCTCTAAAGGTTCGACCAACATCACCATGCCAGGTCCACCTCCATAAGGCCTATCGTCTACTGTCTTATGATTGTCTATTGTGAAATCACGCGGATTCCAAAATTGCAATGCATAAATATTTTGCTGTAGCGCCCTACTGGTAATGCCATGCTTAGAAATCGCATCAAACATTTCGGGAAACAGAGTAACTACATCAAACTTAAAACTCATCAAAAACCAGCATACTTAAAAATCGGCATCCCAATCAACCAACATAGTCTTATTTTTAACATCAACTTCAAGCACGACCGTTGCGGTAAATGGCAATAGTCTTTCTTGTTGCTTTTCTTTCAAAGCATCCTTAGAGTCTGCGACGGCTTCTACAAAATCCGGTTTTACAACCAGCACATCATTGGCACCAGTTTCAAACACATCGACAATCAATCCGAAATCAATATCTTGCAAATTCTTAACGCGCAACCCGATTAAATCGGACCAGTAATACTCATTCTCTTTTGCTTCTGGCAGTTGTGATCTTGGAACTGCAATTTGCTTACCTTTACAGGCCAGAGCTGCATCGCGATCATCAATTCCTTTAAGCTTTACTACAATAACGTCATTGTGTACTTTAGCAGTTTCAACCACCATTTCGCGCCAATCGTCACCTTTACCTAGCCACCAGTTGTCGTAATCAAACAATCCATCAAACGTTTCCGTGTCTGGTACTATTTTTAGCCAGCCAAAAACGCCGTAGGGCGCAACGATGCGCCCCATGACTACCATATTATTAACTGCCAAGATTACTCACTAGCTAAAATCTACTTTTATCGCTCAAGAATTTGCTACACAAAGCAGCAACTTAAGCTAAATAATATTAAGCTTCTGGAGTTTCAGCATCTACAGCAACTTCTGCTGGCGCCTCAACTGCAACTTCTGCTGGAGTTTCAACAGCCGTTTCAGCGGCAGCGGCTTCAGCAGCAGCAACTTCTGCTTCTTTTGCAGCTAATGCATCTGCTTTTGCTTGCTCTGCATCTGCAGCAGCTTTAGCATCTGCTTCTGCTTTTGCAGCATCAGCGATAGCTTTGGCTTTTGCCGCTTCAATCGCAGCAATCTTTGCTTTAGCCGCATCTGCTTTTGCAACGTCTTTAGCTTTAGAAGCAATTGCGTGATCAGGTCCTTTAGCGTGAAATTTAACTAAACGAGCAACTGTATCTGATAGTTGCGCGCCTTGGCCTTGCCAATGCGCTACACGAACTTGATCAACACGTAGGGCTTCTGCGCCTGCTTTAGCGGATGGATTGTAAAAACCAACACGCTCAATAAAGCGACCATCACGACGGTTGCGTGAATCAGCAACTACTAAGTTGTAAAAAGGAGTTTTTTTCGCGCCACCACGAGCTAAACGAATAATAACCATAATCTGTGTTCTCTTTATTGAAAATATATTGCAGAAAGCCGCGGATTATACGTAATTAGTAGATGTTTTGGCAAGAAGTTTATGCAGCTTCTATTAATTTATAGCTAATATTTGTTCTTAGGCTCATTCTAAGGCTGTTTTTTATAGCGCGTTGGGTCGGTTAATCCTGCAGCAATAAATCCTTCACGCCTTAAACGACAGGAGTCACATAAGCCACAAGCCTCGCCGTGACTATCTGCCTGATAACAAGATACTGTCTTTGCATAATCGACACCTAATGAAGTACCTAAACCAATAATTTCGGCTTTAGTCATATCAATCAGTGGTGCGTGTATGTGAATAGTGTGACCCTCTACTGCGCTTTTTGTGGCTAAATTAGCCATATCCTGAAAGGCTTTCACATATTCACCACGACAATCTGGATAACCAGAGTAATCCAGCGCGTTAACGCCAATAAAAATATCTTGGCTCTGCAATACCTCTGCCCAAGCTAATGCTAAGGACAGCATAATAGTGTTACGAGCTGGCACATAGGTGACAGGAATACCCTGCGTTTCCATTTCTGGTACTGCAATTGCATCATCAGTCAGTGCGGATCCACCAAATAACGACAAATCTAGCTGTACGGTTTTGTGTAAAGTAGCACCCATCAGGTTGGCTAGATTATTAGCTGCATGAAGTTCTGCAATATGGCGCTGATGGTAATCTAAGCTCAGACAAAAACATTCAAAACCTAACTTACCGGCATAAGCCAACACTGTCGCTGAGTCCAACCCACCTGAAAGCAATACTACCGCCTTAGGTTTGCCCGTAAACTCCATAGTTCTTTTAGTGAAATTCAATTGATCGCTCATTTAAACACCAGGCTTTTCGCCCCACAATATTTTGTGTAACTGCAGTTGCATGCGGACTGAAAGCTTATCGGCCAACACCCATTCGGCTAATTGCGTTGGGTTGACTTGACTGTAAACTGGAGAGAATAAGACTGGACATTTATCTGTCAAACTTTGTGCCAACAATACCTCCTTTGCCCACTGATAATCTGCATAATCACACAAGACAAACTTAACTTCATCTGAAGCCTTCAAATGAGCGAGATTACCCCAAAGATTGTTTTTAACTTCTCCTGATCCTGGCGTTTTTACATCTAAAATCACTGAAACACGCTTATCTACTGGGCCTATATCAATTGCGCCACCCGTTTCTAAGGAAACGCTGTACCCTAAATCACACAACTCTTTTAGAAGGACTAAACAATTTCTTTGTGCTAAGGGCTCCCCGCCAGTTACCGTCACATAGGGTGTATCAAACTCGGCTACTTTGGCTAAAATATCCGTAATCTCAATATTAGTGCCCCCACTAAACGCATAAGCAGTATCGCAATATACGCAACGCATTGGGCATCCTGTAAGTCGAATGAATACAGTAGGGAGACCAACGCGTGACGACTCACCTTGGAGTGAGTGAAATATTTCGTGAATTTTTAGTGTCATTGTTGAGTTTTAATCTATCTAAACAGCATCTATTTTTTATGGCACGATTTTAACTTAAATCAGCTTAAGTATAAGTCTTACTTAATAGCTTCTAAGGCCTTTAAGCGCTTTTGCGCAATGGGAGTGACTTCGCTATTAGGAAACTTAGCGATTAAATCATGTAAAGTTTTTTTAGCATTTGGGAGTAGGCCTAGTTGAATTTGGCTATTGGCCAAATTAAACATCGCAGCTGGTACCTTGGGACTATCAGGATTCTGGTCTATGAGTTTTTGCTGTGTAGCGATTGCAGATTTATAGTTCTTTAATTCAAACTGTGAATAACCCAACCCAAACTTCGCCTCTGCCGCTAAAGTACTATCGGGATACTCTTTTAGAAATTTATCAAAAGCATTAAATGCCTCTTTAAATTTAGCATCCTTCATTAAGCCATTACCCAACTCCAACAACTGAGACTCTTGTGTTTTTTTAGTCGGTGTAGCCGCAATAACTTCAGTTGAAGCCACCGCTTCAGGAGTTGGGGTTGGTGCTGTGCTCACTTCAAGTTTTCGTAAACGCGCATCAGTGTCTGTGTATAAGTCTTTTTGTCTTTGCTGTGTCGCATCCACGATATGATTAGCTACTTCAAGCTCACCTTTAAGTCTTGCCACTTCTTGATTGAGCGACTCAATTTGATTGAGCATATCCCCCAGCACTTGACCCTTGGTGATAGCTTCAATCGCTATTATCCTCTGCTCAAGTGCTTGCTGGCTCTGTAACAACTTAGCTAAAGTCGCTTGTGACGCCTGATTCTGGCTTTGCATAACTGCTTCTATTTCTAGAATTTTCTTGCGTGCTTCCGTATCGTCAAATAGGGCTGCATGTGTGCTTACAGCAAAAAATTGAGCGCTTAAAACAAGGCAAACCAGAATCAGCTTTTTCATCATTTTCAACTTATTTATACTTTTAAAGATTTCAATGCTCAATTAATCGTTCTCGTAAACAATATCCACTCGACGATTTAGTTTATAGCAAGCATCATTAGTACAGCCAACTGTCGCTTTTTCTTTGCCATAGCTTACAGTTTCAATTTGCTTATCCTGAACACCTAACAAGTTAAGTGATTTTTTTACTGATACAGAACGACGTTGACCTAATGCCAAATTGTACTCACGAGTGCCGCGCTCATCTGCATTTCCTTGTAAAGACACTTTAGCATCAGCGTGCGCCAATAGATATTTAGCATGCGCTTCAATCAAAGGACGGAACTCTGCCTTTACCGCATCACTATCAAAATCAAAATAAATATTGCGTTTTGATAAAATATTGCTTGGATCTTTTAAAGCACTAGTACTATTTGTGTCATTACTTTTAATTACCACTTCTTTGATAGCTGAGGTATCTACACCATTGGTTGGCAGTTTTGGAGCTGATTGATTCGCTGCGTTCCTATCTTCAACTGCCGCTGGCTTCTCTACCATGGGCGCACTCTTACAAGCAGTCAATAAGAGAGCTAACATTAAGCTACCTAACAATTTTTTGTTCAACACGATTTTATTCATTCCGTTCTCCTTTAAATACGCCATTTAACAAACCTAAATTCATCTATTTCAATACTAATATTACAAACACTTTAGTTAAGTAGTGGCCCCCAAGTTGGCTCACGAACATCACCGCCAGACTCGCTCAATCTCTGCTTCACTCTTCCATCCGTTGAAACTGCTGCCAATGTGCCACGAACTCCTATACGTGTTGCATAAAGAATCATACGGCCGTTAGGTGCAAAGCTTGGGGATTCATCTTGTCCACCCTCACTTAATAATTGCACTTGGCCATTAGTTAAATCTTGCAAAGCCACACGAAATTTTCCGCCATCATTGCGTATCATCGCAAGTAGTTTACCATCAGGTGAAAAATGCGGGCTTAAGTTATAGTTACCCTCAAAAGTGACGCGTTGTGCTTCGCCGCCTAATGCAGAAACCTTATAAATTTGCGGAGATCCTCCACGATCAGAACTAAAGTAAATCCACTTTGCATCTGGTGACCAGGATGGCTCCGTATCAATAGCACTGCTCTTGGTAAGCAACTTCAAAGCAGTGCCATCTGCATTGATGGTATAGACCTGAGAATTAGCAGCGTAAGTAAGAACAATGGCAAGCTTAGTGCCATCTGGTGACCATGATGGCGCACTATTATTACCCTTAAAGTTAGCTAAAACAATACGCTGGCCAGTCATCAAAGATTGTATGTAAATAACCGGCTTCTTCTTTTCAAATGATACGTAGGCAATCTTAGTGCCATCGGGAGACCAGCTAGGTGAAATAATAGGCTCAGCTGAATATACTACCGTTTGTGGATTTTCACCATCTGCATCAGCCACTTGCAGGGCGTAATGGCCTTTCGCTTTATTTATATAAGCAATACGACTTGCTGCATTACCGATTTCACCGGTTAGTTTTTGATAGATAACATCGGCAATCTTGTGGGCTGTTAAACGAAGTTGATTGGGTGCAATGTTGTACTCCATGCCGACTAGCTGGCTTTGTTTAAGCACATCGGCCAATTTAAAGCTTACCTTAAGTCGATTGCCTGGTAACACATCAATACTTCCAACCGCGATAGCCTGCGCCTGTAGCGCTGCCCACTCGGCATATTTTATTTGAGTAACATCAGTCGGTCGATTGACTATGCCTCCTGTTTCCAACACGCGGAACATGCCACTGCGACGCAAATCTGCCCCAATAATGTTGGCCATATTTTCTTGAACATTACCTTGAGCAAACGGCACAATGGCAATAGGTACTTGCTGTGCACCGCCACCACTAATTTCTATCTCTAAAGCAGCATTTGCCGCCGAAGAAAAAAGAAAAAGCGTGCACCATATGGTCAGTTTTAATCTATACATAAGTGTCTTAATGTCTTTTTTAGGGTTACTGTCAATATTTAGGGCAAATTTTACTTCAAACTCTTGTTGATGCCCAAGTAATTACATTTTATTACATGTTTCCATTTGATTAATGATTGATTAATTTAACTTGGATCATTGGGACGGAAAGTTAATTTAAGGTTTCTGAACTGGTCAAATAAGGTTTTATCTTGTGGCAAAGGCAACGGGTCAGAGACCATAATGGCTCGCTCTACCGCACTATCACAAGCCGCAATGCCGCTCGATTTAATTAATTTGGGAGCACCATTGAGCTGACCCGTTGGCTGTAAAGCGATCTCGAATTTAAGCTCCGGATTACCACTCCCACATAAGGATTTATTGACGTTATTACGAATCTTGTTGCGTATTTTAGTTTGAAATTCATCAATGACGCCCGCGCTTGCGGCAGACTTAGCCGCATTGGCTTGCGCAACCCCAGCTGCGTTATCCTCACTCAACATTGCTTGTGCTAGCTTCTTCATAACATCACTTTGCTGCTTCTGTTTTTGATCTTTTAATAACTTTTCTTTTTCTAGCTGGTCATCTTTAAGCATCTCCTGCTTCAGCATTGCCAATTTTTTACTTTCTTCTAATTTAAGCTTGTCATCGCTTTTTTTCTGTTCCAGTGCTTTTAGTTTTTTTTCTAGTGCAATGTCTACCACCGTTTCCTTTACTGGCTCCTCTTCTACTTTTGGCAACGGCTCATGCTTCATTACTGGTTCAGGTTTTGGCTCTTCTTTTACCACAACTAGAGGTTCTGGTGGAGGAAGTGGGGCAGCTATCGCAGGCAAGCTATCCCATAACTCAACTTCGGTAATAGTTGCTACTTGCTTAGTTTTCCAATTAACTGAAACCAAAAGAACGGCTACAAGCAAACCGTGCATTCCAATAGAGAGGACGCCGGCTTGCCATGAAACGGTTTTTTCACGTTGACGCAACATGCTATTTATTTAGCAGGCACTAATAGCAGGCCCACTTTATCCACTTTATTTTGTTTCAGTAAATCCATCACGCTTATCACATCATCATATTTCACATTCTTATCAGCGGCTATAACCACCGCACGGTCAGGCGTTTTAGTCAACGCTTGCTTGACGGCAAGTAATAGTTCATCACGCGGAAGGGCTTTATTATCAAGCTCAATTTTATTGTTGCGCTTAATGGTCAGTACTACTGGTGGCATCCTGGGTTGATTGAGTGCTTGACCCACCTTAGGCAGATCCACCACTCCGGGATTAGTCATCGGTGCGGTCACCATGAAAATGACCAATAATACCAAGGTCACATCGATATAAGGCACGACATTGATTTGATTCATCAAACGGCGTTTACGTGTACGTGACATCGCCGACTATCCTTAAGACTTGCGTTGCAAAATATTAGTAAATTCTTCCATAAAACTTTCGTACCTCACCGATAGCCGATCAACACTTGAAGCAAAGCGGTTATATGCAACTACTGCTGGAATAGCCGCAAACAAACCAATTGCTGTCGCAACCAGCGCCTCTGCAATACCAGGTGCGACTTGGCTTAACGTGGCCTGTGCCACGTTAGACAAACCTCGGAATGCATTCATAATGCCCCATACCGTTCCAAACAAGCCGATGTAAGGGCTAACCGAACCTACAGAGGCCAGAAATGGTAGATGCGCATCCAGATCGTCCAGTTCTCGGTTATAGGCAGCACGCATCGCGCGTTGCGAACCTTCCATCACATCGGACATTTCCATCCGCGATTGCTGTTTATGTCGCGCACACTCCCTAAAACCAGCTTCAAATATGCTCGCCATCCCTTGTAATTTGCGACGGCTAGCACTTAAGCTTTCAAATAACTTATTAAGATCTCCTCCCGACCAAAAAGCATTCTCAAAATCAACTGCATCTTTTTCAGCACGCTTAATAGTGGCCACTTTAATAAATATATACCACCAAGAAAACAAAGAGGTAATGAGTAAAATTGCTATCACTAATTGAACCGGTATGCTTGCCCCATAGATTAGTGTAAAAATTGACATGTCATTACCTACATTCATAACTGCTCCATTGGCTTTATTGCTTGTTTAATCACTTTAGGAATTCCTACTGGCTTAAAGATGTTTGTATCTACGCACGCTAACTTTACATTGGCCTCTATTAATAGCTGATCATCACGGTAAATCTTTTGTATAAACTCTATACTGCCATGGCCCATTTTAAGAAAATGAATCCTAATTTCGAGCAAATCATTAAAGAATGCTGGACTTTTATAGGCTATCGATATGCTATGCACCACAAACATAATACCCAAATCAATTTTTAGGGTAGTCTGTTCAAAACCTAAAGCCCGTAGCCACTCAGTTCTGGCCCGTTCCATAAAATTTAAATAGTTGGAATGGTAGACAACACCACCGCTATCCGTATCTTCGTAATAAACGCGTAATAGCCAATTAAACTGACTCAAGCCTACCAAACCTCACCACTCAAATGCTTAGGCATTGGTAAATCAAAATGTTGATAAGCTAAACTTGTGGCAATACGACCCCGCGGCGTGCGCATCAAATATCCCTGCTGAATTAAATACGGCTCTAGCACATCCTCAATGGTTTCTCGCTCTTCGCCAATAGCCGCTGCTAGATTGTCCAAACCCACTGGTCCACCTCCGAACTTTTCCAACACAGCCAAAAGCAACTTTCTATCCATTACGTCAAAACCCAGCTTATCTACATCCAACATTTTTAATGCAGCATCAGCCACTGATGCTGAAACAGTGCCATCTCCTTTCACTTGTGCGAAGTCCCGCACACGACGCAGAAGTCGATTGGCAATTCGCGGCGTACCACGTGAACGTTTAGCAATTTCAAAAGCACCCATATCGACCATTTCCACCTCTAGTAAACCAGCGCTTCTATGTACAATCCGACTTAATTCTTCTGAAGTATAAAATTCTAATCGCGACACAATCCCAAAACGATCTCGTAATGGATTAGTCAACATGCCCGCCCGCGTGGTCGCGCCCACTAATGTAAATGGAGGTAAATCTAAGCGCACGCTCCTTGCGGAGGGGCCTTCTCCAATCATGATATCTAGGCGGTAATCTTCCATTGCCGGATATAGGATTTCTTCCACAACTGGCGAAAGTCTATGAATTTCATCGATGAACAATACATCATTAGGTTCTAAATTAGTCAGTAAGGCAGCCAAGTCCCCAGCTCGCTCTAACACTGGGCCAGAAGTTTGGCGCATATTTACACCCATCTCTTTAGCAATAATATGCGCTAAAGTTGTTTTGCCTAATCCAGGCGGGCCAAATAATAATACATGATCAAGTGCTTCATTTCGTCCGCGAGCTGCATTGATAAAGATCTCCAATTGCTCACGTGCTTTTTCCTGACCAATATACTCATCAAGCACTTTAGGGCGTAATGCACGTTCGAGGACTTCCTCTTGGCTATCTACATTTTCAGGCGCTATTAAACGATCGTTTTCTATCATGGGTTTAGTGGGCTTTCTGATTATGCAATGCGAACCAGTGTTTTAAAAGCGTCAATGCGATCGCAAGTAAAGTGGGTCCAAGAAAAATACCTATAAAGCCAAATGCAACGATACCACCCAAAATCCCTAACACTATTAATAAGATAGGTAGGTTTGAAGAACGGCTAATCAGAAGCGGTTTTAATACATTATCAACACTACTAATAATCACAAAACCATACAAAACCATAAAGAGCGCCCAGCCATGCTCACCTTGGATATATAACCACAATGATGCACTACCCCAAACTAATGGAGGTCCTACGGGAATGACCGATAAAAAAAATGTTATGGTAGCAAGAAGCAGCGGCATAGGCGCCCCAGCAATTTCAAAACCGATGAAAGCGACTAAACTTTGCGCTAAGGCAGTGCCAAAGACTCCCAGCATGACACCTTGCACTGTGTCACGTGACATATTCAAAATTTCAACACCCAAGTCACCTCCAATCTTTCGCGCCATTCCTATAACCCCCTTAGCTAGACGGGATCCATCACGATAAAAGAAAAATGTTATGAATACTACCAAAAGGAGTTGAAGCAATCCATCCAACACAATCTGAACTGCTTCCAGACTGAATCTACGCATAGGCTCATAATACTGACTAATCATCTTCATCAGCTCTTCGTGACTCACAGCAATGCGCTCCCAAGAATCACCCACTTGACTACCAACAATGGGTAAATTTCTCATCCAGTTCGGGGCTTTTGGCTCCATATTTTGCAACATAGGCTGCAATTGATTAACTAAAGTTGCAGTGAAATCGGCAAAGTTAGCTGCTAAAAAAGTCATAGGTAAAATTAAGGCTACTAGCAAAAGAAGTGTCATGGTCATTGCGGCTAATGTGTCACGATGACCAAATCGTCGCAATAAAAAACAATAAAGCGGCCAAGTAAAGATACAGATAATCGTAGCAAATAAAATAGCCGCCATAAACGGACGTACCACAAAAAAACAGCCCATTACAAGCATCACAACAAGTGTAATACGAGTCAATTGCGCCGTATTAATCATGGGGATCATGCTTTAGATAAGCCTTTTAACGATTGTCGTATGCCATCTGCCACAGTAACATCAGAAGGCAATTGTTTGACTGCAGCCAATGCTTCCCTTTCGTTATAGCCTAATGCTAGCAGAGCATTTAGGACATCACCGGAAGCAGATTTCGCCTTATTAGAGCTCATTGCTGCCACACCATCCACTGTAAATTTATCTTTTAATTCCAACAATAAACGTTCAGCTGTTTTTTTGCCAACACCAGGTACGCGGGTCAGCATAGTTGCTTCTTGCAAGGCCACAGCCTGCACTAGCTCATCTATAGATAGGCCACTCAATATAGAAAGTGCAGACTTAGCGCCGATGCCATTCACTTTAAGTAACTGCCTAAAAGTAGCGCGCTCCTGGTTACTGCCAAAACCATACAATAATTGGGCATCTTCACGCACAACAAAATGAGTAAGCATTACCACTTTTTCACCGATAGATGGTAGGTTGTAAAAAGTACTCATTGGCACTTCACATTCATAACCAACACCATTGCAGTCAATTAGCACCAATGGTGGCGTTTTTTCTAACAAAATTCCATGTAGCCTACCAATCATTCAGCTCGCCTCATCATATTAATCTGCCACCTTTGACTCTAAAACCTGTCGTTGCCATCTTACCTAAACCCTGACCGCCGTGTGCATGACAAATAGCACATGCCAAAGCATCAGCTGAATCAGCTTTCGGTGCAGCTGGCAGTTTCAATAACCGCTTAACCATTTCCTGCACCTGTTCTTTTTGCGCGTGCCCATTACCAACTACCGCTTGCTTAACCTGTAATGCAGTATATTCAGCTACCACCAAATTACGGATTACTGCTGCGCTAATCGCAGCACCACGTGCCTGGCCTAGCAATAAAGTGGATTGCGGATTCACATTTACAAATACTTTTTCTATAGCTACTTGCTGAGGCTGATAGGTATCGATTACTTCAAACAATCCATCAAGAATGACCTTCAAGCGCGCTGGCAACTCTTCTCTATCATCCTCACCTTCTACTTTGTTTTTTTTAGCACTCGCCGTTTTGATTGTTCCGCTGGCGATATAGTTGATTTTTTCGCCTATCTTTTCTATTACGCCAAACCCAGTAATACGCAAGCCGGGGTCTATGCCTAAAATTCTAACCCCAGTCAAACAAGTCCCACAATACTTCGCATTGACTCAATGTAAGTAGGTATTTTTTCTTGATTAGTTGAAATAGTACTGTGCATGGTTATTCTTCAATAACAGCCGTAGTATAAACATCTTGCACATCATCTAGATCTTCAAGCGCATCCAAAATTTTCTGCATTTTTATGGCATCATCCCCAATGAAAACAGTTTCTATTCCAGGCTTCATCGTCACTTCGGCCAACACCGCTTTCAAACCCGAGGCTTCCATAGCTTCTTTAATGCCTAAAAAATCTTGGGGTGCTGTAATCACTTCGATACTGCCATCTTCATCGGTTACCACATCTTCAGCGCCTGCTTCTAGCGCGACTTCCATTACTTTATCCTCAGAAGTTCCTGGGGGATATAACAAACTACCGCAGTGCCTAAACATGAATGCGACTGAACCATCGGTACCTAAATTGCCACCAAACTTGGTCAGCGCATGGCGCACATCGGCCACCGCACGCTGTTTATTATCTGTTAAGCAATCAATAATAATCGCTGCGCCGTTGATGCCATAACCCTCATAACGAATTTCTTCATAGTTAACACCCTCTAATTCACCCGTCCCTTTTTTAATCGCACGAGTGATATTGTCGGCGGGCATGTTCTCTTCCTTGGCCTCTGCCACGGCTGCACGTAAACGCGGATTCATGTTGACATCACCGCCACTTAGACGAGCTGCCACTGTAATTTCTTTAATAATTTTAGTGAATATTTTGCCTCTCTTGGCGTCTTGACGACCTTTTCTATGCTGAATATTCGCCCATTTGCTATGCCCTGCCATATCCCTAGCCCTTAATTCTTTTAGATGAATGCAATTTTATCACAGGCTGCAGAGTGAGCTCATTAATCGATGTACTTAAGAGAAGTTCCACGAACTCCAACACCTCACTCGTATGCAAAAACTTTTGTGTAACCTAACCTACCTTCATATTTTCATCCCCCATAGTGCTTTGATCACTATGGCACTTACTTAATCTTGGCCCATTGCAGAATCAACAGACGTATGTTTAATGATACTCATAATAGAGATTATCGCGAGTGATAAAGCAATCATTGTCATGCCAATAAACTCTGTTGCAGTTGGCACCTCATGCAACTGCGCCCACGCAGCCATGACACCGATGACTGGTGCCAACATAGACGACATGCTAGCAACCCCTGCACTTAGTCTATGCAAGGCATAAAGCCATAACATCCAAGCTAAAGCATTACAAAATATAGAGTTAAATATTACAGCACCGATAAAATATGATGTCCATTGTATAGGCGGTGCTGGCGCTAATATGGCAGCGATGACGATTGGAATTGATCCAAACAACATTTGCCAAGCGGTCAATGAGAGTAAATCTAAATCCGGTACACGATGATGTAATTTCTTGGCTACAATCACAGATAAAGCCCAACAAACCCCTGACAACAAAGCCAGAATCATACTAAAAGTATCGGCACCTAAATGTAATGGATCCAAAATAAACAGCATCCCCATAGTAGAAAGTAAGGCGGCTGGCCACTGTAAACCGCGTATTTTTTCACCCAATAACGGCCAAGCCAATACCATCACCCAAAACGGCATGGTGTAGGTGAGTACCGCTGTTTTTCCAGCTCCACCTTGCACTAAAGCCCAGATCAGCAATCCTGTAAAACCGCTTGTTTGTAATAACCCAAGCAATATCAGCGTTGGAATTTCTCTGACACTTAATGGTCTGCGCATCACCAATATCACTGCAAATAAACTCAATGCACCCAATACTGTTCGTAAAGCAGCAAACTGAAACGCAGTGGCGTAAGCCAAAGCGCTTTTCATCACCACCCAGTTATAGCCCCAAATGATGGTTAATAGTATTAATGCTATAAAGGCGCGTATTGTGTTTTTTCGGTTATACATTTGTCTAGGTTATTTATAGTGATTGAACGGTCTTGATGTTTTAAAGGTTTAGTGCATAAGATGGATCAAACTAAGGCGGGAATGCCCAAGTTAATTAACCCTAAAATCTGCTGCAGTTGCATACGTTTCTCTTCATCTAAATCCTTCATGCAGCGCCGTATACGTTGATAATAATCAGGCATCACATCATCTAACTTAATGATTCCAGCATCGGTTAATTTAATTAAAACCGTTCGTCTGTCGTTTTTTACAAACTCTCGTGCAACCAAACCATTTTGTTCCAATCCGTCCAACAATCCAGTCATTGTGGCGCGACTGACGCCAGCTTTATCAGCCAAGATTGAGGGCTGCGAAGTTTTAGATTGTTCACGCATCAGCAAAATAAGCACCCACCAACGCCCTTGCAATAAGCCATGCTTACTTAAGCAAACGTCGAGTGCGATAGATAAGTCAGTGGCGACTCGAAGTAGCTGAAGCACACTTGATACTGCGGTGACGTCGGCATCTGGATAGCGCTTAGAGAACTTAGCTAACACTTTTGGAGTAGGGAGATCTTTAAGTTGCAACATAATTAGCTTCATTATAGTTAGCTAGCTAATTAAGTCAACTTATTCAATAAAAAATTTCTGCACATATTGGATTAATAATATTTTGGTGTATATTGAAAAAACAAAAAAGGAGATGGGGATGAAAAATTTACAACAATTACTGGATAGTAAAAAATACAAAGAGGTGATTTCTATTGCACCAAATCGCCCTGTTTTTGATGCTTTGGTGATTATGGCTGAGTATAAAATCGGTGCTTTAGTGGTGCTGGAAGACAAAAAGCTAGTAGGTATTTTTTCTGAACGTGACTATGCACGTGAAGTCATCCTTAAAGGTAGATCATCAAAAACTACGCATATTAGCGAAGTAATGACACAGAAAGTGATAAGTGCCAAGCCTACTGATAATTTAGACCAAGGCATGACATTGATGGCTGACAATCACATTCGACACCTACCCGTGATTGAGAACGGTGTCGTCATTGGTGTGCTTTCGATTGGCGACTTAGTCAAAGAAACCCTAAGCTACCAGCAAGCATTGATTAAACAACTAGAAGGTTATATTAAGAGTTAAAATCAATACGCGCCTGCTCTTTAGACAGGTGCGTGATTTTCCTAAGCAGCCTATAAATATCTAGCCACCATCGCGTTGCTTAAGTCTCGGGTAGCTATAGGCACTCTCACAAAATAGCCACTACCTGAAGCCTCCTTTATTTCCTCACCCTTCTTATTAAACATATGTTCTACACGTATTTCTTGATTGCCACTGGGGTGAATAATTTGTAGGCGATCACCCACTCCGAATTTATTCCGCGCTTCGATATCGGCCAGTCCAGTGAGCGCATCATAAGCAACCACATCTCCTACATACAGGCTTTGATTTGAGATGGAAAAGCCTTGTTTATAGTTCTGATGCTCAGCTGTATGGTGACGCTGATAAAAACCATCGGTATAACCACGATTGGCTAGGTTCTCCAAATCGCCCAAAAGATTCCAATCAAAGGGAAGCCCAGCATCAGCATCATCAATTGCCTTGCGATAGTTTTGACAGGTACGTGCAACATAATAGCGGGACTTTGTACGTCCTTCAATTTTTAAAGAATTGACCCCCATCTTCACTAGCCGACCCACATGCTCTATCGCACGTAAATCCTTGCTGTTCATAATGTAAGTACCATACTCATCTTCTATTATTGGCAGTAACTCACCTGGACGACCCTTTTCTTCTATCAAATACACATTGTCTGCTAGCGGGTGGCGCGGCAGACTACCGCACGCGGATAAGCTGGACTTTTCCATCTCAGCTTTAAAGTCAAACTCATTGAGGCGAATCACCCCAGCCGCATCTTCTGTTGCATCGTGCACTTTATAGTCCCAACGACAGGAATTAGTGCAAGTACCCTGATTGGGGTCACGGTGATTAAAGTAGCCTGAAAGCAGGCAGCGTCCAGAATAAGCGATGCATAAAGCACCATGCACAAACACTTCCAACTCCATTTCTGGACACAGCTGACGAATTTCCTCAATTTCATCTAACGACAATTCACGCGATAAAATGACTCGCTTAAGACCCATAGCTTGCCAGAACTTAACCGTCGCAAAATTGACAGTGTTCGCTTGCACGGATAAATGAACAGGCATCTCAGGCCATTTTTCACGCACCATTAAAATGAGGCCTGGGTCAGACATAATCAGGGCGTCGGGTTGCATAGCGATAATAGGCGCCATATCTGCCATATAAGTTTTAACTTTGGCGTTATGAGGAGATATGTTACTGGCGACAAAAAACTTTTTGCCGCGAGCATGCGCCTCGTTGATACCAATGGCAATATTTTCTATGGAGAAATCATTATTACGCGCTCGCAAACTGTAACGTGGCTGACCCGCATAAATAGCATCGGCACCATAATCAAAAGCAGTGCGCATGCGATCAAGATCCCCAGCAGGGGCTAGAAGTTCTACAATACTCATACAGGTATCTCTATCAGTCTAATAGAGCGCAGGATAACAAACGCAGATCAAAACCTTTTTGATTTGCATCAGCTACTCACCGATAATTTTAACGAGTACCCTTTTTTTACGTCTACCATCGAACTCACCATAGAAGATTTGTTCCCATGGGCCAAAGTCCAGCCTACCCTCAGTAATCGCCACCACCACTTCGCGACCCATCAATTGACGCTTCATATGTGCATCAGCATTATCTTCACCCGTATCGTTATGCCGATAACTACTAACCGGCTCATGTGGAGCTAAGCGTTCCAACCACTGAGCATAGTCATGATGTAACCCACGCTCATCATCGTTAATAAATACGCTAGCTGTGATATGCATGGCATTAATCAATACCAAGCCTTCACGTACACCACTTTCACGCAAACACTCATTTACTTGCTCGGTAATGCGAATAAAAGCCACACGTGTGGGCGGGTTAAACCAGAGCTCTTTACGATACGATTTCATTTAATTCCTCATGATTCTAGAAATAGAACAGAAGCGAAGATTGCGCGTTATCTCAGTCTCAAATACAAAAAGTTCACTTAACAAGCTGTTTCAATACTACTTTTAAATGATTGAGTCATTAGCCTTTTACATCTACTTGCTGCTTAAAGATTTTACCTTCGTTATCTGTCGCTTGGACCTCTAAAGTACCCGATACGTCCGGAGTAAAATTAAACTTCATGTAAGGATCTTCACTAGTGCCTACCCCCACGTCAACTGACATAACTGGCTTACCATTGAAGTTAAAGCTCGCCTTATTAATGTAAAAAGCTGGGACGTAACCTTGTGACTGCAAATCACGTTGTAAACCTGTTCGCATTGGGTGTTTAATATTAAATATGACAGATACTGGCTCACCTAACTTCACAGGTGCCTCTACTTTCAATTTAATCTTGCCAGCTGACGCACGAATAGCTGCCTCATCTCCATCAACCGTGCCTCCACATCCTCCAGCAGCCCGAATTTCACGGGAGGCCATGTATAGTTTGCCATCCACGCTTTCGCCGATGATACGAACAAATGAATCAGTTTCAAATCGAATACGCGTCGCCAACTCAAAGTTACCAAGTATTGGATTAAGGTGGTAAGTTGATGCGAGTGGAATTGGATTAGCATCCACTAATAAATAGATTTTTTTAAGGACAACACCATTAGCCTTAGCATTATCCAAGGATAAAGTGACAGGTACTTGCGCGCCACTCTCAGCCCGACGCGGCGCTTCAATTTTCATAAACTCTACTGGTTGTATTGCACGATTTGAAAAAAAGGTTTCTTTCACTATAGGCCAAAGTTGAGGGTCAGGTTCTGCATAAGCCCTAAAGGATACAACTAGCGATAGAATTAAAGTTAATATAATTTTTATCAACAACTGATTCACTTCCACTTCCCCCTTAAACTAATACCAACAAGAAAAACCTGAAGTCTAGCTTTTAAATTTCGTTGCGCTTTAGGCATTATCCAAACAAAAATTAAGCTCAATACCATTACCTACTGGATCTTTTAAATTAAGTTGCTTTACATTAATCGCAGGGACCAGTCTAATGCTGTAAGGCACTTGGTTTAATTTGAGATGAGCCTCCATTGCAGCGAAATCAGTACAACTAAATGCAACATGATCAAAAGTGGTCAGAACGTTGAGCAATAGGTGACCATCCCCTTTATATTCAGCTATATGTAATACATCATTATTGCCGATATATAACCAAAAACCGTAGCTAGTAAAACCCTCACGCGGACCAACTTTCAGACCAATAATATCGCAATAAAAGTCTTTAAGCACATGCATAATTTCGCGTGGTGCACGTAAATTATAATGGTTAATTTCGGTGACTGGCATAATTCTTTATCTCAAAAAGTAGACTTATTTTAACATCTCTAGCCTTAGCCTAAGGATATGAAGGTGTGTAAACGTCCACTAATCGCCCTTAAATTGACATAGCGCAAAGCTGTTGAAACCTTGGCCTTGCAAAAGCTGCCTACCTCCTAAATCCGGGAGATCAATAACAAAGGCACATCCCATCACCACACCCCCAAGCCCCTTTATTAAGCTCACAGCTGCTAATGCTGTTCCCCCAGTGGCGATTAAATCATCCACTAATAATACTTGCTCGCCGAAGGCGATGGCATCGGTATGAATCTCCAACCGATCCATGCCGTATTCCAGAGCGTAGTCGTGACCGATGCTCGTTGCTGGCAGTTTTCCGGGCTTTCGCAACGGCACAAAACCCACACCCAGTCGATAGGCGAGTGCTGCACCTATAATAAAACCACGCGCCTCAATACCAGCAATCTTATCTATTTTTTGTGCACCCAACCGCTCCGCAAGGCCGTCAATTACTAAACCAAAACCAACGGGGTCTTTTAATAAGGTAGTGATATCACGAAACTGAATTCCAACTTTCGGATAATCTAAGATAGTGCGGATGAGGGATTTAATTGGCATTGCTAAGTTTCCATGACATTGCCAAGCTTAGCTAATGGACACTCAAATGATCGCGCCGTTCCCGACATAACAAACTTTTCGGCAACTAGGCGCAACGAATCAAGCCTAAAAGAAATGCAGACTAAGCGACATTATTTGGAGTGCGCACACGAATATGTAACTCCCTTAATTGTTTCTCATCCACCGCACTTGGTGCATTCGTCATTAAGCACTGGGCGCGCTGAGTCTTAGGGAATGCAATGACATCACGTATAGATTCTGCACCAGTCATTAAAGTCACCAAGCGATCTAAACCAAAAGCTAGTCCACCATGAGGTGGCGCGCCGTATTGCAAGGCATCTAGTAAGAAACCGAATTTCTCTTGTGCCTCTTCGTGACTGATTTTCAACGCATCAAACACTTTAGATTGTATATCTTGCTTATGGATACGCACAGAACCACCACCAACTTCCCAGCCATTAAGCACCATGTCATAGGCTTTAGACAAACAGGCCCCAGGGTTCGTCACCAACAGGTCTTCATGACCATCTTTAGGTGCGGTAAACGGATGATGAAGTGCAGCCCAGCGATCATTTTCTTCGTCATGTTCAAACATCGGGAAATCAACCACCCACAACGGAGCCCAAGCTCGGCCATCCACATGTCCTTTATCGTGACCTACCTTAAGACGCAAAGCACCCAAAGCTTCATTCACCACTTTAGTTTTGTCCGCGCCAAAAAAGATGATATCTCCATTTTGTGCGCCGGTACGATCAATAATTGCCTGTAGTGCGGTTACATGTATGTTTTTAACGATTGGGCTTTGTAGACCCTCTTCATTAAGCTTGGTTATATCGTTAATCTTAATGTAAGCTAAACCTTTAGCACCATAAATTTTCACAAATTCTGTATAGGCATCAATTTCACTTCGTGCAATAGCAGCACCATTAGGCACTCTTAATGCTGCCACACGGCCACCCGCCATATTGGCTGCACCTGAGAACACTTTAAAATCTACATCTTTCATTACATCTGAAAGCTCAGTGATTTCAAGTGTCACGCGCATATCAGGCTTATCTGAACCATAACGCATCATTGCCTCAGAAAAGCTCATGCGTGGGAATGCAGCTGGCAACTCTACGTTCTGCACTTTCTTCAGCATCTGACGAATCATTTCCTCCACCATATCCATGATCTGATTTTCAGTCATAAATGAGGTTTCAATGTCAACTTGCGTAAATTCAGGCTGACGGTCTGCACGAAGATCTTCATCACGGAAACATTTGGTGATTTGGAAGTAACGGTCAAAACCTGACACCATTAAGAGTTGCTTAAATAACTGAGGTGATTGTGGTAGCGCAAAAAATTCGCCGGCATGCACTCGGCTAGGTACCAAGTAATCACGAGCACCCTCTGGAGTTGAGCGTGTCAACATTGGCGTTTCAATTTCAATAAAACCGTTGGCATCTAAGTAGTCTCGGAGCGTTTTGGCTACGCGATAGCGCAACATCATATTTTTCTGCATGACTGGGCGACGCAAATCAATATAGCGATGCTGAAGACGTACGGTTTCCGTCAGACTCTCATCATCCAACATGAAGGGGGGGGTCAGTGATGCATTTAATATTTCTATTTCAGTGGCAATCATTTCCACTTCACCCGTTGCTAAGTTAGCATTTACTGCGCCTTCAGGGCGCGCACGCACTTCACACACAATCCTCAATACATATTCACTTCGAACAGTTTCTGCGAAAGCAAAAGCTTCTTTTGCATCAGGATTGATTACGATTTGCGCCATGCCTTCACGGTCACGCAAGTCGATAAAAATAACACCGCCATGGTCGCGACGGCGATGTGCCCAACCACATAAAGTAACTGTTTGGCCGATATGTTCGCGGTTTAAATGGCCGCAGTAATGTGTACGCATAATGTAAATTTCTTATTGAGTTTTGATTAAATTGATCTGTTACTTTTAGTCTTTTTTTAGTAATTGTGGAACAATCTTTTCTGTAGGAGCAACAACACCCATAGAAATAATATATTTAAGCGCTTCATCCACGCTCATATCCAACACAATCACTTCAGCACGTGGCATCATTAAAAAATAGCCGCCCGTCGGATTAGGAGTAGTGGGCACAAATACGCTGAGATAATCCCCTTGTAAATGATTTGCAACATCGCCACCTGGTTTACCCGTAACAAAAGCTATAGTCCATGAACCCTGATGCGGAAACTGCACTAATACAGCTTGCCGAAAGGCATTACCAGAATCTGAAAACAGAGTATCGGAAACTTGCTTAACACTGGCATAAATCGACTTCACCACTGGCACTTTGGCCAATAGCGCTTCCCACAACAAAATGAGTTGCCTCCCAAAGAAGTTGGTGGCGATTATACCGGTAAAAAAAACAATAAATAAGGTCAGCAATGCGCCAACACCAGGAACTTCCAAACCTAACTGTGCTTTCGGTCGCCAGTTTAACGGTAAGAGCAATAGGCTCTGATCCATCAACCCAATTAGGCTAGAAATAACCCACATTGTGATAAAAAATGGCACCAACACCAACAAACCCGTAATAAAATATTTTTTCATAGGATAGATATGCTTTAAAGATTACTTAATAGCTGCCGGGGTACTATCAGACTTCTTTTCAGCGCCAGAATCAGGCGTCGAAGTGTTGCTAGCGCCGGCATTAGGCGTGGTGGATGGTTCTGTTTTTACCTGATCATTAGTTTTAGTAGACACTGGGGTAGTCGTCGCCGCTTTATTCGACCCATTTTTAAAGTCAGTTGCATACCAACCGCTTCCAGTCAACTGAAAGCTAGGTGCAGACAATTGCTTACTAAATGTTTCAGCACTACATTGCGGGCATACTTCAGTACTAGCCGCACTGATTTTACGCATTACTTCGTCTTTAAAGCCACAGCTACTGCATTGAAAATCGTAAATTGGCATAGATAAAATAAACGCTAAATTCTAAAAGTGAAATTATACCCCACACACCTTATCAATGCGAAGTATCAGCTTTGCGCTACGCGCTCTGCTATATATGCTAACGCCTCTTCGACCTGATCAATCAAAATTAAACACAAGTCGCCTTCTTCCAGTCTGGCTAAAGCTGTATCGATGGCTAAAAACTCACCACGAATTTCATCTATTCGGCTAGCGCGCTTTGCATTTACTAATCCATCTTGCAACAACTTCAAGACTTCACCATCGGCGCGACCGCGCTGACACTGATCCTGATACAAAATAATCTCATCAAAAGCATCCCCCAAAATCTCACTCTGGCGGCTGATATCAATATCACGTCTATCTCCAGCACCGCTAATCACTACCATGCGCTTATTGGCTGGGATCGACTCAATCGCGGCTACCAAAGCCACAATCGCATCTGGATTATGCCCATAATCGGCAATCACACTGGCGCCCTTATAATCAAAAAAGTTAAAACGACCAGGTGCTGTCTTGGCATCGCTCACAAATGTTGATACCCCCTTACGAATAATATCCCAGTCCACGCCCAGAGCCCAAGCAGCGGCGATTGCCGCCATAGCATTTTCAACCTGAAAACCTATGCTGCCATTTCTAGTAATCGGTATTTGTACCAGCGGTATGTTTTGTTTAAATGGCTTTTGGTCATCTGTTTTCTGCGTTGCCACTATTTCACCATTTTCAACATAGACCACTCGTCTCCCTTGCGCGCCATGAGTTGCCATCACTGGATGCTGACGGTCTTTGGTAAAAAATGTTACAGAACCCGGGCAAGAAGCGGCCATTGAGGCCGTCATAGGATCAGCTGCATTAAGAACTGCAACACCATTGACTGCAATATTCTGCACGACCACGCGTTTAACTACGGCCAAGTCTTCTACCGTTGTAATATAGTTCAACCCTAAATGATCGCCCATTCCAATATTAGTGACTACCGCTACATCACAACGATCAAATGCTAATCCTTCTCTTAAAACGCCACCTCTTGCAGTTTCAAATACAGCGGCATCTACATCAGGATGTAACAGGACATTGCGCGCACTTCTAGGCCCACTACAATCTCCGCTATCAATACGCTGCCCATGAATGTAAACACCATCAGAATTGGTCATGCCAACACGAAAGCCTTGGCAGCCAAGAATATGAGCAATTAAACGTACCGTCGTGGTTTTACCATTAGTTCCAGCTACTGCCACTACCGGAATTCTTCCATTATCGTTAGGAGCAAACATAGTAGAAACGATTGCCTCACCTACAGCACGACCTTTACCGAATGAAGGCTGTAAATGCATACGCAATCCTGGTGCAGCATTCACTTCAACCACTCCCACGGCCTGCTCTTTCAACGAACGCTGCACACTATCGCAAACCAGATCAACACCACAAACATCTAAGCCGACCATTTGTGCTGCTGCAATCGCGCAAGCCGCTAATTCTGGATGCACATCATCGGTCACATCAGTAGCAGTTCCACCTGTACTTAAATTAGCATTATTACGAAGAATAACTCGGGCACCTTTTTGCGGTACGGAGTCAACACTAAAATTTTGCGCCGCTAGGCTAGATAAAGCAATATCATCAATACGCATCTTAGTCAAAGAAGTGGCATGACCTTCGCCACGTCGAGGATCCAAATTCACTTTTTCAACGAGCTCACTTACAGTCAGCACACCATCACCAATCACCAAAGGTGGATCACGTCTTGCGGCTGCTATCAACTTGTTGCCCACGACTAATAAACGAAAATCGCCACCAGGAATGAATCGTTCCACTAGCACTTCTGAGCTTATCTCAGCTGCTGCTGCATAAGCACCATCAAGTTGCGCACGTGTTGTAATATTGACGGTTACACCTTTACCTTGATTACCATCCTTAGGTTTCACAACGACTGAACCACCAATTTCCATCATCGCAGCCCAAGCATCCTCAACATCCACAGCTTCCCGTCCGTTAGGGACAGGCACGCCAGCAGCACTTAATAGCTTCTTGGTCAGTTGCTTATCTTGGGCGATTGCTTCAGCAATCGCGCTACTCAGATCAGTTTCTGCCGCCTGAATGCGACGCTGCTTGCTACCCCAGCCAAACTGCACCAGACTACCCGCGGTAAGGCGGCGAAATGGAATGCCGCGCTTAGTCGCCGCCTGAACAATCGCACCAGTGCTAGGTCCTAAGCGCACATCTTCATCAAGCGCCCTAATTTGCTCCATGGCTGCAGCCAGTGCAAATGGAGTATCAGACAGTGCTGAGTGACAAAGCTGTTCAGCTAATTCTAGGGCTAAACGGCCTACTTCTTCCTCACTATATTCAAATACCACCTGATAGATACCAGGCTCCACGGTTGACGCTGTTCGGCTGAATGTGACTGGACAGCCAGATTGTGCTTGAAGCGCAAGTGATGCTACCTCGAGCACATGTGCCATCGATACTGGTTCGTTACGACCTGCTATTTGCAACAGCCCTATGGCTGGGAATCTTGCGCGCAGACCAGACTCAAAGCCATTAATATTGTCTATATCACACTCCGCAGTCGTACAAGATACAATCACTTCAATAGCGGTATGCCTACTCCATAAGTTAGGCCCCCGCAGGGCTCGTATACGTGACACTTCCATCAAATAGCTTCCCTTAAATTAAAATAACCTAGGATTAGTGATTCAATTATGGTGACACTTGTCAGACTAAACATTCGTGTGTTCCGCGGTTAATAAATTCACATTAAAGTTTTTAATGCCCGCACGCATAAGCTCGGGCGAAATACCTAAGGCCCAACCAACGGCCACAGCAGCAAGTATGTGTTCTAGCTTTTTATCCTCTGGCAAAGACCCCTCCAACATTTTAATTGCCACTTGTCTTGCTACCGGCACTTGGGCGCTTCCAGTGGCAAGCACCAAACTGCCAACTGCTACCACCACAGCGCGTCCACCTCGTTTAAGATGTTCTTCCACAACCGGAAGTTTCGCATCGCGCGCAAAATAAATCACTTCACCATCACATAAGTCTGCCATTTGAGCTGCCAGAGGATCGTCCGCATTCAGCACTGCGACCCCACTCTCAAGTACCACATCAATTTGAGTGCGCATGACATTCCACACCTGCTCTGGAGTCTCAATATAATAATCACCATAATGTTGCTCAGGTACAATATTAGTAATAACGCCTACCTGACATCGGTCATAGCCTAAACCTTCAGATAAAATCGTGGTGAGACTGTTTTCAATAACAGCGGCATCTAGATTGCGGTTCATTAGTAACTTTTGTGCCGCAGCCCAATTCGCACAATCAGACTTTTCAACCTGCCGTTGCTCTAGAAATAATCCAGCACTACATGCCAAACCTACATACTTGCCACTTAAATGTAGCAGCCTAGAAACCATTTGCGCCACTAAAGTTTTGCCACTAGTGCCAGCCACTCCAATAATGGGAATTCGGCCATCGTCGCCATCTGCAAATAAACTATCAACAATGGCTTTTCCAACAGGGCGCGCCTCGCCTTCCGCTGGTTTTAGATGCATCAATAGTCCGGGGCCCGCATTAACCTCAACAATAGCTGCACTTTGTGCAGCCAAAGGGAGAGAAATATCCTCAGCCACCAAATCTACACCTGCAATATCAAGACCCACAATACGCGCTGCCAACGCAGCAGTAGCTGCGACTTCTGGGTGCACTAGATCAGTGACATCTAATGCCACATTGCCATTACGTTGAATTGTAATTTGCTTACCAACTACAGGTATCGCATCCGCATTAAAGCCCTGACGTTTAATTTCGAACATAGCCGATGCATTATTGTCGATGGAGATTATATCCAGTGGAAACTCTTCAGCTTCACCACGCCGAGGATCAGTGTTAATGTCTCGAGCAATTAACTCACGGATACTCAATTTTCCATCACCAGTCACTGATACTGACTCACCTCTAGCTGCTGCCGCCAGTTTGCCACCTACAATCAACAAACGGTGCTCACTTCCACGCACAAAGCGCTCTACCATAACACCATTACCTTCTTCATGGGCTAAGTGGTAGGCCGACTCAACCTCAGCACGTGTCATTAATTCCATAGAAACACCACGGCCATGATTGCCGTCACGTGGCTTAACGACCACCGGCAACCCTATATCTTCTGCCGCATCCCAAGCATCGTCAATGCTATCTACTAAACGACCTTCTGGTACAGGAACGCCACAAGCCTCTAACAGGCTTTTAGTTAAATCTTTATCACCCGAAATACTTTCAGCGATGGCACTAGTTTGATCGGTTTCTGCAGTCCAGATGCGATGTTGTTTAGCACCATAGCCCAATTGCACTAAGTTACCTGCCGTTAAACGAATAGAGGGGATATGTCGCTCAGTAGCAGCATCGACAATGCAGGCAGTACTAGGTCCTAAACATAGGTTGTCGACCATATCTCGCAATTGCGTGAGTGTTGCTTTTAAATCAAATGGACGATCTTCCATAGCCGCCAGCACTAAATCGCGGCCCGCATGGAGCGCGGCCCGGCTCACTTGTTCATTACGTGAGCGAACTACCACTTTATAAACACCACGAACATTAGTGCTCCGCGCCTTACCAAAGCCACCCTGCATTCCTGCCAAAGTCTGAAGCTCTAACGTGACATGCTCTAAAATATGACCTGGCCAGGTGCCTTCGCGAACTCGCTGTAAAAATCCACCACGCTCACCAATGCCGCACCGATGCTCTGCTAATGTTGGCAAGCAGTCGCTAAGTCGCTCGTAAAAACCAGGAATAGTATTAGAAGGGGAATCCTCTAAAGCTCCAATATCTAACCATACCTCTAATACTGGACGATAGGTCCATATATTCGGTCCACGCAGGGGTAAAATCTTTAAAAACTCCATCAGTCGGTCCAGATGAATTGAAGGTGAGAAATTTGCGAAGTTGGCTTACTGTTTTAAGTTTGCCAAAAAGCGTGTCATAACTGTTTATCAGCCTTATGGATTGTAGTACACTCAGCCGCTGTGAACAACCAATTACTCCCCACAACTCCAATAAATCAGGTGCTACCGAGACGCTGGCATGATTCTGTGCAGCTGCAACTCTCCCATGACGAAGTTATTATTGCATGGCTGGAGCTCAATCTAGACGCGGATTTAAATTTTAAAAAACAGTTGCTGGTGCTCACCAATCAACGCATCTTACATTATAAAGACCAATCATCTAGCGAGATAGCCTTCTCATTTGAAGCATCACTCCGCTGCGAACACCACGACCATGCAGGTGTTGGAACGATAGAATTATTTGATGACAATTTAAGGTTAGCACACTGGCATTACACATTAGCGCAAGATGCTGCAGTCGCCCTATTTAATAAACAAGTGACACAGCAAGTGATCAGCTTTGTTAGTGGTAAGCCTGCTGTAGCTGAAGACGTTCAGTATTGCCCAAACTGTCAAGCTGCACTTAAAACTGATGCATTGGAGTGCGCGCATTGCGATGGTGAGATTGATAAGCCACCCTCGACTTGGACTTTGCTTCGCTTATGGCGATTTGCAAAGCCCTACCAATGGCAACTGCTTGGAGGCTTCCTTCTAATGCTAGCATCCACTGCTGCAACCTTGGTGCCACCTTACTTGACCATACCGCTGATGGATAAGGTGCTGATTCCCTATCAAAATGGCGCACCTATTAATTATGAGATGGTGTCGTTATTGCTGGCTGGTCTTCTAGGCTCAGCATTGTTAGCCTGGAGCTTGGGTTGGGCACGCACTTATATTTTAGCCTTGGTAAGCGAACGGATAGGCGCAGACCTTCGCACAATCACCTATGAGCATTTGTTACGTCTGTCATTAGAATATTTTGGCGGGAAACGCACTGGCGATTTAATGTCCCGCATCGGTTCCGAGTCTGATCGTATCTGTGTTTTTCTGTCACTGCATCTTCTCGACTTTGCAACTGATGTGCTGATGATCATCATGACCGCTGCCATTCTAATCTCTATCAACGCTAAATTGGCTTTGATTACGCTACTGCCACTACCTATTATTGCGTGGATGATTCATATCGTGCGTGACCGATTACGCACTGGTTTTGAAAAAATTGATCGGGTATGGTCGCAAGTGAGTAATGTACTCGCTGACACCATTCCTGGCATACGTGTTGTGAAAGCGTTTGCTCAAGAAGGTCGTGAGGCATTGCGCTTTCGTGAAGCCAATCAGCATAACTTAATTGTAAATGATCGCATCAATAAAATATGGTCATTATTTTCACCCAGCGTGACCTTGCTAACAGAGATTGGTTTGCTTTTAGTTTGGGCATTTGGCATTTGGCAGGTGGCGCATAATGAAATCAGTGTTGGTATATTAACGGCTTTTCTTGCCTATATCAGCCGCTTTTATACCCGCTTAGATTCGATGAGCCGCATTGTTTCCGTAACGCAAAAAGCAGCCTCAGGCGCTAAGCGTATTTTTGATATTTTAGATCACGTTTCCAGCGTCCCCGAGCCGACTAACCCTGTGCATTTGGATCACGTCAGTGGTCGCATAGAAATTCGCGACGCTGGCTTTCGCTATGGAAATCGGTCAGTCATCAAAGAGTTAAATCTAGTAATAGAACCTGGAGAAATGATTGGCTTGGTCGGTCATAGCGGGTCTGGAAAAAGTACGCTCGTGAATTTAATGTGCCGCTTTTACGATGTTTCAGCTGGCTCAATTAGCTTAGACGGTGTGAATATTCGCTCCCTGCCAATTTCTGAATACAGACGCAATATCGGGCTGGTATTACAAGAACCTTTCTTGTTTTTTGGTAGCATTGCCGAGAATATCGCTTATGGAAAACCTGATGCTAGTCGTGCTGAAATTGTCGCTGCAGCCAGAGCCGCCCACGCCCATGAATTTATCTTGCGCCTACCGCACGGTTATGACTCTTTGGTTGGTGAACGCGGCCATGGCTTATCTGGTGGTGAACGCCAACGTATTTCCATCGCCCGCGCTTTATTGATAGATCCGCGCATACTGATCTTAGATGAAGCCACAGCCTCAGTCGATACCGAAACTGAAAAAGAAATTCAGAAGGCACTAGACAACCTAGTGCATGGCCGCACCACTATTGCCATTGCACATAGACTTTCTACCCTACACAAAGCAAGTCGTCTAGTCGTATTAGATCAAGGTCAAATTATAGAAGTAGGTAATCATGATGAGCTGATGGCGCGCGAGGGGGCTTACTATCGTTTATATAAAGCCCAAGCACGCAATGTGGACATAGAATTGGATGACCTGTCCAGCATTTCTGCTATTGCGAATAAAGAAGGCAGCCTATGAGCATGGAACAAATTCCACTGATTACTGATACCAAAGAACCATTCACGATTACGCGCAATAAAGCCGGTCGCCTAGAGTTCAATACTGCCGACGGCACTGTGCATATTGGTGTATATCCAGTACGCGCTTTTCCAATTAGCGCTTCGGACGAAGGACTATCGCTGGTCAGTGCAGATAGCCATGAATTGCTATGGATAGAACGCTTAAGTGACTTAGATCAATCAAGCCGCGAACTCATTACCGCAGAGCTTGCGCAGCGAGAATTTATGCCAGAAATACAAAGCATACTCAAAGTATCTGGCTTTGCCACACCAAGCACTTGGCTAGTCAAAACCAATCGCGGGGATGCAGAACTTTTACTCAAAGCCGAAGACCATATTCGCCGACTCACACAAATATCTCTTCTTATTACTGATGCGCATGGCATAAATTTCGTCATTCACGACCTAGAGCAACTGGATAAACATAGCCGTAAATTACTCGATCGATTTTTATAAACTAAATAAAAAAACCCCTGTGAACTCATCGTTTACAGGGGTTTTTTTACATTTTATTGCATGGTATTCGTCAAAAAGGAATGTCGTCTTCAAAATCATCAAACCCAGCATTCGACGTTGCAGATTTAGTACCAGTTGTAGGCGCTGCAGATACGCTTACAGGCGCTTGATTGTAATCAGCACTCGCACTACTCTGATCGACACCTCCATCATAACTAGTAGCATTACTACCACCCTCACGACCGCCTAGCATTTGCATTTGATCAGCAATAATTTCTGTAGTGTAGCGATCCTGACCTTCTTTAGTTTGCCATTTACGTGTTTGCAAACGTCCCTCAACATATACTGGACGCCCTTTTTTCAGATACTCGCCAGCAATTTCTGCTAATTTGCGATACATAACAATATTGTGCCATTCTGTCTTTTCTTGTTTAGCCCCTGATTTATCTTTCCAACTATCTGTAGTGGCTATACTAAAATTACAAACCGCTTCACCATTAGGCATGAAACGAACTTCTGGATCACGCCCCAAATTACCTACTAAAATTACTTTATTCACTGATGCCATTTTTATCCCCTCAATAATTTAAGCACCTGGGAATCATCCCAAGTTTGTAATTTATTCACCTTTAAAATCAGTGTCCGCTCTTGCGGTAACACTGCCACCTCAATCACACCGGCAATTTTCTCTAGCTTAGATTTGAGCTTGACTGCCGCTGCCTCCGTCATCAAATCCGCCTTATCACTCATTGTATACATTTTAGTTCTAATCGCAGCTGGTGACTGCATTGAATATGCTAATACTAGCCATATCAGCATCATAATGCTACAAAATATAAACACACTCGCAAAGCCAAACGCATGCGATAAATAGCCGCCGAAAGCGCCACCTACAAAAATACCGAGTGACTGTGCTGTATTGTAAACACCCATCGCAGTCCCCTTGGCTGCAGCAGGTGCTATTTTACTAATAATCGAGGGTAGTGATGCTTCGAGCACATTAAAAGCAATAAAGTAAATAGTAAGGGAAGTGACAATGCCCCAAAAATGTTGAATAGAGGCTGAAAACATCAGTTGCGCCAAGAGCATTAAAGCAATTGCGCTGACAAATACTAATTTAATTTTAGCTTGTTTTTCAGCATAAATAATTGCTGGTACCATCAATGCAAACGATACTAACAATACTGGCAGATAAATATGCCAATGCTGGTTCACCTCGATATGACTAGATTGGGTGATGGCAAATGGCACCACCACAAACATAGCCATTTGAGCAGCATGCAGGGCAAAAATGCCGTAATTTAAACGTAGTAACTGCGCATTTTTAAGCACATCTTTAAGCTTGGCAGGTGCTGCACTTGAGTCTGAATGGTAGTAGCTTTGCACTGGATCTGGCACTATAAATTTCACCACAAGCATTGCAGCTACAGTCAGAAAGGCAGTAACGGCAAAAATACCTGGTACACCTATCCATTGATTTAATAATGGGCCGCCTACTAGGGACAATGCGAACGCCACTCCTATGGTGGCACCTATAGTCGCCATTGCTTTGGTGCGGTGTTCATCACGGGTTAGATCTGCCAGCAAAGCAGTGACCACTGCTGACACTGCGCCCGCACCTTGAATCACACGTCCTAAAATGATTGTTTCTATATTTATGGCTAGTGCAGCTACGATGCTTCCTATAGCGAAAATCGTCAACCCTATATAAATAACAGGTTTGCGGCCAAAGCGATCTGATGCCATACCAAACGGCAACTGGAACAGGGCTTGCGTTAGCCCATAGGCACCTAACGCCAAGCCAATCATCAAACTACTAGGTTTTTCTGCCAGAGTAGATGCATAGATGGCGAAAATTGGCAGAATAGAGAACATCCCAAACATGCGCAAACCATAAATGGCGGCCAAACTAGTCGTGGCGCGCATTTCCTTTTTGGTCATTCTCTCTGTATTAGCTAACTCTAATGACGCTAATGCATCATCAGTAATGCCTTCAAAAAGATCATGCGTGGAAATATTGGGCTCTTTATTCGATGTTGTCATGAAAAATGATTGAATTAAAATCGTAAAAGTAGGTATATTAGCAGGTTGCCCTAATATTCGTTAAAGCATTATGGAATTCATTAAAATACGCGGTGCTCGCACGCACAATCTTAAAAATATATCGCTCGATATCCCTAGAAATAAGCTAGTCGTGATTACTGGTTTATCTGGCTCTGGCAAGTCATCATTGGCTTTTGATACACTTTACGCGGAAGGCCAACGTCGTTATGTAGAGTCCCTCTCTGCGTATGCACGTCAGTTTCTAGCGCGCATGGATAAACCAGATGTCGATTTGATTGAAGGCCTGTCACCAGCAATATCGATTGAGCAAAAGTCTACATCACATAATCCACGTTCCACGGTAGGCACCGTTACTGAAATTCATGATTATTTACGCCTGCTATACGCTCGCGCAGGCGATCCAGAATGTCCAGAGCATGGAATTAAGCTCGAAGCGCAAACCGTCAGCCAAATGGTGGATCATGTGCTTGCTTTGCCTGATGACACAAAGCTGATGATTTTAGCGCCTGTGGTGAGCAACCGAAAAGGTGAACAGCTTGATTTATTTGAACAATTAAAATCGCAAGGCTTTGTTCGCCTGCGGGTGGATGGCCAGATTTACGAAGTGGATGCTTTGCCACAACTCACCAAAACGACTAAACACAGTATTGATGTGGTCATTGATCGCATCAAGGTAAATGTGGACATGAAACAACGTATTGCTGAGTCATTTGAAACGGCCTTACGTCTGGCGGAAGGTAAGGCAATTGCCTTGGAGATGGACAGTAGCAAAGAACATATGTTTTCAGCTAAGTTCTCCTGCCCAGAGTGCGACTACTCATTAGCCGAACTAGAGCCAAGGTTATTCTCATTTAACAATCCAATGGGGGCTTGCCCGACTTGTGATGGTTTAGGCAATATCAGTTTTTTTGATCCAAAGCGTGTAGTAGCTTTTCCACACTTATCTCTTGCAGCCGGTGCAATTAAAGGCTGGGATAGACGCAACCAATTTTACTTCCAAATGTTATCGAGCTTAGCAACTCACTACGGTTTTGATTTAGACACCCCATTCGAACAATTGGCTGATCCTACCCAGCAAATTCTGCTGCATGGTAGTGGCAAAGAAATCATCATTTTTAAATACTTGAATGAGCGCGGTGCTTTCTTTAATAAATCGCATAGTTTCGAGGGTATTATCAACAATCTGAAACGCCGTTATCATGAAACTGACTCATCCACAGTTCGTGAAGAGCTGGCAAAATACCTCAATTCACAAAGCTGCCCTGAATGTGCCGGAACTCGCTTACGCAAAGAAGCACGTCACGTAAAAGTAGGTAACAAAAATATCCATGAAGTTTGCCAAGTACCTCTTAAGTTAGCGCTTACTTTCTTCGATACCCTACAATTGAGTGGATCTAAGCTTGCAATTGCCGATAAGATTGTAAAAGAAATAAGCAACCGTCTTAAATTTTTAACCAATGTAGGTTTAGAGTATTTATCCCTTTCTCGCTCAGCAGAAACGCTATCCGGAGGTGAAGCACAGCGCATCCGTTTAGCTAGCCAAATTGGCAGTGGCTTAACGGGTGTAATGTATGTGCTAGATGAACCCTCGATTGGCTTACATCAACGCGATAATGACCGTTTACTTGAAACTCTAAAACGTCTGCGCGATATCGGCAACAGCGTCATTGTCGTTGAGCATGATCAAGATGCCATTATAGCTGCCGATTATGTCATCGATATCGGACCGGGTGCAGGTGAGCATGGCGGACAAATTGTGGCAGAGGGCACCCCGACTGAAATTAAAGCAAATGTTAATTCACTGACGGGCGAATACCTCAGCGGAAAGCGCCAAATTACCTACAACAAAAAACGTACAGCTCCCGATCCAACACGCTGGCTTAAAATGAGCCATGCGACCGGCAATAATTTAAGAGATGTTACCCTGAAGTTGCCAGTCGGTTTACTCAGTTGTATTACCGGCGTTTCAGGTAGCGGAAAATCCACCCTCATTAATGATACGCTTTACCGCATTGTTGCCCAGCACTTATATGGCAGTACCACTGAACCAGCAGCGTTTGGTGAAATCGATGGTTTAGAGTTTTTTGATAAAGTCGTCGATGTCGATCAAAGCCCAATTGGTCGTACGCCGCGCTCTAACCCAGCAACTTATACTGGTTTATTTACGCCCATACGCGATTTGTTTGCTGGTGTACCTGAGAGTCGCGTGCGCGGTTATGGACCTGGTCGCTATTCATTTAATGTCAAAGGTGGTCGATGCGAAGCTTGCCAAGGTGATGGTGTAATTCGTGTAGAAATGCACTTCTTACCCGATGTCTACGTACCTTGTGACGTATGTAAAGGAGATCGCTACAACCGTGAAACGCTAGAAATACAGTTCAAAGGTAAAAATATACGCGAAGTGCTAGAGATGACGGTCGAGCAGGCGCATACATTTTTTAATGCTCAGCCAGTGATTGCACGTAAGTTAAAAACCTTACTTGATGTAGGCTTGGGTTATATTACGTTAGGGCAAAGTGCAACCACGCTTTCTGGGGGCGAAGCGCAGCGTGTGAAACTATCGCTAGAACTGAGTAAACGGGATACAGGGCGCACTCTATATATTTTAGACGAGCCCACCACTGGCCTGCATTTTGCAGATATTCAATTATTGCTTGATGTGATTCATCGCTTACGTGATGCTGGAAATACTATCGTCATTATTGAGCATAACTTGGATGTGATTAAAACTGCAGATTGGATTGTTGATATGGGACCAGAAGGAGGTGATGGCGGAGGCATGATTATCGCTGAGGGCACGCCTGAAGAAGTCGCACTGAGTAATGAAAGTTATACCGCTCAATACTTGAAATTAATGCTTTAACAAACAATCAATCAATTGCTTTGATTAACTCCACTCTTCGTGAGAAAAAGGGAGTGTTTGCCTAACAAAAGACTTATCGTGGCACTTGTACCGTGACCATGCGGGCTTCTATGGTCGCCATGCGGCGATATAAATAATTGGTCGCGTTATGTTGATCATAGAAACGTGGGTTGGGTATCATCACTGCCAACTTGGCAGCCTGTTCAGGATTTAAATTAGAGGCGCTAGTTTTGAAATAATGCCTTGCCGCTGCCTCCGCACCAAACACCCCGTTTCCCCACTCTATGCTATTCAAATAAATCTCTAAGATTCGTCGCTTACTCAGCACATTTTCCAGCATGACCGTGATCATCGCTTCTTCAGCTTTTCGCCACGGCGTCCGCTGGGTGGACAAAAACAAATTCTTGGCTAACTGCTGACTAATGGTAGAACCACCAGCAACAATCTTGCCTTTTTTGAGATCTTTTTCGTAGGCTTTTTGTATACCTTCCCAATCAAAACCTTCATGGACTAAGAATTTAGAATCCTCTGAAGCTATCACCGCGCGTTTTAAATGAATTGAGATTTGGTTATAACTTACCCAGCGATGTTTAAGTTCGGCATCTGGTAACTTTTCCTGAATCACATCTAAACGATCTTCCATAAACGCCGTAGTTGCTGGATTAAATTTCACCCACCAACAAATATGTAAGAATATCCAAAGTTGATACAGAAATAACAGAATAAAAAATAGTGCTAGGCAGCGGGTCACATATCCGCCAAAACCAATGCTCCCAGCATCTTCTTTACTATTAAGTAGCCACTGAATCATTCTTATTGCTTAATGCCTTCTTTAATAGCGCGCATGACAGACGGTGTAGCCGGACGAATACCGCGCCAAACGAAGAACGCCTCAGCGGCCTGTTCTACTAACATGCCCAAACCATCCACTACGCGCGCACCATGGGTTCGCGCTAGTGCCATAAATGGAGTTTCACGACCGTACATCATATCGTAAGCTAAGCAGCCTTGAGCAAAAATACTCGCTGGCAACGGAAGTGTTGTTTCACTCAGGCCAGTTGAAGTGGCATTAATTACAATATCAAAGCTTATTTTCTGCAACCCCTCTAGGGAAACAGCACAAACCGAAATGTCATCTTGTGCTTTAACCTTATTCACCATGGCCTCAGCTTTAGCTAAAGTACGATTAGTAATGACCAGTAAAGCTGGATGACGTGCCAACAAAGGATGTAAAACCCCTTCAGCAGCGCCGCCAGCACCGATGAGTAAAATGCGTTTACCGGTGATTGGAATGTTAAGATTAAGCTCAATATCGCGCACTAGACCTGCACCATCGGTGTTATCTCCTAGAATTTCAGCGCCATTAAAACTCAAAGTGTTGACTGCGCCAGCGTATTGCGCGCGTTGACTGAGCTTGGTAGCCAATTGAAATGCTTGCAACTTAAACGGGACGGTAATATTTACGCCTTTATAGCCTAACGCGATCAGCTCGTGAATTTTTGCCGCAAAACCATTTAGGGGCGCCAATATTTTCTCATAACTCAGGTCTTGTTCTGTTTGTTTGGCGAAAGCCTCTTGAATCAATGGTGATTGACTGTGCGCTATTGGGTTGCCAATCACAGCATATTTGTCGGTCACGGCTTAGTTAGTCCAAGGTAAGTTGGCGTGCCTCCAACCATTAATGGTTGTGCGTTGCTTCAGCTCATTAGACTCACCCTCGAAGCCCTCTAGCATATTGTAAGCTTGATTAAAGCCAAGCTGTTGCGCTATGACCGCAGCATTATGAGAACGCCCACCGGTACGGCACATAAATACGACAGGTCGGTCTTTATTCACCATTTCAGATAACTGCTGACCAAAGTCTGGATTAGGCACCATGCCTGGATAAAAGGCCCACTCAATATTTACTGCTCCTGGCACGCGACCCACTAATGCTAATTCAGCCTTCGTGCGCACATCAACTAATAAGGCTTGTGGTTCGGCTTGCAATAGTTCGAAGGCCTCAACGGGGGTCATTGCCCCGGCATAGGTGAAATTCTGCTCAATACTCCGACTTCGCGCTAACTGCAAAATTTCATTTGCTCTACTCATATGAATACCCTATTAATTTTTATCGTGCAATTTTTTATAATCGTATTCTAATAGCAACTGCATAAAACTTGAAAAATATTCACAATTCTTTACTTGGTCATTGTCGCACCAAATAAGTGCGTAGTTTTTTCTTATTGCACTATTTTTGACCTTAAACTTTCACTACTTCAATCTAATTGGTAAAAAAATCCACGTTTTGGGGTTCTCAAAATGGCACATTTCCTGCTACTCTGTCATGTTGAATTTTTATTGATTTTATCTTTAAGTTTTAGATGCAATCGATTGTCTAAAATACCCTCAAATAGGAGACGCAGATGTCAGTGGCTAATGTAATGAAAATGGTAAAAGAAAACGACATTAAATTTGTTGATTTTCGCTTTACAGATACTCGCGGTAAAGAGCAGCACGTAACGGTACCTGTTTCACACTTTGATGAAGCTAAATTTACTGAAGGTCATGCTTTTGATGGCTCTTCTATCAGTGGTTGGAAAGGTATTCAAGCCTCAGATATGCAATTAATGCCAGATCCATCAACGGCAAACATTGATCCATTCATGGATGAGCCAACATTAATCCTCACTTGTGACGTGGTTGACCCAACGGATGGCAAAGGCTACGATCGTTGTCCACGTAGCTTGGCGAAACGCGCTGAAGCCTACTTAAAATCAAGCGGCATTGGCGATACTGCTTACTTTGGCCCAGAACCAGAATTCTTTATTTTTGACTCTATCAACTGGTCTGTAGATATGAGTGGTAGTTCTGTACGTATCAACTCAGAAGAAGCAGCATGGTCTTCTGGCGAAAAATTTGAAGGCGGCAACACTGGTCATCGCCCAGGCATTAAAGGTGGTTATTTCCCAGTACCACCAGTCGATTCATTACAAGACGTGCGCTCAGCTATGTGTATTGCTTTAGAAGAAATGGGTGTGCCAGTTGAAGTGCATCACCATGAAGTAGCGACTGCTGGCCAATGTGAAATAGGTACTAAATTTAGTACATTAACGCAACGTGCTGACTGGACGCAGGTCCTTAAATACGTAGTGCTTAATACTGCGCATGCTTATGGTAAAACAGCTACGTTTATGCCTAAACCTTTTGCTGGAGATAACGGTTCTGGTATGCACGTGCATCAATCTATCTGGAAAGATGGCAAGAACTTGTTCGCTGGTAATGGCTATGCTGGTTTAAGTGATTTCGCTTTGTACTACATTGGTGGCATTATCAAACATGCTCGCGCATTGAATGCAATCACCAACCCAAGTACTAACTCATACAAACGCTTAGTCCCTCACTACGAAGCGCCAGTTAAGTTAGCTTACTCTGCTAAAAACCGTTCAGCAGCGATTCGTATTCCGTTTGTGCATTCTGAAAAATCACGCCGTGTTGAAGCGCGCTTCCCAGACCCAACTGCTAACCCATACCTAGCTTTCTCAGCTTTAATGATGGCTGGTCTTGATGGCGTTCAAAACAAAATTCATCCTGGTGAGCCAGCAACTAAAGACCTGTACCATCTTCCACCAGAGGAAGATGCTTTAATACCAACAGTTTGCTCATCATTAGAGCAGGCGCTTGAGCATCTTGATAAAGACCGTGAATTCTTAACTCGCGGTGGTGTATTTACTGAAGATTGGATTGATAGCTACATTGCGCTAAAGATGGAAGAAGTCAACAAACTACGTATGACACCTCACCCAGTTGAGTTTAGCTTGTACTACTCTTGCTAAGTGTTAATTAGGTAAAAGAATAAAAAAGGGCGAAACATTCGCCCTTTTTTATTGCCCGTGACGGAAGTTTGAGCCTATAGTCAGCATATACAGGCTAAAAAGTGTAGGAAAAAATAATAATAAGTGGGCGAAAGAAACTTGGTCTAAATTTTGCTTTAATCATAGTATCATCACTCATTAGATTACAAACCACTCTATTATGGTTCAACCCACACCCAATCACTTTGCTGGTTTAGAATATCTAGCTACGGCCATTATCTTGCTCGATGATAATCGTCATGTACTTTATGTGAATCCTGGTGCTGAGGTGATTTTCGCCTTCAGTGCAAAGAAGATTACTGGACTGCCAATTAGTGAGATATTTCCTGATTGCGAAATTCTGATGCTGGCGGTTCAAAATGCAATCACGCAACAAAGTCCTTTTCGTGAGCATGAATTTACAATCAGTACCAACCGTCATCATTCGTTTTCTGTCACGTGTACGGTGACACCGATTGACTCACCTAATGCTTCTTTGATCCTAGAGTTTCAGCCGATGGATACGCAGTTACGTGTTGCGCGTGAAGAGCGCATGTTAATTCAGCAACAAGCCAATGCAGAACTACTCCGTAATTTAGCACACGAAATACGTAATCCACTTGGTGGATTACGCGGTGCAGCACAGTTACTCGAGCACGAGCTCCCCTCACCGAGTTTACGAGAATATACCCAAGTCATCATTAAAGAAGCAGATAGACTGCAATCTTTGATGGATAGATTATTACTTCCGCATCGTGTTCCTAAGTACCAGCCTACCAACATTCATGAAGTATTGGAACGGGTCAGAAGTCTGTTGCTTGCAGAGTCCCCTAAAGGGGTGTTAATTAAACGTGATTACGACTTGAGTTTGCCTGAGATCATTGGCGACCGTGAAAAACTGATACAAGCTGTACTTAATATTATGCGCAACGCTGTGCAAGCGATGCAGGCACATAACACCTTAAATAGTCAGATTACTTTGCGTACACGCGCTGAACGCCAAGTAACCTTGGCTCGCAAGCGCTATCGCGTGGCGATTAAATTAGAGATTATCGACAATGGCCCAGGCATTCCTGCCGATATTCGTGACCGTATATTTTTTCCACTAGTTTCAGGTAGCGAAGGTGGATCAGGCTTAGGTTTAACCTTAGCACAAACCTTTATTACCCAGCATCATGGCATGATTGAATGTGAAAGTAAGCTGGGCCAAACTTGTTTTACTATTTTATTGCCCATAGAAACAACAGCGGTTAAACCAACAGTTAGTAAGTTATAGAGAACAAGATGAAACCAATTTGGATTATTGACGACGATAAATCAATCCGCTGGGTGTTTGAAAAAGCACTTGCACGGACTGATTTAGAATTTAAAACTTTTGCCTCTGTACCTGATGCGCTCGACGCACTAGAACATGAGCAGCCGCAGGTCGTGGTCAGCGATATACGCATGCCCAACGGCTCTGGCTTAGATTTCCTCGGTGTAATCAAACAAAAATATCCAGATATTCCTGTCATCATTATGACTGCATATTCAGACTTAGAAAGTGCTGTCGCGGCTTTTCAAGGTGGGGCCTTTGAATACCTAGCCAAGCCATTTGATGTTGATCAAGCCATTGATATCATTAAACGTGCCGTTGATGAAAGTATCCGTGAAGTCGCTGAAACTGCATCGGCAGAAGAAACACCTGAGATCATCGGTCAAGCACCTGCCATGCAAGAGGTTTTTCGAGCAATAGGACGATTAAGTCGCTCACACGCTACTGTTCTCATCAACGGTGAATCTGGAAGCGGCAAAGAGCTAGTGGCGCGCGCCTTACATCGTCATAGCCCACGTGGGGACAAGCCATTTATTGCTATTAATACGGCCGCTATTCCTAAAGACCTCCTTGAATCTGAATTATTTGGCCATGAGCGTGGCGCTTTTACAGGTGCAGCCGCAGCTCGTCGCGGACGTTTTGAACAGGCAGATACCGGCACGTTATTTTTAGACGAAATTGGCGATATGCCAGCCGATCTTCAAACGCGCTTATTACGGGTACTCAGTGATGGTCAGTTTTATCGTGTGGGCGGTCATCAGCCTATTAAAGTCAATGTGCGTATTATTGCCGCCACTCACCAAGATTTAGAAGAGCGAGTCAAAGCTGGCTTATTTCGTGAAGACTTATTTCACCGCTTGAATGTTATTCGATTAAGGCTTCCCGCCCTGCGTGAGCGTCGCGAAGATATCCCACTTCTCATTAAACACTTTTTGCAACAAAGTGCCTTAGATTTAGGCGTAGAAACCAAGCAACCAACTGCCACGGCACTTAAATATCTAAGTGCCGTTAATTGGAGTGGTAATGTGCGCCAACTGGAGAATGTATGTCATTGGCTTACCGTTATGGCACCTGGACAAAATATTGATGTTGCCGACCTACCACCAGAACTTAAAGATGATAGTAGTAAATCAACAGCCACCTTATCTTGGCAAGAGGCGCTTGCGAATGAAGTCACGGATGCTTTAAACCGAGGCGAACAAAATATATTAGAAACACGCGCTCAACTATTTGAGCGTATTTTAATCACCAAAGCTTTAGAGCATACCAATGGTCGTCGCATTGAAGCCGCTAACCAGCTTGGCATGGGTCGTAATACGCTCACTCGTAAAATCCAAGAACTTAATATTGAAGGGTAGCTTTATTGGGTAGCATAGATGCTACCCAATTATCAACGATGTTTATTCTGACTTCAATGTGGCCATATCAATGACAAAGCGATATTTAACATCGCCTTTCAGCATACGTTCATAGGCTTCATTAATCTCCATAATCGGGATAATTTCCACATCAGAAGTGATGTTGTGTTCTGCACAGAAATCTAACATTTCCTGAGTTTCTTTAATGCCACCTATTAATGAACCAGCGAGTTGTCTTCGTTTAAAAATTAAGTTGCCGACACTTGGCGATGGATGTGGCTTTTCTGGAACACCATTCAAACACATCGTGCCATCACGTTTGAGTAATGCGGTAAATACATCCAAATTGTGATCTGCAGCCACTGTGTTGAGAATGAAATCTAAAGTTTTTGCATACGGCTTCATTTCATTGTCGTTCTTAGAAACGACTACCTCATGAGCCCCTAGTCGCTTTGCATCTATTGCCTTATCTGGGGACGTTGTAAACAGCACGACATGGGCACCCATGGCACGAGCCAATTTCACCGCCATATGACCTAATCCACCTAAACCAACAATGCCCACCCTCATACCAGGACCGACTTTCCAGTGTCTTAATGGTGAGTAAGTAGTAATGCCTGCACAAAGCAACGGTGCAACAGCTGCTAGCTCCAACTTATCTGAAATATGCAGCACAAAATGCTCATCCACTACAATTTCGTTTGAATAACCTCCATAGGTCATTTTACCCGTGTGTTTATCTGGGCTATTGTAGGTATAAGTACTGTTATCGCAATATTGCTCTAAATCATCAGCGCACTCTTCACATACTCGGCAAGAATCTACCAAACAACCAACGCCAGCCAGATCCCCAGCTTTAAAGCCCTTAACATCAGCCCCTACGCTAAGAACACGTCCCACAATTTCATGACCTGGCACCACTGGATACTTAGCGTTGTGCCACTCATTACGCACCGTATGTAAATCAGAATGACAGACCCCACAAAATAGAATCTCTATTTGAATGTCTTTAGCACCGACAGATCGGCGCTCGAAATTAAAATGTTTTAATGGCTCTGAAGCAGAGTGTGCTGCATATCCTATAACTTTACGCATTGATTAATCCTAGGGTTATTGTAAATAATAAATTCTTTCGTTCGAAGGCAAAGACTGTTTTAAAACAAGAATAGCATTTTTTGTATTGATACTGTTTGAGTGAGCACTAGGTTTTTACAAACCGAACACATTGAATGCACCTCCACCAGGTGCTGCATTATGTTCACTTAGTGCTTTGAGAGTAACCGCAGTGCCAGCACCATCTGACTCTTCTACTAGGCCTTGGTTTAGGGCAATACCAGCCCATCCACCAATACCTGAAAAAACACCAATGTATTGCTTTCCTCTATGGCTGTAAGTCATGGCATTACCTATTACACCCGATCCTACTTGAAATTTCCACAGCAAACTGCCCGTATTTGCATCGACTGCTTTAAACCAGCGATCTAATGTGCCATAAAAAACTAAATCTGCACGAGTTGCTAACACGCCACCCCAAACAGGAAATTTTTCTTTGTTATACCATTTTCTTTTACCCTGCAAACCATCCCACGCCAGAAAACCACCCATCAGACCCTCTGGTCCAGGAAACATGGTTAAGCTTGCACCAACCCATGGCTGACCTGAAACATATTTTGATTGTACCGCTTCATAATTCATACATAGATGACTAATAGGCACATAAAACAATTGAGTATGCTGCGAAAAGGCAGCAGGTTGCTGATCTTTAACGCCCAGTGCCGCAGGACAAATACCTTTGGTTTCATAATCTTCATGCGTTGAATAACGAGGATCTTTATTGGGGACCCCCGAGTTGAGGTCGATACTGGTGGCCCAATTGACAAAAGGATGAACTTTTTCAGCTACGAGTAAAGCTCCGTCCGTACGGTCGAATGTATAGCCAAATCCATTACGGTCAAAGTGGGTTGCTAGTTTCTGATGCTTTGATCTATCAGTATCCCACAAGATAATTTCATTAACACTGTCATAGTCCCATTCATCATGCGGGGTAAGCTGATACCCCCATTTAGCTTGACCAGTATCAAGATTGCGGGCAAATATAGTCATTGCCCATTTATTATCGCCAGGACGAACATCCGGATTCCAAACTGAAGGGTTACCAGTTCCATAATAGACAAGGTTAAGCTTAGGATCATACGAAAACCATCCCCATACAGGGCCTCCGCCATGCTCCCATCCATTTCCGGCTTCTTGTGGTTTAAGCCAAGTTCTTATCCCTAGCTCTGACACTGGAAACTTAAGCTGGTCTTTAGTCAATGATTGATAGGAGCCACCTTCTTTATTGCCTCCATTGATATCCGCATAAACTGTCAAAGCATTAAAATGGGGATTTGAAGCATTAAAGTCTGCTCCAATGAGCACATCAGCATCTGGTCCAGAACTAAAAGCTTTCCAAGCTAGCGCGCCATCATGGATGTTGTAAGCGGCAATAAAACAACGAATACCAAATTCTCCACCACTACAACCTGTGAGCACTTTATCCTTGAAGATATGCGGGGCATTGGTATTTGTCGCACCAGTTTTGGGGTCATTGACTTGAACATCCCATACTTTTACTCCCGTTTTGGCATCCAAAGCGACCAATTGACCATTATTCTGCTGCAACAATATCTTGTGATCACCATAGCCTAAACCGCGATTGACGTTATCACAACAAAGAATGGATTGAACTGATGAATCCTGTTTAGGAAAATAGGACCAGATAATTTTTTGGTTGTTATTAAGATCGAGCGCATAAACATTGTTCGGAAAAGGCGTGTGTATGTACATGATGTTGCCAACAACGAGTGGTGACCCCTCGTGACCTCGAGTAACACCTGTCGAGAACGTCCATGCTAGATGCAGGTCTTTAATGTTGTGTTTGTTAATCTGGCTAAGCCGACTGTAAGCTTGATTAGTGTAATCTTTTCTTGGGCTAACCCACTGCGCATCGTCTTTCATAATAGACAGCAGCTTATCTTGGCCAAAAGCCGGCGTGGCTAAACAAAGACTAAGTAAGACATTTAACGAAAATATATTTTTATTCATTGTGGGTTGCATTAACTAAACTGGCATTGCGCATGAAGCTGCCATTTTATTGCTAACACAAGTGCTACTCATCCTAAATTAATTTGAAGTTAAAACTGATGTGCCAAATCAGATTGAACACGTTGGCCGGAGCTGTATTGAAAATACATGGAGACATTGTTAATGAATAATGTCCCCATGATTTGATGAGTAAAAAATTTTCTTTCAATGCGAAAAAAAATGTCAATTAAATGTCAACAACCACTCGTTTTACATTTTGTTTTAATCTTTCGCACTTTCAAGAATTCTTCTTTGCTTAGCACTTTGACATTTAAATCTTTTTGTAACTCACTATCAACAACATTTTTTTGGTAATGGTTAAAATGGATTAAATATTTATCGTAGGCTCTGTCTTCACCCATGATCGCGGTAAACTTTCCCCACATCCATTTTTTAAACGTAAACATAGTAAGTTGACCTATTCTTGTGGGTTACACCATAAGTTGCAATCAGCAAACATAAAAAATCAACTACTTACCTTAAAGCCAAACACCGTAAGTTGCAAGCCAATACTCCCATAAACTGCAAGTATCTTATTGAATTTACCCATACCATAAGTTTAAATGCTAGCCACATTTACTCTCGCCACAACTTAAACAAGTTAAGCAACCGTCCATCATAATCACGGCCTTTGTACTACACTTCAGGCAGACACTAGCCCCTTTAGGAAAGCCGTCCGTGTTCACTTCCTCACCTGAACTCGCTTGTTTTTCCATATATTCTGTGCGCTTTTCATCCACCAACTTTTGTTGATGTTGATCTAAACCTGGCTTTTTAAGCATGCCAATCTCTTGCAGATGTTGCTCTACCACTTCACCAATTTCAGCCACTAAACTCGGAATGAATTTACCACCTTTTTTGAAGTAGCCTCCACTAGGTTCAAAAACACTTTTGAGCTCTTCCACCAAGAATGTCACATCACCACCTTTGCGGAACACTGCTGACATCACGCGCGTCAGCGCAACTATCCACTGGAAATGCTCCATGTTTTTGGAGTTAATAAATATTTCAAAGGGCCGTCTATGCTCTTGCGGTGTGCCTTCATTCATCATCACATCATTAATTGTGATGTACAGTGCATGCTCAGTGACCGGAGTTTTAATTTTGTAGGTATTACCCACCAATTTATCTGGACGGCTTAGTGGCTCACCAATTTGGACCACCTTAGCAGCTTCTGCTTTTTGCTCTGCTACTTTGGCTGCTGCATCTATTTTATCTTGTTCATTCACCAGCGCGTAGCCGACGATTTTTTTCTCAATTTTAACTGCCATTTATATCCCCTTTATGCTGCGCTTCCATCTTTCTGGTAGCGCAGTCTCTGTCATATTGCATAGTCGATAAGCAATAATCTACTTAGAATTTTCCGTAATAACCTTCTTTAAGTGCATCATAAAGATTAGCGGCAGAGTGAATTTCACCATCGTATTCAATCTCTTCATTGCCCTTCACTTCAATCTCTCGACCATCTTCCAGCGTAAATTTATAAGTAGTGCTTTCCAAATCTTTCTCTGTCACTAATACACCTTGGAACGCTTCTGGATTAAATCTAAAGGTAGTACATCCCTTCAAACCTTTGTCATAGGCATAAACATAAATGTTTTTGAAATCTTCAAAATCATAATCAGTAGGCACATTAATAGTTTTTGAAATTGAGCTATCAATCCACTTTTGGGCTGCGGCCTGAATATCTACGTGCGCTTTGGCTTGTATCGTTGAAGAGTCTAGAAAATAATCCGGCAATTTAGTTTCTTCGGTTTCACCAAACGGCATTGCTTTGGCGTTAATCAATTCACGGTAAGCCAATAACTCATATGAAAATACATCGACCTTCTCTTTTGATTTCTTACCTTCACGAATGACGTTACGTGCATAGTGGTGCGCAAATGAAGGTTCAATGCCGTTACTGGCATTATTAGCCAATGACAATGAAATTGTACCAGTTGGGGCAATTGAGCTGTGGTGCGTAAAACGTACGCCCTTACTAGCGATTTGATTTCGCAAACCTTCAGGAAATTGCTGCATGTAGCGGCTATATTTACCCAACAATACTTTACCTGCGATTTTACTTCCCACCTTAATACCGTCGGCTGCCATCTCTGGACGCTTAGCTAACATATCAGCCGTAACTTCAAACTTCTCATCCATAATCGGAGCAGGACCCTTCTCTTCAGCTAACTGTACGCCGATTTCCCATCCAACTTCCGCCATCACACGCGTCACTTCATCAGTAAACTTCAATGATTCATCCTCGCCATACTTCATTTTCATCATAGTGAGTGCTGAGCCTAAACCCAAGTAACCCATTCCATGACGACGCTTACGAACAATCTCATCGCGTTGCTGTTGTAGCGGCAGTCCATTAATTTCAACAACGTTATCAAGCATACGTGTGAAAATAGCTACCACATCGTGGTACTCATTCCAGTCGAAATAGGCTTCGTCAGTAAATGGTTTTTTCACAAAGCGCGTTAAATTCACAGATCCTAATAAGCATGCACCGTAAGGAGGTAAGGGCTGCTCACCGCATGGGTTAGTCGCACGAATATTTTCGCAAAACCAGTTATTATTCATTTCATTAACGCGATCAATCAAGATAAAACCTGGCTCAGCAAAATCGTATGTTGAGGACATAATCACATCCCACAAACGACGTGCCTTAATGGTTTTATACACACGGCAAGCTACCTTACCAGCATCCACACCCTCATTTTTAGTCAGGTATTTACCTTTGACTGGCCATTCGCGCCATACTACTTGACTCACGTCATTGACATTTAGACCATCAATAATGGCTTCTTTTTCAGTCACCGGGAAAGCCAACTTCCACTCAGTATCAGCCTTCACCGCTTCCATAAACTCTTTAGTAATGAGGCACGATAAGTTAAATTGGCGTAAACGGCCATTTTCACGTTTGGCTTTAATAAAGTCCATCACGTCAGGATGCGCAATATCAAAAGTTGCCATCTGCGCGCCACGACGGCCGCCAGCACTAGAAACGGTAAAGCACATCTTGTCGTAGATATCCATAAAAGATAATGGACCGCTCGTGTAGGCACCCGCGCCCGCGACAAACGCACCTTTAGGGCGCAAGGTTGAGAATTCGTAACCGATACCGCAGCCAGCTTTAAGCGTTAATCCTGCTTCATGCACCTTGCCAAGGATATTGTCCATGCTATCTTCAACCACACCAGACACTGTGCAATTAATAGTGGAGGTCGCTGGCTTATGCTCCAAAGCACCTGCATTTGAAGTAATACGGCCTGCAGGAATCGCGCCGCGGCGTAAAGCCCACAAAAATTTCTCATGCCATTCAGGACGTTTTTCCTCAACCTCAACATCGGCCAATGCACGTGCTACACGTGAATAGGTAGCATCAATATCAGCATCAATATTGTCCCCTTGCTTAGATTTAAGGCGATATTTTTTATCCCAAATATCAACCGAAACTGGCTGCATAGCAATTTCTTTATCAACGCTCATATTCTCAGCATTCGATTTTTTTGTGGTTTCAACGGCTTTAAGCATTTCTTCAAACTCCCTTATTATTAGATCCCAACTCAACTTAAGAATATGCTTAAGGAGCACCAAGTTAAGTCTATATTTTGTTTCATTATTTAGCATCTACATTTGCTTAACTTAGATTTGATCAACAATATGATTAAACCTAAAAACCACAACATATTGTGTTTTTTTAGTAATTTAATCATATTGTAGGGGTAGGTCAAGGTATTTATCTAAAATAAAATATAAATAATTCACATGATTTTGCTTGCATATTTAAGGCTCCTTGCCAGCATTGGATTACATCCTATTTACATTTAATAATGAGCATTACCTTCTCAAAATATTTGTGCGAAAATAACAACATGACAAGAAATGTTTATTCCTTCCTACTCTATTTAATGCTGCCATTCACGCTGCTTAAATTATTATGGCGGTCACGCAACCAACCAGAGTATTTGCAACACTGGGGTGAGCGTTATGGTTTTTACCGTATCAAAAATCAGCATCCAGTAATTTGGCTTCACTGTGTCTCAGTGGGAGAAACCAGAGCTGCTTCGCCGTTAGTTCAGGCTTTATGCCACCACTACCCCAAACATCAAATTCTACTCACGCACACTACGCCCACAGGACGGGCAACAAGTGAACAGTTATTTGGCAACAGCATCATTAGAGTCTACCTCCCTTATGATGTGCCGTTTGCAGTCAATCGTTTTCTTAAACACTTTAAACCCACTATTGGCGTGTTGGTTGAAACCGAGCTTTGGTTTAATTTAATTGCCTGCTGTAAACAACAGAAGATCCCCTTACTCTTAGTCAACGGTCGCTTATCTCAACAGTCAGCTATTGGTTACAGGAAGCTAGGGAGCGTTGCGAAAATCGGTTTACAAAGCTTAAGTGCTATTGCAGCCCAAACCGAGTCTGATGCGGCACGTTTTGCGAATTTAGGCGCTGGCAGCATCATTAGCGTAATCGGCAATCTAAAATTTGACGTCATGCCGCCGGATAACGCAATCAATCTTGGCCAACAGCTTCGCAATACAATTGGTGCCCACCGCCCAATTTTTCTGGCAGCTAGCACCCGTGATGGGGAAGAAGAGCTAATACTCGAGGCAGTGGCTCAAGCGAAAGTTCCCAACTTGCTTACCGTGATAGTGCCCCGACATCCGCAACGCTTTGATGAGGTGGCTACCTTATTAAAAAATAAACAGCTTAAATTTGTACGGCGTTCGGATTTAAGTGCAAAAAATTTGGATTGCATGTCGGATGAAATATCGTATATTTTAGGTGACAGCATGGGTGAGATGTTTAACTACTTCGCTGCTTGTGATGTGGCCTTTATTGGCGGGAGTTTATTACCACTAGGCGGCCAGAACTTGATTGAAGCCAGCGCGATGGGCAAGCCTGTCTTAGTCGGCCCCTACACTTTTAATTTTGAGCAGGCTACGGAGTTAGCAATAAGTGCTGGTGCAGCAATAAGAGTGCAAGATAGTCGTGATTTAGCGCGCGCCCTAAACCTGCTCTTTGCAGACCAAACACTTCAACAACGCATGGGATCTGCTGCACTTCGCTTTAGTGAGTATAGTCGAGGCGCTACCCTTCGAACTATGGTCTTGATTGCTGCGTATATTAAAGATTAATTGTTAATATATAGAAATTAAACTAACGGATTAACTGACTAATTACTTTAAAGTTTTCGCCTTCAGCTCTACCCAACCACTCAAATACAATCGATTCTGTATTACTGATAATGCAACCAGCATCACGCATTCTGGCGATGGCATTAGCTTTATGCTCTTGGCTCCGTGAAATAATCGCATCTTCCACCACAAATACTTGCTTGCCCAAGGCCAGCATATCTAGGGCTGTTTGTAATATACAAATATGGGCTTCCATACCTACAAGCAACATCTGCGAACGATCACGTGTCAGTTTGCGACTAAATTTGGGTTCACCCATACAAGAAAAATTAAGTTTATCTATGACCTTAATATTAGGTAATGCGGCTAGCAACTCAGGCGCGCTATGACCCAAACCTTTGGCATATTGCTCGGTGAGTAAAACTGGCACATCAAGCAGATTAGCGGCTGCAACCAAAATCATACTATTTTTTATGAGGCTCTGCATTGCCTCTGGTACCATCGCTGCGGCGAGTTTAGTTTGCACATCCACAATCACGAGTTGGCTTAAATGGGCTTTGGCCTTTAACGGGGTTTGAGGTGAATTACTAGGCATGATTAAACTCTTTGGGTTGATTAATATTTATCACAGCGACCTTAACGGCTCCTAAACTGCTCACAAAAATTTCTTGTCTTAACCTAGTGATATAGGAGAAAAATTTGACAATTGGATCAGTGCAACTAAAACGTAAACTGTGAACTTTTAGGGGCATGCTCTAGATAGGGCAAACAAGTTTCAAACAAGGTTTCATGTCTAAATGCCTCTTCGGCAACACGTAAAGTTAGCGTCGCATTCATAATAGGCATTTCTCCAGTCACTACGAACAAGCGACCGCCAATATTCAGCATTCTTTCTGCTGCGACTGAACGTTGTTCCAGTGCCCCAGCAAAAACAATCACATCATAGGGCGCGGCATCAGCAAATCCGTTGACGCCGTCCGCTACATGCAAAGTGACATTATGGATTTTTTGTTTTTGTAGGTGCTCTTGGGCAAGAGCAGACAATTCAGGGTGAATTTCTACCGCATGCACATGCTCGCCTAATGATGCTAATAGCGCAGTTAAATATCCGCTACCAGTGCCGACTAACAATATCTTGTCAGTCTTTTTAACATCTAGCGCCTGTAGAATTCGGCCTTCAAGTTTTGGTGATAGCATGGTTTGTCCGAAGCCAATGGGTAATTCCACATCAGCAAATGCTAAGCCCACTTGTGACTCTGCCACAAAATTTTCACGTTTCACAGTATCAAACAACGCAAGTACCTTTGGATCCAATACCTCCCAGGTACGAATCTGCTGCTCTATCATATTAAATCTAGCTTCGGATTTGTTGAATTCAGAGGCGGGTTTTAGTTGTGTTGATGTCATGTTAATACTCTAGATTGTTATTAACTTCAATTATAGCCCAACTGTCAGTTTGTAAATCATGAATAAATGACTGTAGAAGCCAATCCCATTTTAGATAGGATTAACTTATCTATGATTCATTTCAAATGTTTTTGGGATTTCTAGTATTGGTCTTGCTATTACTTACATTGGAAGGTCATCGTTCGATAGCGCCAATTGGCATTCTCTGTTTTATCTAAAACAATGTAGTCATTGGGACACGTCTTCAAGGCTTTACTATAACAAGTACTCCAGTCCTCAGCGACATTGCTGCAACTAGTAAACATAATCTGCTTTATCGCATCCTTAACAATTACAGGCTGCTGATCACCATGCTCTAAACGAGCACATCCGCTTAATACAAACATTAAACTTATGATTAGTAATTTCATTGTATTACCTCATACTTAAATAGATAACAATATTCAATTGTACCTAATAAATTAGGTTTGACATCCTCCCCCAGCTAAAGCAGGGGGATTCCTACGGGTTCACGCGATGACTTGCGGATACCTTCGGAGGGTTCGTGCTTCACAGTGCGGTCTTGTTGCACCGTCACTCCACACGCTAACACGGCATGTCCTGCCGCTAATATATTGATTGCACCGACCAAATCGGCATTTTCTGCATAGCCACATTCAACACATTCAAACTTCGCTTGTGTTTGGCGGTTATCGGCTGAAATATGCTTACAACACGGACAAGTGCGGCTGGTATTGCGCGGATTGACCGCAATAACCTGACCGCCTGCCCATACTTGTTTGTATTCAAGTTGTCGCCTAAACTCAAACCAGCCTTGGTCTAGGATAGAACGATTCAAGCCCGATTTGGCTTTGACGTTCCGTCCTTTGGCTTCTACCGTGCCTTTAGCACTTTTGCTCATATTACTAATCTGCAAATCTTCTATCACTATCATGGCGTGGTTTTGGCTGATGGTAGATGTCGTTTTGTGTAGGTAGTCTTTTCTGATATTTGCAATGGTGCTGTGGAGCTGCGTGATTTTACCTTTCTGCTTTTTCCAATTACTACTGAATTTAACTTTGCGGCTTAACGCACGTTGATACCGCGCCAACCTTGTTTGTTTTTGTTTGAAGCTATTCACGGCCTCAAACACTTGTCGATTGCTGAGTGTGGCGAATCTTGCTATGCCTACGTCCACACCAATAATGCTAGTTGTGGCGTGTTCTGGTTGCTCAACTTCACGCTCCGTTTGTATGCTGGCGTACCACTTACCGCACTTTTGTGAAACGGTGATGTTTTTAGCAAAACCTAATATCTCACGACTATTGCGGTAGCGTATCCAGCCGAGCTTGGGTAGAAATAGTCGATTGTTGTGTTGTTCGAGCTTGAAACCTTGCGGGAATCTAAAGCTATCACTCATGCCTTTCTTTTTGAACTTGGGGAAGTCAGCGCGTTTGGCAAAGAAATTCCTAAAACTGGATTCTAGGTTTTTGAGTGATTGTTGCAACGTTTGGCTTGGTGCGTCTTTAAGCCATGTAAGCTCACCTTTCCAAAGAGGCAGTAGATTGGCAATTTTAGTGTAGCCAAACTTGAAGGTATTATCTACTTGGTATTGTGCGCTCTGCCATGCCAAAGCCTTGTTATAGACCACGCGACAACATCCTGCGTATTGACGCATGGCACGGGATTGTTCACCGTCAGGCATCAATTCAAACTTATAGGCTTGCAAGCGCTTCATGCATCTATTATACTTGGTCTACGAGAAACAACAATGATATTAGACAAGGTAGACACTGTGTGTTTTTAATGCACGTTCATTTGGTCTTTGTAACCAAATGTAGGCGAGAAGTATTTACTAAAACCATATTGGACGAATTGCGTCCGATATTTACGGCAGTGTGCAAAGACTTTGAAGCGGAGCTGGTGGAGTTTGATGGTGAAGATGATCATGTACATCATTTGGTGAATTATCCGCCGAAAGTGGCTATTTCCATGTTGGTGAATAGCTTAAAGGGAGTATCTAGTCGCATGATACGCAAAAAGAATTATCCGAGCATTACCATGAAGTTGTGGGGCGGCGCACTTTGGTCGCCTAGCTATTTCGCGGGGAGTTGTGGCGGCGCACCGATTGAGATTATTCGGCAATATATTGAGCAGCAACAAACACCGCATTGAACGGCTTCACCGTTCGCACTTACATCCTCACCCTAAAGGACGAGGTTTTACGCGCTAACTGATAAACACATTACTAGTTTTTATATAATGAGGCATCTAATTATGAATAATGCAATGCCCCCACCCACTAAGCAGCGCAACAATCCATTACACGGGCTAACATTAGAAGCGATCTTGACCTCATTGGAAGCTCATTTTGGCTGGAATGGTTTAGCAGAACGTATTCCAGTGCGATGTTTTAGTAATGATCCAAGCATGGCTTCTAGCTTAAAGTTTTTACGTAAAACACCTTGGGCAAGGGAAAAAGTAGAGAGCTTGTATGGCTTTATGCTACGTGACATTACTCGTACTGAAAATGGTGTAGCGAACAACGAAGTAGAGGAATAGGTAAGCAGGAGTAAACGAAATTTACTTGCGCAAGGGATCTAGTAAGGCCGATAGGCCGTTATGATCAATCTCCTGCATTAACTGTAATAATCGCCCTAAATCAGTCGCTGGGAAACCCTCACGCGCAAACCAGTTCAGATATTGACCAGGAAGATCAGCCAGTAAACGCCCCTTGTATTTTCCATACGGCATATTCATTGTGACTAAGCGTTGTAAATCATCGGAATTCATATTTCTCAGCAATAGTCAGGGATAGGGGTATTTTATCAGATAAGAAGTTGAACAAAAGTGCATAAATTTTTAAACTAAATAAAGATCTAAGAATTGCCAATTGGTCTTACAGTTATCATTAAATTGTCGCATAATTATGTTAGGTTAAGTGTATTCATAATTTTTGTTAAACCTAACCTACACTAAAATTTATTTAAGGAATTTACCCTATGATCAATAGCAAACTGGCAACTCTGTTTTCTATTTTAGTCTTAGGCCTAGCTATTTCTTTCACAGTGCTTGGGAGAGATGTTGCAAATGAGCAATACATGGTCACTGCAGCACAGAAAGACTATGACGAAGCGCAGGCCAACTTCGATAACATATCAAAAGTGATACAAAAGCAGGAGAAAGTAGTGGCACAAGAGCAGCTACTACTAAAACAACAACAAGACAAACAAGAAGTCGCAAAAACGCAACTAAGCAAGGCTAAGGTACAGCTAGAAAAACAACAAAAAGCTCTGGACGATGCTTGGAATAAAGATAAGCGCTAAAACATAGATCATTTTCAATCAAACATAAATCTGTTACTCTTTGTTAGCGCTTATATTGTTGTCAATATTGGGTTTGCGCAGCTTCCATTCAGATTTTAAGTAATAGCATCAATACTCAAGCGCAGTAGAAAGATAACCAATATACCCATGAAAAACAATAATTTCGAGTCCATAGCGTTCGCCTAAGTCAATGATTGAGCACTTTAAAATAGTCATTATCGGTTCTGGTCCCAGCGGCTTATCAGCAGCAGCGCAAGCAGCAGAGGCTGGCGTATCTCACATACTCCTTGAAGCCGATGCGCAACCTGCTAGCGTGACGCGTAGCTATCAAAAAGGCAAGCATGTGATGGCGGAGCCACGCGCCCTTCCCTTACGCAGTCGCATGTCGTTTGGTGCTGGACGCCGTGAAAGCATATTAGAGAAATGGGAAGCAGAGTTAGAAAAATTTAACATCAACTTTCGTCCCAACTCAAAAGTTAGCGGCATCAAAAAAGTAGATGGAATTTTTCATATCAAGCTGGAATCTCGCGTAAAACTCACTGCAGATTTCGTGATTCTTGCCATTGGTCTACAAAGCAATATTCGTATGCTTAATGTGCCTGGGGCCGACCACCCACGAGTGCAGTATCAGCTGGACGACCCTGACGAATTTAATGGCGAGCGCATTGCAATTATTGGCGGGGGGGATGCCAGTATGGAAAATGCTCTTGCCTTAATGCCCAATAATACGGTGACTTTTATCACGCGCTTAGATGGCTTCTTTAACTGTAAGCCAGATAATGAAAATCAGTTGCGCGAGGCAGCAAAGCGTGGTGACATCACCCTGCTGCTAGACACACAAGTGGATGCTGTAGAGTGGACTGAGGGCAACATCAGTCCCTTGAACATTATTGCCAGAGCGCCACATGGTAGAGAAGAAATTGCTTGCGACCGTATTATTGCCCGCTTAGGAGCAGAACCCCCTCGCAAGTTACTAGAAAGCTTCGGTATTACCTTTGCTAGCGCAGAGCCCTCATCCCCCCCGCAACTTTCACCCACCTACGAATCTAACGTACCTGGACTATTTGTTGTAGGTGCATTAGGTGGTTACCCACTGATCAAGCAAGCAATGAATCAAGGCTATGATGTGGTGCAACGGCTACTTGGTATTGACGTAAAGCCTGTAGATGAAATGTTGTTGGAGGAAAAATTCAAGGTCTGCCCCCACATTAAAAGCGTTGAACACGGGCTAGATAAGATTCGCGTAAACTCAGAATTACTTTCTAAGCTCTCACCACTTCAGTTACGTGACTTTATGCTGGAAAGTAAACTCATTACTTTAAAGCCCGGAGATATTGCTTTTAGACGTAACGATTACAGTAACTCACTCTATTTTATAATTGAAGGAGAGCTAAAAGCCTACGTTGACGATGGAGATATTGCAGATTTCAACCTACAGGCTGGACAGTTCTTTGGTGAGATGGGTCTTATATCAGGACGTCGTAGAACTGCTACGATTGAAGCCACTAAAAGCTGCATATTAGTCGAAGCGTCTAATCACACTATGCAACGCTTGATTCATACCATGGAGCCAATACGCTCACTAATAGACGATGCATACCTGCGCCGTGCGGTACAAATTTACTTAAGATTACCACTTTCTAAAGCCACCCTTAACGGCTTGATGGCTGAAGCCAAAATTAATTACTACGAAGCAGGTGAAGAGCTATTTCATGAGGGTGATGTGCCAGATGGTCTTTATATGATTAGACGTGGCTCAGTCACCCTGTCACGCATGATTGGCGGCAAGGAAGTAGTGCTCTCTTACGTCTCCGCAGGTAACTATGTAGGTGAAATGGCTTTGGTATCCGGGCAACCACGTGTAGCAACTGTGCGTGCTACAGTAAAAACTGAAGCTATTTTACTGACAACAAAAAGTATACAAGAGGTCATCGCCCAATATCCTGCAATACAGCATGAGATGAATAATCGTTACCTAAAACATGTTGAGCACGAGATTCACGATGCAGCCACACAAGCCAGTACCGATGCAGGTAATTTAATTAGTTTCTTAGTTCAGCAAGGAATAGGTGATGCGACTGACGTTCTCCTCATTGACGAATCGCTCTGTATAGGTTGCGACAACTGCGAGAAAGCTTGCTCAGAAACACATGAAGGCACCTCTCGACTAGATCGTAAAACTGGCCCCATTTTTGACCAAGTGCGTGTACCTTCGTCATGCCGTCACTGTGAAAACCCTTTATGCATGACAGAGTGCCCTCCCGACGCCATCCGACGTGAAGTCAATGGTGAGATTGTGATTTTAGATAACTGCATAGGTTGCGGCAATTGCGTAACCAACTGCCCTTATGACGTGATCCAACTGGCATCGATCGACCCCAATCGCAAACGTGCCAGTCCATTAAAATGGCTATTTGGCTTAGGTTCAGAACCAGGGGCTTGCTCTTCTGGCGCTGTGGATGCGGTTAAATTGGCGGTAAAATGTGATATGTGTAACGGTGTGGATGGAGGTCCTGCATGTGTGCGCTCATGCCCAACTGGTGCCGCTATTCGAATGGGGCCTGAAGAGTTCTTAGATTATGCAGTGTGGCGCAATAATAAGGTGGGCGAATAATGCGTAGCCGTAATTTTTTGGAATATCGCAACTTTCGCTACCTTAAACTATCACTTATATTGATGGCGGTAGCGATTGCAGCCTATATCATGCATAGCCCGACGATCGGCGCTTATGGCGGCACTTGGCTAGGGTATGTTCTTGGCACTATATCAGCAGCCATTGTCGGCTTATTACTATGGCTAGGGGTGCGTAAGCGTAGTTATTTTGGCTCTGGTACCATGCAGGGATGGTTATCGGCACACGTTTATTTAGGCATATCTCTTATAGTATTAGCCACATTACACTCTAGCTTTCAGTTTGGCTGTAATGTACATACCTTAGCTTATGGTCTGATGATGGCCGTCATTATGAGTGGCTTCTATGGCTTGTATGCTTACTTTCGTTATCCACATTTACTTACCGAAAATTTAAGTGAAGATAGCTTTGAAGGCTTAATGCAAGAAATTAGCAAACTTGATAAGTTGGCACGAGTCAGCGCATTGCATTTACCCGATGAAGTCATAGCAATAACCAATCATGCTATTAACAACACGAGGATTGGTGGAAAGGTCTTGGAACAAATAAAAGGCCAACAGGCAGATTGTCCAACCACCTTAGCAGTAAAAAAATTACACAGTTTAAGTAAATCAATACCAGTATCTCAAATTAAAACGCATCGAGAGCTTTATACTTTAATGTTAAGACGTGAATCACTGGTCGGACGTGCACGCCGTGACATTATGTTGCGCGCCAGATTAAGCGGTTGGCTCTATGTACATGTGCCGCTATCCATTGCCCTTCTCTTCGCGCTTTTTGCCCATATTACCGCTATCTTTTTTTACTGGTAAGTTTCCTATGATTCACTGCTTACTCATCCAAATCACACAAAGCCCGCGTGGATTAGAAATACGCCAAGAACGCGATATTAGCTTTGAACGATTAACTGTAGGACGAGGTTCTGATTGTAAAGTTTATTTACCTGATTATAGAGTCGCCTTGCATCACGCAAGCATTCAGCATGGTGAAGATGGCAAACTCTATATTAGCGCTGAAGCCAGTCGGACTATTGAGGTTGATGGGTATTTAGAAGAGGTAGCCGCATTAAAACCTAATATGCAAATCATAGTCGGGCCATACTTACTTAAAGTGGAAGCCATGGACGGCAAGGATCACATCAGAATAAGCTACCAGCTAACGCAGGAAGCGACCTTGATGACACAACCTCGTTTAGCGACTAATTTAGTTGCAACTGGATTGTCTATGCGCAGACCGGCACTGTGGTTGGCCGCGATCATTGCGCTTATATTTCTAGTGCTGCCAATGACTTACTCCCTGAACCCTTGGTTCCAACATGTAGCTCAGAAGATCCACTTACCACTCAATGAGCCGCTCAATGCCGGGCATCTATCGCCAGGGCACCTAGCGTTGAGCATTAAGTGTAATACCTGCCACCAAAAGCCATTTACTGCTGTCACTGACCAAGCCTGCGAAAATTGCCACAAGTCAGTCAACCACCATATTGCTAACCCAGTTCTGCATGACAAAGTATTTAAAAAAGTACGCTGCACAAGCTGTCATATGGATCATCGGGGCCAAAAGGGACTAATCCGCAAAGACAGTCAGCAATGTGTAGCCTGCCACGGTAAAATTAAAACAATTTACGGTGATAGTAAGCTTAGTAACATCCATGATTTCAGTAGCGACCACCCCGCTTTTAAACTAAGCTTCAAAGGCGGTGCCAATGGTCAGGATACTCGAGTGGCACAGATTGATAAATCACAATTGGTGGAACATTCTGGCCTTAAGTTTTCGCATGAAGAGCATTTCGACAAGGCGTTAATTGAAACGCCTAGCGGTCACAGTCGCGATATAGATTGCGCAGATTGCCACCTACCTAATGATGCAAGCACAGGTTTTAAGCCAATTAACATGCCTCTGACTTGTCAGCAGTCTAAATGCCACTCACTACAACTATCGCCGCCAATAGAAGGTCGCGTCGTTCCACATGCCTCAGAAAAGACAGTGATGATCAGCTTGCGTGAAATGTTTGCAAGTCGTGCAATGAACAATGCGAGTAAAGATGAAGTAAGCTCGAATGCTCTTGAGAAGGTGCGTGTATGGGCTAAAGCTCAGACCAACCTTAATGCCAAAGCGCTCTTTACTAAAGAAGGCGAAGGCACCTGTTTGGAGTGCCATGAAATAACAGCCAATCCTAAAAATAAAGAGACCCCTTGGAAGGTTGCTTCAGTGCACATCACAGATCATTGGTTACCAAAATCGCGTTTCCCGCATGACAAACACAGCACAGCTAAATGCACTAGTTGTCACGATGTAATGCATTCAGACAAGAGCTCGAACATTGCTATGCCAACTATAAATAAATGTCGTGAATGTCATGTTGGAAGCAAGCAAGCGCAAACTTTAGTTAGCAGCACCTGCACTACATGCCACGGCTTTCATGATGTTAAAGCAAAGGTGATGGTCAAAATTCCAAAATAAAAGCAAGCCATTAGGCCACTAGTTATTTAAAGAAGCGTTTAGTGCTTTGGAGTGACCACACAATTAAGTGATATCGCGCTAAAGTAAGGATTATTGACTAGCCGGTCTGCCACTTCGCCTTCAGCCTGAACTAATGCTCCACTCTGCGCAAAGTACTCATGGGGTAAGTACACTTCTGCTTCAACTTTCGCCCCTATGTAATGAAATACGACACGTTGCGGGACCGGAAAGCCTTCCAACAGCGGCGCTAAATGTTGCAATAAGATATCACGCCCCGGCATGTGGCTTGCGTGGGTGTCATGCTCTAAATCATCTTCCGGATCCACATGCACTAACACGTCCGAAACGGAAGGATGATTTTTAAGCACACGGGCACGGGCACGCTCGGCGATGCAATGCCCTTCTGATACGCTGATGCGCGGATCGACCAAAATATGTGCGTCTACCAATGCACGATGCGCCATGCGGCGCGTCCGCAGTTCATGCAAATTCACCACACCAGCAGTATCAATTAGAGTAAGACGAATACTATCCACTTCTTCAATCGAGAGACCAGCATCAATCAGCTCCTGAAACGCATCCCAAGCAAAGACGATTCCCATACGCACAATCATAAAGCCAACCACAATGGCCGCTACCGAGTCAGCATAAATAAAACCAAGTAAATTAGCACCAATACCAACTGCCACCACCAAAGACGAGGCCGCATCAGAGCGTGCATGCCATGCATTGGCAATCAGCAATGGAGAGCGCAAACGCTCCCCTACATGGAGCATATAACGGAATAAACTTTCCTTAGCAATCAAAGCAACGCCAGCAACCCATAATGCCAAAGGCGCCACTGGTGGTAAGTGCCCTATATGCTGAAGCTTTATCGCAGCCGCCACCATAATGCCAACACCTGTTAACACCAGAATCGCCCCCAACACAAAGGAAGCGGCGGTTTCTACACGACCATGTCCATAAGGGTGACCGGCATCGGCAGGATCTTTACTATGATGACTGGCCACTAGTACTAAAAAATCGCAGACGATATCTGATAACGAATGCAAGCCATCTGCAATCAAGCTTTGGGAATGGGCAAAAAAACCTGCCACGATCTGAAGTAAGGTAAGCGATGTATTAACGGCTACACTGATCCAAATGGAATGATTAGCGAGACTGTCTCGCTGCGGGTCATCATAAGAAAAGTCGCTAGGATCTTGTTGGCTCATGGTGTGAAGTTTATTGTTGTATTTTCAGATTATACGGCCATTTTAATAATTAGATCATTAGCTGATTTATTTAAGCGCAATGACTCAATATTTAATCTTAAGTATAGTAGTTTGATGTAAATCAAAAATAACTTAATTAAACTAATTTATATTGGCAACATTACAAAAAATTTTTAAAGGTTGTACATGATGATAAAAACTTTAAAGTGGCTTTTACTTCTGGCGACGGTTGCAATAACACTTTCACCGATCACTAGTTTTGCTGTTCCCTCATTTGGAAGACAAACAGGTATGGACTGTGCTGCTTGTCATATTAGCTTTCCAGAGCTAACGCCGTTTGGTCGAGAATTCAAACTTAATGGCTATACTTTGGGAGAAACTCAAACACTTCCACTTGCAGTCATGGCACAGTTTGGCGCTACCAACATGAATAAACAGTCAAGCGATAGCACAGCTTACATGGCTAAACAAAATGATCCACAGTTTGAAGGTATGAGTGCCTTTCTCGCTGGCAAGATTACAGATTATGCCGGCGCCTTTATTCAGTGGACCTATGAAAACGTTGACCATTTCAGGGATAACGGGAGTATTGGTCAGCATAGCCATGTCGACCAAGTTGATATCAGAGTTGCTGGAAACACTGAATTTATGAATAAAAACTTGATTTTTGGGTTAGATTTAAATAACAACCCCTCCGTGCAAGATGTTTGGAATACCACCCCAGCATGGGGCTATCCTTACAATAATTCAAAAGTGGCTTCTCTTGGCAGCTCTGCTGGTGGTGTAAATTCGCCAAGTTATGCAGCACAAATTGATAGCGGACTCGCTCAGCAGGTCGCTGGTGTTGGAGGTTACTTCTATTGGGATAGACATTTATATGGAGAGCTGTCATTTTATGGTGCAGCAGATAAGATTTTCAGTCCATTAAGTTATGGAAACTGGTATAACAATTCTTTATATTCAGTTCTAGCTGGCAGAGATAATCCTTATTGGCGCCTTGCATGGAATCAAGATTGGGGCTCTAACTCATTCATGGTAGGTACTTACGGAATGCAAGTAAATGTATTCCCTGATGCTACCAATCGAAATGGTCCGACTGATCGTTTTACTGATATAGCGTTTGATACCCAATATCAGTTCTTGTCCGACCCGCATGTATTTTCAATGCAAGCAACATATATTCACGAAAAGCAACACTATGGTGCTTCTTTTGACCCTAACTGTAACGTCGGAGGTCCATGCAATCAAGATAATCAACTTGATACATTTAAGGCTAAGGCCAGCTATCTTTTTAATCGTAAATATGGGGCAACATTTGCATACTTTCAGACAACTGGAAGTACTGACACCGGTCTTTACTTAAATGGAAAGCCTGACAACAGGGGCTATATTGCTGAATTAGACTATAACCCTTGGACAAATGTACGTGTTGCACTTCAATATACTGGATATACAAAAATTGACGGTGCAAACGCTGGTTATGATGCAATTGCACCAGGAAGAAAAGCTAGCGACAACAATACTATCTTTCTAAACACTTGGTTTGCTTACTAACCCCCTTAGGAGAATAGTCATGAAAAATCGTATATTGCTGTCTCTCGGATTAATTACTTTAGCTTTAACTTCACCTGCCTTTGCAACAGCATCGGGCGCTAAGCTTGACAGTCAACTCTGTTCAATTTGTCATGGTCGGGGAGGTACAACCACAAATGAGCTTTTTCCTCAACTGGCAGGACAACCTACGCCTTATTTTATTGCGCAAATGAAAGCCTTTCGAGATAAGTCTCGCTCAGAAGAAAATGCTAAACGTTTTATGTGGGGAATCTCGTCAAGACTTTCAGATCAAGACATAGAGGAGCTGGCGTCATTCTATCAAAAACAAATTCCACTAAGCCTGGGTAAAATTTCTGATCAACCGAAGTACGACTTAGGAAAGAATATTTTTACAAATGGCCTTCTAGATAAAGCAGTCCCACCTTGCATGGCTTGCCATGGAGAAAAAGGTGAAGGGGTAGGATCAGCCCCAAGATTAGGTGGCCAGCATGAAGCTTACCTAAAGAGACAGCTTAAGGTTTTTTATGGCAATGAGCGCCCAGCTGCGGTAGCAATGCATGAGGTGGTCAAAGGTTTGTCAGAAAGTGATATCGAGGCTATAGCACAATACCTTCAAGCACAATAAATATCCCTTAACCTACAGCAGTCAAACAACTGACTGGTGTAGGTTAAAGCTAATTCAAGTCAACTAAAACTCCTATAAGTTGACGGTACTTACCATCAGCACTTATCATGCAACTCTATGAAAACTCCAACAAGACTTGAACCGTTACTTGAAGACGGCTTAATTGACGACGTTATACGCCAACTAATGAGCGGCAAAGAAGCCACCGTCTATGTGGTACGTTGCGGCGATGATGTGCGCTGTGCCAAGGTATACAAAGAGGCCAATAAACGTAGCTTTCGGCAAAGTGTGGATTACACTGAAGGTCGCAAAGTCAAAAGCAGTCGTCAGTCACGTGCGATGGAGAAAGGCTCTAAATTCGGTCGTAAAGCTCAAGAAGAGGCATGGCAAAGCGCTGAGGTGGATGCCTTATATAGACTGGCCGCCGCTGGTGTATGTGTGCCTAAGCCATTTAATTTTTACGAAGGCGTATTATTGATGGAGTTGGTGACCGATGCCAACGGTAATGCAGCTCCTAGGTTAAACGATGTAGAACTGACTGCTGAGCAGGCACGCATTTACCACCGCGCCCTCATTCAAGAAGTGGTGCGTATGCTGTGCGCTGGGATCGTGCATGGCGATCTTTCTGAATTTAATATCCTACTAAGTCAAGATGGGCCGGTCATTATTGACCTGCCGCAAGCCGTTGATGCCGCAGGCAATAACCAAGCTAAAGGCATGCTAGAAAGAGATGTAGACAATCTTGCAAGTTACTTTGGACGCTTTGCACCTGAACTGCTTACCTCACAATACGGCAAAGAGATTTGGGCGCTATATGCCCACGGTGATTTGAAAGTGGATACAGTGCTTAGCGGACGCTTTAGAGAAGAAACTAAAGCCGTTGATCTAAAGAGCGTGATGCGCGAAATTGAAGATATCAAAAAAGCAGAAGCTAACCGCCTATTATTTAAAGCAGAAGCTGAAGCCCGGCCAGATTAAGTCAAAAATCTATATGAAGATATGCTTCATTCAAGCGGCCACTGGCTTTAGATAGATTCAATAGCGCCACTTACCTCACCTAACCTCTTTAGACGGCCGCCAATACTTAAGCAGCAAGGCATTAGACACAACGCTAAAACTACTTAAAGCCATGGCGGCACCTGCGATTACTGGACTGAGATAGCCCATCGCAGCGAGCGGAATACCGACCACGTTATAAATAAAAGCCCAAAACAAATTCTGCCTGATTTTGGCATAAGTCCGCCTTGAGATTTCAATGGCATTCGCCACCAAGGCAGGATCTCCACGCATCAATGTAATGCCTGCCGCATGCATGGCAACATCAGTGCCTGTTGACATAGCAATGCCGATATCCGCTGCTGCCAAGGCTGGCGCATCATTAAGGCCATCGCCCACCATAGCTACCAGTCTTCCACCCTGCTTCAATGCAATAATAATATTAGCTTTATCCGCGGGTAATACCTGAGCGTAGACACGGCTCATGCCGACCTGACTAGCAATCGCGTTGGTGCTACCTAGGTTATCACCAGAAATCAATACGGTCTCAATGCCAAGATGTTGCAGATGCAGAATTGCGCTTTTTGCGCTAGGTTTGAGAGCATCACCAAATGCGAACATGCCTAATAGTATTGGTGGACTGCCTAAAGTGGATTGACATAACCAAGACACACTACACCCATTAGCTTCTAATGTAGCATCCTGTGTGTTAAACAAAGCCACATCAACACCCAGTTCAGCCATCAAGCTTGCATTACCAAGATGTAACTGTTGCTCGCCAACTTTGGCGCTGACCCCTCTCCCTGCTAAGGCCTTAAGGTCGTGTGCTGGGATTAGTTGTAAGTCTTGCTTTTTCGCGGCGCTGAGCACAGCCTTAGCTAAAGGGTGCTCACTACCAGCTTGTAAGCTCGCTGCTAACAATAATAGATCTTCTACCGAACCTAATGCAGGATAAACTTCAAGCAATTGCGGATGACCCTCGGTTAAGGTACCGGTCTTATCAAAAGCCACCACCTTAATGGCATGGGCTAATTCCAACGCCTCCGCATCTTTAATCAGCACCCCATGCTGCGCTGCAACACCAGTCCCGACCATAATCGCGGTGGGTGTCGCAAGACCAAGTGCACAAGGGCAAGCAATCACCAGCACCGCTACTGCATTCAGAATAGCCAGTTGCCAGTCCCCACCCAAGACGCCCCAAACTAGAAAGGTCATCAAGGCAATCGCAATCACCGTAGGCACAAAAATGGCGCTGACTTTATCTACTAAGCGCTGAACGGGGGCTTTTTTTGCCTGCGCTGATTCAACTAAACGCACAATACGCGACAAAACGGACTCAGCTCCCACAGCACTAGTGCTTACATAAAGCAAACCATCGCCATTAAGGGCGCCACCTGTGACCTGATCCCCAGCTTTTTTGACAACAGGCAAACTTTCACCTGTGACCAAGGACTCATCGACTTGACTCTGGCCGTCTGTCACGCGCCCGTCAACAGCGATACGCTCGCCTGGTCTCACCATCACGACATCACCAACCTGCACTTGCGCGATAGCCAATAGTAGCTCTTTCCCATCTCGGAGCACGCTAGCGCGTTCTGGACGCAAGGCATTAAGCGCGCGGATAGCTGCGGTGGTTTTTTGTTTGGCGCGGCTTTCTAGCCATTTACCCAGTAAGACTAAACTAATGACGATGCTTGAAGATTCAAAATATAAGTGCTGCATTATGTGATGCGAAGAACTAAACCATAGATAAACGCTTAAACCATAAGCCGCTGATGTGCCTAATGCCACCAATAGGTCCATATTGCCAGCGCCAGCTTTAAGGGCACTCCACCCAGCTTTATAAAAGCGCCAACCTAACCAAAATTGCACTGGCGTTGCCAGTAGCCATTGCAACAAGGCTGGTAACTGTCCTTGCCAACCCAACCAATGCGCGATCATGGCTAACAGCATCGGCGCTGACAACATTGCTGCAAGCAACACTGGCCAACCTGGCATGGTCGTGGCAACGGCAACAGTGTCATCATGCAGCAATTGGGCTTGGTATCCGGCAGCAACGACCGCCTGAATCAGCAGCCCTGGATTCACGGAGCGCTTTGCACCAATCACCTGCGCGGTTTCTAGCGCAAGATTGACCTCAGCGCTTATGACGCCAGGGACTTTGGACAAGGCCTTTTCTACCCGATTTGAACATGAGGCGCAGCTCATGCCTTTAATCGCTAATGTCCACTCACCATTTTCAAGCTGTGCCAAATAACTGCCCTCTGCCTATTCATATTTCGTTAAAAATAAAGCTGGTTAAACTATAATGCCCTAGCAATGCGAGCGAGTATTTAGTGCGCATATGCCATAGAATATACTTTTATTTATGAGATGTGAACCCATCATGCAACATCAGCCAAGCACCAGTGCAAATCTCAAAATAAGCACATTCGAGCGGAACTTAAGCTGGTGGGTGCTTGCATGCATCGCAGTGGGCATTACTTTAGGTCAATTGGCACCCCACTTATTTCAAGCCATCGCCAATATACAATTAGCCCAAGTTAATTTGCCTGTTGCCGTTTTAATTTGGCTAATGATTATTCCCATGCTACTCAAAATTGATCTCACCAAGATGCAAGAAGTAAAACAGCACAGCAGCGGCTTTATGATTACGTTAGCGATTAACTGGCTAGTTAAACCTTTCTCTATGGCACTTTTGGCGGGACTATTCATACATCACTGGTTTGCGCCCTACTTACCTAGTGCAATGATTGATAGTTATATTGCCGGCTTAATTCTACTTGCCGCAGCACCTTGCACAGCCATGGTCTTTGTGTGGAGTAATTTATGTAATGGCGATGCCAAATTCACATTGTCGCAAGTGGCGGTGAATGATTTGATTATGCTGTTCGCCTTTGCGCCCTTGGTGGCTTTACTGCTTGGAGTCGCCGAAATTCAGGTGCCTTGGGCCACGCTAGGCTTATCTGTAATGCTATTTATTGTTGTGCCGATGTTAATTAGCCAAATCTGGCGTTACTTTTTAAAAGAAGACGCAATCAAAGCCACTTTGGCTAAACTGCAACCATTATCCTTAGCAGCGTTGCTACTGACATTGGTGTTGCTGTTTGCATTTCAAGGTCAACAAATCATAGCGCAACCTATGATTATTCTCTTGTTGGCAGTGCCGATTTTAATTCAAGTCTACTTTAACGCTGGCTTAGCGTATTGGCTGAATAAAAAATTCAAGGTAGCCCATTGCGTGGCAGGGCCATCAGCGCTTATCGGTGCCTCTAACTTCTTTGAATTAGCGGTAGCCACTGCCATCGCCCTATTCGGCTTTAACTCTGGGGCCGCGTTGGCAACCGTAGTCGGCGTGCTCATTGAAGTGCCAGTGATGTTATCGATAGTAGCCATCGTCAACAAAAGCCGCCATTGGTATGAAATAACTTAATTATTTACAAACTATTGAGAGTGTAAAATATGAATACTTCTGAAGTGATCGGTTATATTGCAGCATTTTTAACCACCTTTGCATTTGTGCCGCAGGCGCTCCATTCTTGGCAAACCAGGGATTTATCTGGGGTTTCATTGCCGATGTATAGCTTATTTAGTCTAGGTGTACTCGCGTGGTTAATCTATGGCGTGATGATCGTTAGTTGGCCAATTATTGCAGCCAACAGTGTCACCTTAATCTTGGCTTGCGCCGTGCTTGGCCTTAAGATTTTACACCTTAATGATTAAGCGCCTTTTGGCACAGTCATTCACCAGGTAAGGCATACACCATCATATTGTCGCCGGCGGCATACCCAAAAATCGCATTACCACCAGCAGCTACTGCAATATATTGCACGCCATCAATTTCATAGCTGATTGGCGGGGCGTTCACACCAGCATCAACTTTAGTTTGCCATAGCCTCTCACCGCTATTGCTACTGTAAGCATTGAAGTTACCGTTACCCTCGCCCATAAACAGTAAGCCACCTTTTGTAGCCAACAAACCACCTGTCAGCGGCTGATCAGTTTTTACCTGCCACTTCATTTTACCTGTGCCTAAATTAATCGCCGACAATACGCCCCATCTCGGATCTTTAGTTGGTTCAGAAGATGCGTAGCGTATCGGTGGCAGACCATCTTTACCATCCTCTTCAACTAAGGTGTACATGATTGGTGCGTGTATCGCGGATACGTAGCTAATTTGATTAGCTTCATCTAAAGCCGTTGGACCCCAATTAGAACCACCCAGTATCCCTGGATAAAGCACGGCGCCTTCCTTAGTTGCTTTGGCAAAGAGATTCTTCTGTGGCACAAAAGCGTCTGACTTCATCAACAACTTACCCGTTACTCTGTCATTTACATAGTACCAACCCGTCTTACCAGCTTGACCAACGGCTGGTATACTTTTGCCTGCATGCTGATAATTAAACAATACTGGTGGGCTGGCTAAATCGTAGCCCCATACATCGTGCGGGACTTGTTGATAATGCCATTTCAATTTACCAGTTTCTGTATCTAACGCAACCAATGAAACCGTATATAAGTTATCACCTGGTCTTGAAATATCATTCATTTGTGGTGAAGGATTGCCAGTGCCAAAGAATAGCGTATTCGTCTTATTATCGATAGCTGGAGTGCTCCAAGCTGAGCCGCCACCGAAACGCCATGCATCTTGATTATTTTTCATGTTGGCTTTTTCTGCAACCACGTCACGATTTAATGTAACGCCATCTGAGGTTTTTTCAGCAAAAACCCCTTCCCAGCCTTGGGCAGGAATCGTATCAAACTGCCAAATGCGTTTACCATTATTCACATCATAAGCCGCCAAAAAGCCAGGACGGCCATAACGACCATCCACGCCAATGACTGCGCCTAGTGGTGCATCCAATCTAGGTTGATCAACATGCAAGCCATAGCCTACACCGGTAATCCCAATGATCACCTTGCCGTGATAAACCACAGGGGCCATAGCAAGCCCAACACCAGTGCCACCATAGGCTTCTTGATGGCTCTTAGCATCCGCTTTACTTAAAGAGCTAGTACTTTCAGTCAGGGCAGTATCATCAGCGACATCAATGTCCCAAACCTTGGCGCCACTTTTAGCATCAAGCGCTATTAAGCGTGCGTCTACGGTACCAATAAAAACTTTGCCATCACTAACCGCCACACCGCGATTAGCTGGGCCACAGCACATTTTCCAGTTAGCACGACGTACATGCTGATAGCGCCATAATTCTTTGCCCGTTTTAGCATCCAAAGCCACTACATGATTAAACGGCAAGGCTAAATACATCACACCATTGGTGACGATAGGCGTGGCTTGAAAACTCGCGACTACGCCGCTTTTAAACTGCCAAGCCAACTGTAAGTTCTTCACGTTATTTTGATTAATTTGCGTTAATGGTGATAAGCGCTTATTACTAAAGTCACCACCAAAACTAGGCCATTCTTTGCTGGCTAAGTTGGGCTGATCGTCTGCAAAAGCGCTACCTATAACAAGACAGCAAAACAAAGCCAGTGTTTGCAACGCACTAAGTTTTAACAACCTGCTCTTTAAGTATTTAGGCATGACAGTTTCTTTTTAAATAATAGGTGAGATAGAATTTAACTATACAGATGTGTATACACTTTGCCAAGTAAAGGATCATTAAAAAATAATTTAAAATTTGTGCTTGATAAGACTTTGCTTTATTATTGTAGTAACATTTCTACATTGGCAATGAAGGAGTAAAAAATGACAATTACTACGCTAACAAGTAGAGAGTTTAATCAACATTCAAGCGAGGCCAAGAAAGCTGCTAGCCACGGCCCTGTATTTATTACTGATCGAGGTCGCCCAGCGCATGTACTGCTAAGTTTCGAGGTTTACCAGCGTTTGGCAGGAGGGCATCAGAAAATATCTGACTTACTTGCGATGCACGAGATTGAGGATATTGATTTGGAAATCCCCGTCATGCCTGACCTAGCAAGAGCAGCGGACTTATCCTAATGTACATACTTGATACAAACGTTGTGTCCGAAATCCGCAAGATAAGGCTTGGCAAAGCAGATAAGTTTTTTTCGCAATGGTCTGATAGCGTCAATACTGCAGAGCTCTACCTATCAGTTATTACGCTACAAGAACTTGAGATTGGAGTTTTACTTGCCGAGTATCGTGATCCGACAAAAGGGGCCTTACTTCGAACCTGGCTTAATAAACAAGTAATACCTGCATTCTCTGGGAGAGTCCTGCCGGCAGACACTGCCGTTGCCATTCGAAGTGCAAAATTACAGGTACCAAATCCTCGCCCAGTTAGAGACGGACTCATAGCCGCAACAGCGCTCGTGCATGGCATGACAGTTGTCACTCGAAACATCAGCGACTTTGCATCTTGTGGCGTAGCGCTGATAAACCCATGGGAATACAGTGCAAATTGAGTACGAAGATGATTGAAACTAGATTGTGATTACGCGTATTGCTTTCAACCATGCATTACCAATATTCAATCAACACACCTCCGCGAGAATCCCCCCGCTTTAGCCATGGGGAGGTTTAGTAGCATAGCTATATTAACGACTTGAGATCCTCATGAATCAACATATACAGCAATTACTTGATCAAATCACTGTGCTTGAAGATGACCTCCGTAGCGCCTTGAACGAGCAACCTTCCACTATATTTTTTCAAATAAAAGGTAAGCGCGTTAAGTTTGAAAAAAACATGCAGGAAACGCATCGGCGCTTAAAACGTAACTTCTTTCGCTGGCTGGTGACATATAGGCCACAGAACCTGATTACTGGGCCAATTATTTACTCGATGATTATTCCATTACTTGTCACTGACTTTTTTATTAGCTTTTACCAATTCAGTTGCTTTCCTATCTATGGGATTAAAAAAGTACGCCGGGGTGATTACATTATTTTTGATCGCCAACATTTAGAATATCTTAATTGGATAGAGAAATTCCACTGCACCTACTGTGCTTACGGCAGCGGCATGATTGCCTATGTCAGCGAAATCATCGGGCGCACCGAGCAATATTTCTGCCCAATCAAGCATGCGCGTAAACGTCTAGGTAGTCACGACCGTTATGCGCATTTTCTAGCCTTTGGTGATGCAGAAGACTATCAAACCAAGCTAGAACAATACCGACAAGCATTGGCAAAAGCTAAATAATCATTATTCAAGACAAAATCAAGCAACACAAGTGCTTGATTTTTCGCATTTTTAGTGTCGCATGCTATCCTGTCGACCTTTCCGCTACGAGCTTTAATCATGAATATGACTGAAACCTTTATCCCGAGCAAAGATGCATCACTCGAATCTTCAATTAGCACCTTGCAAGGCAAGCTATTAGCCCTAGGCTTTCATGTAGAAGAACGTTCATGGCTCAATGAAATTGAAAATATTTGGTCGGTGCATGTCAGTGATCGTGATTGCCCACGCTTATTTAGTAACGGCAAAGGCGCTTCACAATTAGCCGCTCGCGCCAGCGCGCTTGGTGAATACTTTGAGCGATTAAGTACCAATTACTTTTGGACGCATTTTTACTTAGGCGAAACTGTCGCCAAGCAAGACTTTGTGCACTATCCAAACGAACAATGGTTTGCCATTAAAGGCGATAAATGGCCTGCAGGCATACTAACTCCTGAATTACAAAAATTCTACAACCCAGAAAATGGTGTGCTGGCTAGTCAATTAGTCGATTTAAACTCCGGCAATGCTGAACGTGGTATTTGCGCCATTCCCTATACACGTTTACGTGACAATCAAACTGTCTTATTTCCAGTCAATCTAATCGGCAACCTTTATGTCAGCAATGGCATGTCTGCCGGCAATACATTAATGGAAGCACGCACACAAGCACTGGCGGAGATTTTTGAGCGGGATATCAAATTCCGCATTATCCGCGATGGCATTTGCTTGCCTGATGTGCCGGAATCTGTCATCAATCGTTACCCACGCATTGCTGCTGGCATTAAAGGCCTGCGTGCTGCCGGCTACGGCATTCTAGTGAAAGATGCTTCACTCGGTGGCCAATATCCAGTGATGAATGTCACCCTACTCCACCCTGATGATCAAGGTTGCTTTGCTAGCTTTGGCGCTCATCCGCGCTTTGAAGTGGCATTAGAGCGTGCTTTAACAGAACTACTCCAAGGTCGCGCCATCGATGGCCTTAAAGACTTTGCAGCGCCTGGCTTTGATATGGAAGAAATCGCCGACTCACAAAATTTAGAAATTCACTTTGTTGATTCTAGCGGTGTCATCAGTTGGGAATTCTTACGTAACACGCCCGATTATGCATTTGTAGATTGGAATTTCGGCACTACGACAGAAGAAGACTATCATTGGTGTGTAGCAAACATTCATGGCAGCGGTCACGACATTTACATTGCCGACTTCACCCATTTAGGGGTGTATGCGTGCCGTATTTTTGTACCAGGCATGTCTGAGATCTATCCTGTCGAAGAATTACAGTGGGAAAACAATACCGTTGGCAACTTGGTCCGCCCTGGCATGCTACGTTTACCAACCCTGAGTCAAGACGAGTGCCGTGAATTATTAGATACCCTACTAGATCTTGATCTTGCAGACGAATTGCCCGTAACGACTTTAATTGGCCTATGTGCCGATCCAAACACGACATGGGTTGATTTGCGCGTAGGGGAAATTAAAGCCTTACTCGGGCTTGCAATTGGCGATGAGGATACGATTCTTGATGGCTGTGCTTGGATAGGTCAATTTGGACAACTCGATGCTAAGCGCGCGCAAGTATATCGCTGTATTGAAGCTATGATGCAATTAGAAGACATCTCAGCCTACGGCGCCAATTTAGAATTGCTGTATGGGGCTGATGCAGTTAAGCAAGCAAAAGCACTAATTACGCGTGAACAGCAATTTTTTGGTTTGGGTCACTTAGGCTCAGATATGGAAGGCAGCCAAATGCACCAACAACTGTTAGCGGCTTACGCTAAGGTCTGGCCTACTCGCTAATTAAAAACAATTAATCTTCGATACTGATGATACTAGATACACTAGCCAACGCTGATCGTTACGCCGCTTTACACCCTTTGTTTAGGCAGGCATTCGACTATATGCGCAACAACGACTTAAAATCGCTCGCCAATGGTCGTCATGCGATTCATGGCGACCAGCTATTTGCGATTGTTGAACGTTTGCCAGCGCGCTCAGTTGAAGTCGCTCAGCTAGAATGTCATCGTCAATATATCGACATTCAATTAGTGCTTGCGGGCGTGGATACCATGGGCTGGCTGCCATTAGCCCAGTGCCTGCAACCAGTAAGTGCGTTCAATACAGAATATGACATCCAGTTTTTTAAAGATGCCACCGACACCTGGCTTCCCACGCCAGCCGGTTCTTTCTGCATATTCTTTCCTGACGATGCGCACGCGCCTTTAGTCGGCACAGGCAATATTCACAAAATCGTATTTAAGCTCGCGGTGAACGTAGGTCTATAAATGCCATTAAACCCGCATATTGAATGGCGAGATGGCCAACCCTATGCCAGCGAATTTCAAGACGTTTACTTCTCAACAGATCACGGCCTGCAAGAAACTGAATATGTATTTTTGCAAGGCAACGCCCTCACCCATCGCTGGCAAAACTTAGCACATCAGACCTTCACTATTGCAGAAACTGGCTTTGGCACTGGATTGAATTTTTTGTGCGCGGCTAAGCTATGGCTTGAATTAGCGCCAAAGAATGCACACTTGCACTTTATCAGCACCGAGAAATATCCCTTATCACAGGCGGATATCACCCAAGCGTTAGCACTATGGCCTGAGTTAAGCCTAATCAGCAGACCTTTCCTAGCTAAATACACACACGCTGTCCAAAGTGGCACACCACTCATGCTGTTTGAATCACGCATCAAGCTTACCCTTCTAATAGGCGATGCCACGCTAGGCCTACAAACATTAAACCTGAACCAAACTAGGGTAGACGCTTGGTTTTTGGACGGTTTTTCCCCCGCTAAAAATCCAGACATGTGGCAACCTGCACTATTTGCACAAATAGCCGCCCTCTCAAATACGCAGAGTACTTTTGCTACCTTCACCAGTGCGGGCGATGTTCGTCGCGGACTCGTTGCTGCTGGTTTTGCTGTGCAAAAGAAAACTGGTTTTGGTAAGAAACGAGAAATGCTCACTGGATCACTAATAAGGCACACAGGCGATACTTATGACACCTAAACATGCCTTGATTATAGGCGCAGGCATTGCAGGATGCAGCACGGCCTACGCATTGGCGCAACGAGGTGTAAGCATAACCCTTATTGAACGCAACTCTGAAATTGCAAATGAGGCCTCAGGCAATCCACTGGCAATGCTCTACCCAAGATTAAGCCGTGATGATGCTGCAAGCGAATTTGCACTGGCGGGCTATTTGTATAGTTTGCGTCTCTATAACAGTTTAACGTTGGGGCCAAATGACTTTAATGTTTGCGGGCTATTGCAACTCGGTTTTAATGTTAGAGAACTGGCGCGCATACAAAAAGTGGAAGCGCAGCATTACCCTACTCATATTGTAAAACCCCTTAGCGCAAACGAAGCCAGTGCAGTCGCTGGCATCAACATTACGCATGATGCTCTGTATTTTCCAGAGGCGGCATGGGTAAACCCTAAAGCGCTATGCCAGCGCTTAATTAACCATAAAAATATCACATTAATTACATTAACTAATATTAATAAAGTATTGAAAAATAATGATTTATTTGAAATTTTTAGTGACAATAGATTAATCGCTAGCGCGGACATTGTAGTGCTCGCAAATGCCCATGCTGCCCAACAATTACTATCTGACAATGCTGGTAACGCAATGCAATTATCCAAGGTGCGCGGTCAGATTAGCGTATTAAATAGCACCGCTGAGAGTAACAAACTACAAAGTATCGTCTGTAGTGATGGTTACTTAAGTCCCGCTCTTAATCAGCAACATTGCTTAGGCGCCACCTTTACACCAGATAATGATGCGCCTGAAGTAACGATAACTGACCATCAGGCCAACTTAGCAAAACTAGCGCACATATCGCCAGATTTAGCGCGAAACCTCCAGCCAAATATTATTAGTGGCCGCGTTTCCGTACGTTGCACCACGGCCGATTATTTCCCACTTACAGGCGAACTGCTCGATAGTCTTGCACTGCAAAGCGCACCTCTTCGCCCTAATGCCAAGGCCAACAGCTTACCTTGGAGCAAAGGGCTTTATATAAACGTTGGCCATGGGAGTAAAGGTTTTAGTACGGCGCCAATATCCGCAGAACTATTAGCTAGCGCCATTTGCAAAGAAGCTTTACCCATCACGCCCACACTCGCCGCACACTTAAATCCAAACCGTTTTTTATTACGCACACTAGGCTTAAAACGCTTGGCCCAGACGCTGCCAATTTGCAGTGACCTATACATTTAAGAGTAAAATTAGCCTATGTCCGCAATCAACTACGCCAACGCCGTCAATCTCTACCGATCAGGTCAACTGAAAGAGGCTGAAACTGCGCTAGGGCAATTACTGATTGAACAACCTCAGCATGCTGATGCTTGGCACATGTTAGGTATTGTCTGCTATCAAAGCGAAAAAACTGCACTCGCTGTGCAACATATCAAACATGCGCTAGCGTTGGATCCGCGCAATTTGGATTACCTCAATAATTACGGTTTAGTCTTGCGCGCGAACAACCAAATCACCGAGGCGCTAACCCCATTACAACAAGCACTGGCCTTACAGCCAAAAGACCTGGATATACAGCTTAATTTAGGCAATACCTATCTAGCGCTTAATCAGTTTGAACAGGCTGCCGGTTATTACCGCCGTATCGTACGCGTTCATCCAAACAAAACAGATGTACGCTTAGCCCTTTGCCACTGCCTAACAACACTAGGCAATCAAGCGCACGCACTTGGACACTTCCAGCAAGCCGAGGCCTACTTTCAAGAAGCGATACCCCTTAATGCACAGGATGCCACCTTACATTACAACTTAGGCAATGCGCAGCGCGAGCTAGGCAAGGCAGCACTTGCAGCCAAGGCTTACCAATTGGCGCTCATTTATGCACCGGATGATGCTGACATCCATAACAACCTAGGTAATGTGCAACGCGAATTAGGTCAACTTGATTTAGCAATTGCTAGCTATAACAGCGCGCTAAGGCGTAATCCGCAACTCCACCATGCCAAGGTTCACCTCGTGCATCAAAAACAGCACACATGCGCTTGGCAAGGCCTAGAGAAGGACATTCAACAGATACGGGAATGGGTGAACACCCAACCTAGCGCGCAAATTTCTCCTTTTGCATTTTTAGCCATGGCCGGCACTAGTGCGCAAGAACAAAAAACCTGTGCCGACAACTGGGTTAATAACCGTTATGGCGCGCTTATTGCGCAAAGCAAACCCTATGCGTTTAGCGAAGTACAGCCAAAACAAAAAATTAAAATAGGCTACCTTTCCGCAGATTTTAGGTTACATCCACTCGCTTTTTTAGTCAGTGAATTGATAGAACTGCATGACCGTCAACAGTTTGAGGTTATCGCGTTCTCGTATGGGATTAATGATCAGAGCTCAGCCCGAGCGAGACTGGTCAAGGCTTTTGACCACTTTCATGATATTCGAAATTTATCTGAGGCTGAATCGGCGCAGAAAATTCATGATTGCGGGATTGATGTCTTGGTTGACCTCACCGGTTTCACACAAAACAGCCGCAGCGGGATTGCCGCATTAAAACCAGCGCCAATAAACATCAACTGGTTAGGATTTCCCGGGACTATGGGTAGCATCAAATTAGGGCAAGACCAGCAACGACCCTTATTTGACTTCATCCTCAGTGACGGTTTTATTACTCCTGAGACTAGCGCGGCTGACTACGCCGAAACCCTAGCGCTATTACCTGATTGTTACCAGGCCAACGATCGCAAGCGCCCTGTAGGCAAAACACCTAGCCGTGAGGCCTGTGGCTTACCTGCGTCCGGCTTTGTCTTTTGCTGCTTTAACCAAAGCTTTAAAATTAGTGCCGAGGTATTTGCGCTGTGGATGCGCTTACTTAAAGCGCAAGATGACAGCGTGCTTTGGCTACTGGACTGCAATACCTGGGCTAAACAAAATCTCATCCGAGAGGCCGAATTACTAGGTATTAATCAAGCGCGCTTAGTGTTCGCTCCGCGCGTGGAGATTGCCGATCATCTTGCACGTCATGTGCATGCAGATTTGTTCTTAGATACCAATCCCTATAATGCACATACCACTTGCAGTGATGCCCTATGGATGGGATTGCCATTACTGACTTGTGTGGGCGACACCTTTGCTTCACGGGTTGCAGGTAGCTTATTAACAGCTATAGACTTAACTGAACTTATCACTTATAACATGCAAGATTATGAAAATAAAGCCCTTTATTTATTAAATAATCCTGAGAAGATACAGCTAATCAAAGAAAAATTACGTGCCACTAAAAGTAGTTCTACACTATTTGATACCCCACGCTTTGTGATGTCATTGGAAAAACTATACCAAGACTTATGGCACAAGCACGGCATTCATCAGAAAAAATAAGGCCAAACTACCGTATTAATCCTCAAAATTACTCGCCGAAAAAATAGCGGCTAATACAATGAGTGCGCCCCCTAAGAGCTCATTCATTGTCATGGTTTCATTGGCTAAGTAATAAGAAGCCACCGCTGCAACTACTATTTCAAACAAAAAGATGACTGAAGCACGCGTTGCTTTAATCTGCGTTACCCCATATTGCACTAAGGTGGTGACAGCAATCAGCAACAACGCAATCAGCAAAATGACAACCCATTGCGTAGTTGCAATCTGGTTAGGCGCAACCAAGCCCGTCGACATAAATGGCACACAGCAAAGCGTGACCACTACCACACCCAACCAAATGGCAAAAGATTTAGCTCGTAACGTTAAATGGGTAGCGTGACGTGTAATCACATTACTCACTGAAAAACCAATACCCGCTGACAATGCCATCCATTCCGCCGCATTTCTCGGCAAAGGCAGACTGCTTATATTGGGGTTGTACAACATAATAAATGCGCCTAATAATGACGTCGCAATCGCAATATAGCCACTAGGTTGCGTTTTTTCCTTTAACACAAAGTGAGCAAGAATCAGTGTCCACAGCGGTGATAAATAAAATAGCAGCATCACCCTCATCACTTCACCATCAATGACCGCCAGCACGTAACTTAGGTTAGTCCAGCCGGCAGCTAAACTTAACCAAACAATACTGGAAGGAAGCTTAAATACATCTCGCCAATGCTTAAAGTAATAAATCCCAGCAATGATCGTTGCAAGACTGTAGGTGTAAAAGCTGGAAGCCACTCCAGACAAGCCTGTATCAGACAACAAGCGATAGGGATACCAAATAAGACCCCACACTAATGCACCAAATAACAATCCAAATATGGCGAATGCTTGATGAGACGACTGCTGGATTTGATCTGTTTTTTTCACTACATCCACTTTTTAATAATCATAAATTGGCATTCACACTGAGCGTTTAATAGTACAACGCATCTGCCCTATTAGCTCAGCTGAGTTGCAAACTGACTAAGTGAGTTTTCTAGAACACTTAACGCACGCCCTATATTACAATACCACCTATGAATCCAAACCTTAATTTACTTCAGCCCTACCCATTTCAACGCTTACGCGATTTATTTAAAGGCACCACGCCAAATCCGGTCTACCAAGCGATTAATTTATCCATAGGCGAACCTAAACACGCGACACCACAACTTATTAAAGATGCTTTGGTCAACAACCTTGCCGGCTTAGCAAGCTACCCGACTACCATCGGCTCTTTAGAACTTAGAGCGGCGATTTCCTCGTGGATTTCACGCCGCTACAATATCCCAGCCCTAAACCCTGAATTGGCGATTTTGCCAGTCACCGGGAGTCGTGAAGCCCTATTTGCCTTTGCACAAGCCGTGATTGATCGTACAAAACCTAACCCAGTGGTGATCTGCCCAAATCCGTTTTACCAAATTTATGAAGGTGCCGCATTTTTAGCTGGGGCTACGCCTTATTTTCTAAACACGCTCCCCGAAAATCAACACGCCATGGATTTTAACAGCGTGCCAAAAGACGTATTAGCGCGCACGCAACTCGTCTATGTCTGCAGTCCAGGCAATCCATCTGGCAAAGTGATGAGCCTAGCGCAGTGGAAAACGATATTTGAGTTATCAGATCAGTATGGTTTTGTGATTGCCGCAGATGAGTGCTACTCAGAAATCTATTTTGATGAAGCCAATCCACCTTTAGGCGCGCTACAAGCAGCACATCTATTAGGCCGTGACTATACAAACCTAATGATATTTAGCTCATTATCCAAGCGCTCCAATGTCCCTGGTATGCGTTCTGGCTTTGTGGCGGGTGACGCCAGGATTATTGAAAAATTCTCTTTGTTTCGCACTTATCACGGTTGTGCCATGAACCCTGCGGTGCAAGCGGCCTCAGTGGCGGCATGGAATGATGAAGCCCACGTGATTGATAATCGCCGTCTTTATGCTGAGAAATTTAAAACGGTCACCCCGTTATTGCATCGCGTACTTGCCGTTGAAATGCCGGATGCTGCTTTTTACCTATGGGCGCGCACCAGTATGCTAGATACCGAATTTGCCCTAAAAGCCTACCGTGACTTTAGTGTGACAGTATTGCCAGGCAGCTTTTTAGCCCGCGCTGCGCATGGCGTTAATCCTGGTGAGGGTTTTGTTCGACTTGCCCTAGTCGCCAGCCTAGACGAATGTGTAGAGGCTGCTCAGCGCTTACAACAGATTGTCTAAGCTCTAGTTGCTGCGGCAAGTCAGGTCTTCCTAAGATGACGATTGTTTCTTTTTTGCATGCTCTGCAGCAAACTCGTACAAATCCACCAGATCCTCACTGCTGACATCAATCACCGCGTCCATTTGACTGAGTGCCCATTGGTAGTCTGCCTCATTCAATTCAGGAAATGGCAGATGATTACTGGTTGCAAAATCTTTATGGTGTGGATGATGGGCGTGCATCATTGGATAACGCCTACTCTTAATCAAGTTATTAATGACCATGGATAACAACACCATGATGCTGGCATTAATAAAGACCACTTCGTAGCAAAACTGCCAGCCCATGGCCTGAATTTCTGGACCGCCCAATACCGCAATCATTGCCGTTGCTGCGCTAGGTGGATGCAAGCATTGCAGGGTATGCATCACCAATATAGAGAGTGCCACTGCAGTGGCTGAGGCCAGCGCTGGATCGCGAATGCTATGTGCACAAGCGATCCCAACTGCCGCCGAAAAAAAATGTCCACCTACGACAGGCCAAGGCTGCGACATAGGACTATGCGGAATCACAAAAAGTAAAAAAGCCGTGGCGCCCATAGACGCTAAAATTGAAATAGAGAACGTACCCCCAACACTAGCGACGTGTCCCAACTGAATCAAGACAAAAATTGCCGCAAACGCAGCCAAGGATGCCAGTATCTTCTCTCGCCACGAAGCCTGTTTTAACTGATATTGCGTGAAATATGTGGTTAAATATTTAACTAACTTCATAGATAACTCTCTTATTTGAATTGACATACTAGTAGAATTTTTCTACTTATATGTGATGCTTGATTGCCTGTAAAACTTGATCTTGCAGGCCTGATTGCAAGCAGTCCAGCTCCAAACTATCGTCCATGCCACGCAACCACGTCAATTGACGCTTAGCCAATTGACGTGTGGCGAATATGCCACGGTCACGGAGTTCATGCTGATCATAATCACCTGCCAAATGTTCTAATGCCTGACGATAACCCACGCAGCGCATTGATGTAGCATCCTTAGTAAGTGTAGGGTATTTGACCAACAGCGCACGCATTTCGTCTAAAAATCCAGCCGCTAACATTTGATCAAACCTAACCGCAATGCGCTCATGCAATACTGAGCGATCATTAGGTACTAATGCCAATTTTAGTAATCGATATGGTAGCGTTGCGCTCGTTTGCTTGGCGAATAAACTAGACATCGTTTCACCGCTAATAACATGTACTTCTAGCGCGCGCTGTATACGCTGGGTATCATTTGGCGCGAGACGAGCTGCAGTTGATGGGTCAATCAACGCAAGCTTGGCGTGCATGCCAGGCCAACCAATTTGTGCTGCTTCTAAATCTAGCGCCGCGCGCACCTCAGCGCTAGCCTCTGGCAATCCACTTAAGCCTTCCTGCAAAGCTTTGAAGTACAGCATGGTGCCACCGACTAACAAGGGAATTTTGCCGCGAGCGGTAATATCGGCCATAAGACGAAGCGCATCACTTCTAAAACTAGCGGCTGAATAAGCACGAGTGGGATCAATGATATCAATCAGATGGTGAGGTGCTTGCAATAAGAGATTCGCATCGGGCTTGGCCGTACCTATATCCATATCCTTGTAAACCAAGGCAGAATCAACGCTGATAATTTCAACAGGGAGTTGATCAATCAACGCCACTGCAACGGCAGTTTTTCCACTGGCAGTGGGGCCCATTAGGAATATTGCTGGGGGTATAATTGGCTTAACCACCCTATTTACCGCGCATAAACATTTTATCTAGGTCGACCATACTTACTTGAAACCAAGTGGGACGGCCATGATTGCATTGCCCTGAGCGTTCAGTCGCTTCCATATCGCGTAGTAAAGCATTCATCTCAGGAATCGCCAATTGGCGATTAGCACGCACTGCGGCATGACAGGCCATGGTACCTAACAACTCATTGCGACGTTCGGTCAATGCACGTGAAGCCCCATACTCTCTTAGATCTCGTAACACATCACGCGCTAAAGTGACCGCATCGGCATCTTGCAACATCGTCGGCACAGCACGCACCGCCAGAGTGGTTGGCGACAACACAGCGATATCAAAACCAAGTTGTTGCATTGTATTGTCATTACTATTGATAGATTCTTGCACAGTAGCGACCTCTAAGCGATCTGCATTAAAACTCACCGCAATTAACAAGGGTTGCATCGGCACACTCTTAGCATCCAAAGCCGTTTTCAGGCGCTCGTACATAATGCGCTCATGGGCGGCGTGCATGTCGACCACCACCAACCCTAGGCTATTCTGCGCCAAAATATAGACGCCATGAATCTGGGCTACGGCAAAACCTAGTGTAAACTCCTGCTGTAATTCGGAAGCGTTAAATCCGCTAGCATGGGTTGGTAAGCCACTACCTGGTTCAGGGATGGCACCACCGAATAAAGTTTGGTAAAAGTCATGGCGCGGCTGCGCGCTTAAATTCATCTGCGATTGAAAGCTTGGGTAGTTAGCCGCCACCGTCACTGGCACAGCAAAAGGGTTATATCCTGCATGGCCAGCACTTACGGCGTTAGAGGCCCCTGTAGGCGTGGCTAAGGATTTATGTAGCGCATGAAAAATAAACCGATGGATGGCTTGCCCATCTCTAAACCTGACTTCTGTTTTACTCGGATGCACATTCACATCGACCAAATTGGGGTCTAGCTCAAGAAACAACACAAAGGCCGGATGGCGGTCATGATGCAATACATCTTGATAGGCCTGTCGAATAGCGTGCGCAATGAGCTTATCGCGCACGAAACGGCCATTGACGTATACATACTGAGTATCACGGCTATTGCGATTGAAAGTGGGCTTAGCCGCCATACCCCATAGACGAAGTCCCCCAGCAGATTCTTCTACTGCAAAAGATTCTGCAGAAAATTCAGCCCCTAATACTGCGCTAAATCTCTGTTCTGGCGCACTGGCGGTTAAACGGCTTAGCGCGCGGCCATTATGTTGCAACATAAAGGCGACATCCGGTCGCGATAACGCAATACGATTAAACGCCTCTTCGCAGTGGCCAAATTCCGTACCTTCAGTTTTCAAAAACTTGCGCCGCGCCGGTGTATTAAAATATAAATCGCTGACATCCACCACGGTGCCGGCATCTAAAGCGGCTGGTTCTAATGCTGAAAGATCGCTACCTTCAGCGCTAATACGCCAAGCATGCTTGGCGTCCATCGCACGACTACTGATTTGCGTGCGTGAAATAGAGGCAATACTGGCCAAAGCTTCACCGCGAAAGCCTAAACTGGCCACCGCTTCTAAATCTTCTAAGCTAGCAATCTTACTTGTGGCGTGACGCGTTAATGCTAGCTCAAGATCATCCTTAGCGACGCCAGCGCCATTATCAGCCACACGCAATTGTTTAACCCCACCTTGCATCAACATGACTTGAATATCAGTACTGCCAGCATCTAGACTATTCTCAAGCAACTCTTTCAGCGCTGCGGCTGGACGTTCAACCACTTCACCAGCAGCAATTTGGCTAATCAGTTGATCGGGTAATAGTTGAATTCGCATGGTAGGTGTTATTGATAAACAAATATTTAAGATAGTCATTTTACCTGTTTTAGGCTAAATTCTCGGCTGTATGCAATTATTAGCGCAAGATTTAGCCGCGCATGCTTATGCCAATCAATTTGTGTTGGCGCGGAGCCTGCAGCGACATCACCATTTCTACCTAGGCCCTACCAACTCTGGTAAAACGCATCACGCCCTAATCGCCTTAAAAAATGCCAAGTCTGGAGTGTATTTAGCACCATTGCGCTTGCTGGCGATGGAGATACGTGATCGCTTAGTCGCTGCAGGTGTAGCCTGCAACTTGATTACTGGGGAAGAGCGCGTGTTAATGGAGGGTGCACAGCATACCGCCTCGACCATCGAAATGATGAATACCGGAAAACAGGTGGAAGTAGCCATTATTGACGAGATACAAATGCTGCAAGATGCAGAACGTGGCAGCGCATGGACGGCAGCCTTGGTTGGCGTGCCTGCACAACAATTATTTATCTGTGGCTCCACCGCAGTGACCCAACCCTGCTTAGATACTATTACTGCACTTGGTGAAAGCTACGAAATTACCTATTTACAACGCATGACCCCTTTGTTAATAGAACAAGTAGCCCTTTGCGGCGCACGTTATAGCAAACCAAAATTTAAAACCCAATTGCAAAAAGGTGACGCCATCATCGCTTTTAGTCGCAAAGATGTTCTGACCTTAAGTGCGCGTATGCGGCAATGGGGATTTACGGTAGCGAGTATTTACGGCGCATTGTCACCCGAAGTGCGACGTACTGAATCAGACCGATTTTGTAACGGTGATGCTGACATTTTAGTCGCAACGGATGCCATTGGTATGGGCTTAAATTTACCCATACGTCGCGTGATATTTTCATCCATTCACAAGTTTGATGGCGTCGCATCTCGTCTACTTAATGCCACCGAAGTGCGGCAAATTGCAGGTCGTGCTGGTAGATTTGGCATATATGCCACAGGCTACGTCAGCGTGTTAGAGAATGATGAATTGATTCATATTGAGCATATGCTTGGCATAGACGATAACGCTGAACTAACAAGACTGCCGATTAACATAGACTTCAAACGCGTAGGCTCCCTCGCTACGCAATTACACACCAGAAAAATTGCTGAGGTATTGATCTACCATGAGCAAAGGACTCGCTTTAGTTCAGCACTTTTTGAGGCTAGTCCGCTGAGCAATCAAATTGCACAGGCATTATTGGTGGACGCGCATGCACCAGAGATGGCATTGCAAGATAAGTATATTTTTGTGTGTGCGCCAATTGCGCTTAATGTTGCATTTGAAAAAGATTATTACCTATTGTGCTTACAAAGCGTAGCCCAGTCTGAAATTAGGCACATACCACTAGCGCCAACTTGGCTGACTGCAGATAGCCCCAAACATTTAGAAACGGCAGAACTATTAAGCCACAATCTCAGCTTGTATGCTTGGCTAAGCTTTAAGTTTCCACAGATATTTGTTGATGGCGACAAAGTGAAAGACTTGCGATCAAGGCTTAGCCGCTATATAGAAAACGCCCTACTCAGCCAAGCTGGCTATGGTGATACTCAGCGCGAGATTGGCTATTTACAAAACCGGTAATTAATCTAGAGTTACCGTTTGTAGGTAATCGGGCACACAAGTTTTCCAGTGCAATTTCTCTTCAATATGCAAACGCATCGCATCTGCTGCTATTGGCTCGCCGTGGGTAATGAATGTAGCCTTAGGTGGGGCTTCAAATCCACCTAACCACTCCAATATCTCGGCGTAGTCGGCATGAGCAGATAGATTAGAAATAAACTCGACTTGCGCGCGTACTGGTACATATTCCCCATGAATCTTGATGCTATCCACACCAGCTAGCATGGCTGCACCACGGGTGCCTGCGGCCTGAAAGCCAGCAAACAAGATGGAATTGTTGGGGTTAGGTGCAAAAGCTTTTAAATGGTGTACTACGCGACCGCCTGACACCATACCACTCGCCGAAAGAATAATCGCTGGGCCCGACATTTCATTAAGACGCTTAGATTCTTCCACACTATTCACCATATGCGCACTGCGACACATTGCACTACACTGCTCTGGAGTGAGTCTATGTTCGCCGCGATGATGACTAAAAATTTCAGTCGCATCTACCGCCATCGGGCTATTCAGATAAACCGGAATATCAGGAATAGCACCAGAGGCCTTAAGTAAAAAAATGTAATACATCATTTCCTGCGCGCGCCCGACTGCAAACACAGGAATCAACACGATACCTTTGCGCTTAAAGGTTTGATTGATAAATTCAGCAAGCTGCATTTTCGGATCGGTCGCATCATGTAGCCGATTACCATAGGTCGATTCAACCACCAAGTAATCCGCTTGTTTAATGCGCACGGGGGGTTTCATGAGTGCATCATGTGGCCGGCCTATATCGCCAGAAAATACGATTGAAGTTTTAGCATTGTGCAGACGTACAAAGGCTGAGCCTAGTATATGCCCGCTCGGAGAAAATCTCAGCGTTAATCCATCTCCCATATCGACATCTTGCTCAAAAGGAATCACCGTCAGCAAACTCAACGCATTTTGCGCATCTTCCTGGGTATATAACGGTAAGGCTGGGTTATGTTTAGAAAAGCCGCGCTTATTAGCATAGCGAGCATCCTCTTCCTGGAGGTGGGCAGCATCTGGCAGTAAAATCTCACACAAGTCGCGAGTTGCCTCAGTACAATACACTTTGCCACTAAAGCCATTTTTCACAAAGAGTGGCAGGTAGCCGCTATGGTCTATATGAGCATGCGTAAGAACCACGGCATCAACTTCACTAGGATCAATCGGTAACGGCGCCCAGTTTTTAAGTCTCAACTGCTTTAACCCCTGGAACAAACCACAATCAATCAGTATTTTTATGGAATCAGCTTTTAGTAAATACTTTGAGCCAGTAACAGTGCCAGTTGCACCTATAAAAGTTAATTGCATTACCTGCGCTCCAGTGAGTGGTATAAGCTATATTACTCTAAAGAAAGTTTTGATTTTGCCAATGCTGGGTTAGTAGAAAAATACTTTTTAATCCCTGTATAAATTGAGGAAACCAATTTATCTTGATAGGCATCATCACCCAGTTTACGCTCCTCGTCTGGGTTACTGATAAAAGCCGTTTCCACCAAAATAGAAGGGATATCAGGAGACTTTAATACCGCAAATGCCGCCTGCTCAACATGATTTTTATGCAAGGTATTAACTTCACCAATCTGCCCTAATACCGATTTACCAAGCTTTAGGCTATCGTTGATGGTTGCAGTTTGCGATAAGTCTAATAGCGTTCTAGCCAAAAATGGGTCTTTAATATCAAGACTTACTCCACCAATTAAATCTGACTCATCTTCTTTTTTGGCTAAATAACGCGCACTTGCACTAGTTGCGCCGCGCTCTGATAAGGCAAATACAGAAGAGCCCCGCGCCGCCGTATTCGTAAATGAATCCGCATGAATAGATACAAATAAATCCGCTTGTAATTTACGTGCTTTGACCACCCTACCGTGCAACGGGATAAAGTAATCGCCATCTCGGGTCAATACTGCACGCATGCCTGGATCTTCATCAATTTTAGCTTTTAACTTCTTAGCGATCATTAAGGTAATATCCTTTTCATTACTCCCATTTGCACCATGCGCACCAGGATCTTCACCGCCGTGACCTGCATCTAAAGCAATGGTCACTTGGCGTGAGTATTTGTTACTGTCCCCACTTTCCAGCCTATAGTCTGCACTTGGCATCTGGTTAGTAATTGCCGCGATTGTTTGAGTAGCGTCAGATGACCCAGTGGATTTCGCTTGCGGTTCATTAGACTTAGGTGTTAATTCTTGACTCATGGTCGGTACAGAAACAGGTGGGGGGACAATCTCATTACCTCGCTGCTCTAACATTGCCATCATAGGGTCTTTGACTGGGAAGATATCCAAAATCAATCGATGCTTGTAATCTCCAGCTGGCAGTAACGTACTGACACTAGGTTTTGCTTCTGCCTTTAAATCTACGACTAATCTCACAACGCCCGGCTTATTAGCCGCCACACGTACTTGTTTAATATTGGGATCGTCTGCGGCGATTTTATCGACTAAGGATTTTAGACTTGCATTAAGTTCAACATTTTCAATATCCATCACGATACGATCTGGATTGTTAAGAAAAAAGACTTTGTAGCTGATGGCATTCGTCGCCTCCAACGTAATGCGCGTGTAATCTTGTGCTGGCCATACGCGTGAGGCAATGACTGCATTACTCGCGGCTTGCGCTACGCTTAAAAACACCAAACTCAGAGATAAGCTAAAAAGCAGATAAGTTTTGATTAGTTTAAATAATTTAACTAGCATGGTTTTACTGAAGCAACTCTGATTAACTGTTGACCTAATGGCGTATGCGCAACTAACTTAATGCTGCGCCCAGATTCTTTAATAGTAAAAATTATATCTAAATCAGGCAAGGGTAAATATTGCTGAGCTTTTTCTGGCCACTCAATCAAGCATACGCTATTCGCGTTAAAGTAGTCCCTAAAACCAGCAGCTTCCCACTCCTCTTCATCATAAAACCGGTATAAGTCAAAATGATAAATATTAAGGGGAGACTTTAGTTTTTTTTCAATTTCATAACACTCAACTAAAGTATAGGTTGGACTTTTCACCTTTCCCACATAACCTAGGGCATGCAATAGCCCACGTACCAATGTGGTCTTGCCCGCACCTAAATCCCCATGCAAATAAATGGTGAACTGGGGTTGCAATCCCTTAGCTAAAACCTCGCCAAAAGCAAGGGTTGCTGCTTCATCTACTAAATCAAGTGTAAAATTATCGTCCATGAATCACTCTATTAAAAATGTGCCTCGTCAAAACACTACTAACTTTAGTCAACTGAGCGCTAACATCAAGCAATGGGGCTTGGCCTTGGGATTCGATCATATTGGCATCACTGACACCGAATTGAAAACCGCTGAAGCAAATCATCAAGCTTGGATTAATAAGGGATATCATGGTGAGATGGATTATATGGTAAAACACGGGGTGAAGCGCACGCAACCCGCTGAATTAGTACCAAATACCATCAGCGTTATATCTGCAAGACTTGATTACCTGCCGACCCAAGCAACTGACAGTGAGATTATCCTTAATGATAGTAGTAAAGCCTTTATATCACGCTACGCCCTAGGTCGTGATTATCACAAGGTCATGCGAAAAAAACTCCAACAGCTATGCGAAAAACTTCAAATTACCCTTAATCCAGAACTAGGATTTAGCTTCCGAGTATTTACCGACAGCGCGCCAGTGATGGAAGTTGCTCTGGCTGAAAAAGCTGGGCTCGGTTGGCGCGGCAAGCATTCGTTGTTAATTAATAAAAGTCGTGGATCATGGTTTTTTCTAGGTGAGATTTATACTAACCTACCCTTAGTCTCCGACTTAAAACCTAATGAAGTGCAACCTAACCACTGCGGAACTTGCACTACTTGTATAGATGTTTGCCCAACAAAAGCCATCGTTGCACCTTACCAAGTAGATGCAAGACGATGTATCTCATATTTAACTATAGAACTTAAAGGCAGCATCCCTTTAGAATTCAGATCTCTGATTGGCAATCGCGTTTATGGCTGCGATGATTGCCAACTTTTCTGCCCATGGAATAAATTTGCTAAGCTCACGCAAGTGGATGACTTCAATGTGAAACATGGTTTAGATAATGTAAGCTTAGTTGATTGCTTCAGCTGGACTGAGGAGGATTTTAAACAAAAAATGGCCGGTAGCGCAATTTACCGCATTGGCTATGAGCAATGGTTACGCAATATCGCCATCGGCTTAGGTAACGCTAAAACAACACCAGAAGTGATTCATGCGTTACAACGACCGCAGACCAATGAGTTATTACAAGAACATGTAGCATGGGCACTATCCCAGCACAAGAAACCAAATACTTAGCGAGTATCTGCTGACAATAGTGCAGCGCCAACAATCCCAGAAAGGTCATCGTTGGCCGAAACTAGAATCTTGATCTTACCGCGCAATAGCGGAATTAAACATGCATCTAATGTGCGTTGAAAAGTGGGCGCTAATAAATCCCAAGACACACTCATACCTCCACCAATTGAAACTAAGCGCACATCCAGTACTTTCAAAATATTAGCCACTGCGATGCCTAGATTTAAACCAGCAATTTCATATGCATCAATAGCATGAACATCCCCGTCATGAGCAAGTTCAGCAATCGCAATGGCAGACAACACTTTGCCTGTTGAAATTTTGTAACTGATAGTCACACCACTCGCTGAAGCATACTGCTCCATGCAGCCTTGATTACCACATCCGCATAAGCGGCCATTAGGTACAGTAATCATATGGCCAATTTCCATAGACATACCATGCTGACCTGAATAGGGGCGACCATTTAAGACCAAGCCACCACCTACCCCAGTGCCAAGGCTAACATAAATTAAATCTGAGTATATCGCCCCTTCCTTTTCAGAATTAAGTCTATAAAATTCTCCGTAAGCGGCCACCAACGCATCATTTTCAACAATCACAGGTAACCCTACAAGAGCTGATAAATCATTACTTAGGTCAATGTTGAACAAACCTGGAAAATTAGGTGATTGCTCAATTTTTTGTGTAATCGGATCGATAAAACCTGGAAAACCAATACCTATGGCACTTACATGAGGATATTTCTCTAGCGCTGTTTTGATTGAGTCAGCGCAAATCTCTAGAATTTTATGCCATGCCTCTTGGGCAGGATGCGTTTTACAGATTTCAGAAAAGTTGGCAGCAACACGGATTTCTTCAATGACGGCGCCAGCATCCAACACACCTAGCCGCAAATTGGTGCCCCCCACGTCCATGCCAATTAACATAGTGAACTTTCAATCGGTAAAAAATTTTCAGAAATAAGGCGTTCAGAACTAGAAATTGCTAAGGTGATTTCCAGTTTCTGAGCCTCAGATAACTGCTGCCAATTAAAGCGCCAGCCCCAATTCTCATCACAAGTGCCTGGGATATTCATGCGCTGAGTGGAATCCATTGCCATTAGATCCTGCATCGGGATAATCGCCAATTTGGCATTAGAGTCTAGCGCCATCTTAATAAGGTCATATGGCAAATTGGGCTTATAGTCATTACCGTGAATTTTTTGTAAATAAGCATGCAGACAATTGCGTGATGCATCATCTAAAGACTGATACCAACCCAACGTTGTATCATTGTCATGCGTGCCCGTATAGACAACACTATTCACCTCAATATTTTTGGGTAGATAAGGATTATCATCATTGCCGCTAAATGCAAATTGTAGAACCTTCATTCCAGGCAAGTTATATTTATGCCTTAAGGCATCAACCTCACTGGTAATAATGCCTAAGTCTTCTGCTACTAAATCAATATTAGGCAAGGCCCTAATGATCTCAGCCAACAAAGCATCGCCTGGAGCTTCCGCCCAAGACCCGTTGATTGCCGTATCTTCACTGGATGGAATCTCCCAAGCTGCTTGCAACCCTCTAAAGTGATCGATGCGCACGATATCAAACAACTCATTCTGAGTTGCCATGCGCGAGATCCACCAGGCGTATCCGTCTACAGCCATCACCTCCCAGTTATAGTGCGGATTGCCCCATCGCTGTCCAGTTTCAGAAAAGTAGTCAGGTGGCACACCCGCAACCACCGTCATACGTTCATCGCTATCCAACCTAAATAAATAGGGTTTCGCCCAAACCTCTGCGCTGTCATAAGCTACAAAAATCGGGATGTCGCCGAATAGTTGAACCTGTTTGCTACCAGCATATGCTTTTAGTTTTAGCCATTGACTAAAGAATATAAATTGAGAAAATTTTAAGACATTGAGCACTTGCGCCAATTCTAACTTCACTAACCTTAACGTTTCTGCATCATGATGCTTATAAGCTTCAGGCCAATCACACCAACTACTTTGATTAAATTTTTCACGTAAGGCTAAAAATAATACAAAGTCATCTAGCCAATGTGCGTGCTTGCTACAGAATCCCAAAAAACTTTGTTGCTGGACTGAGTACTTAGGATGATCAAATACGAAATAAGCCTTGGCTAGTAATGGCATTTTATGGTTAACTAGGCCAGCCAAATCCTCCTGACTTAATAAACCCTGCGCCTGCAAATCTTCCAAACTAATGAAATCAGGGTTGCCTGCATGTGCTGACAAGCATTGATAGGGCGAATTATCTGCATGAGGCATATTAATAGGAAGAGTTTGCCAAACTGTGGCCCCAATTTCCTGCAAGAAATCAACAAAGCGATAAGCTTCAATGCCTAGATCTCCGACGTAATAAGCACTAGGTAACGAACTTATATGCGCCAATATACCAGCGCGTCTAATCATGTTGACAGATGAGTCACTATCAATTTCTTCTTATGGCTTTGTTTTAAGGTTAGGTGTCATAAAATTTTTTATATTTTCACAAATCTCATACTAATTAAATGAGGGGCTATAATTTATGATTATTGAATTTAACCTACTGAAATATCATAAAAGTTATCTATGCCTGACCACGACGCATCGTCCCCACATCGTCGTTATGGCCTGCTGCATCAGCCTTTTTACCACCAAGGCTAATCGGATCATGCAGAACTGGCGGCACAGTTTGTCCAAGTAATGTGTATAAATTGATTAAATTACGACGATAGAGCTTATCGAAACTAGCCACACTATCTGATGCGTTATAATCACCAAACCACCAAAACCAGTCTGAGCCTTCACAGATAGCCAATTGGCGCTCGCAACGAATTAGCTCTTCCGTGCTTAAGGAAGCCGCATCCACAACGCGATCGTATGTTTTCTTTGCCTCACAGAGCAAATCCCAAGCCAAATTCTTCTCTTTATCACCAATCCAAGTGCTAAATGTGCCATACACCCAGCTACCAGCTGCGATTTGTGGCAATACTGGGGCAACTATGCCGTTATTTTTATAAGCCTCTGATTGATACAAATCAACCATATCACTAAAAGTAGTCATTTCAATATCAGGATGATTACTTAGGGCAGCGTATAACTCATTCAAGAAATAATAACCATTATAGGGGTAATATTCCCAAGCATTTTCACCGTCCAAAATCACACTAACTACCTTGGAACTCTCTTGACTATTAGCTTGCTGCACTTGTTCTAGCGTATTAATAAAATCAGCCACCGAGTCTGTTGCATTCATTTTTGCATATTCAAAACCAATTTTATCTGAGAGTTGATCGTCTCTAAAAAAACATAAAATATCATTTTTACCATTGGTAATACGATATGGTTGATATAGATAGTCATTCTTATCTTCAGTATTAAGATGGGATTTATTTAGGCTATTGACCAACACCGCTTGCCCAGTGGCAGCCCACTCTAAGCCATGCTCTGCCATTAACGATAATGCTGAATGGGAAACAGCGCCTTCAGCCGGCCACATGCCACGCGGCACTGAGTCAAAATGGTTAGTATGGTAGATTTTGGCTGATTCCACATGCGCCATGGCACGCTCACGTCCGCCAGCATAATGCGTGTGTTTAGGCAAATCAGCATCTGGCATTGCATCTAACGTGGATTTAAAATCCAACAATAAGGGCAATATGGGGTGGTAATAAGGCGTAGTCGACAGCTCAATTTGCTTACTCTTCAATAATGATTTATACCGAGGAATTAAGCCGGAAACTGTATCTGCGATCACTCCGAATAATTGCTTTCTTTCAGATAACGTAAATTGCACGCCCTTAGCCATCAAACTTTGAACTACTGTATTGTTACGGCGCAGACTCTCTCCACACCAAGCCAAGTGATACCACACCAATAAATCAGCTTTATATTGCGAGGTGAGATAATGAAATTCATAATCACAGGCCATCTGTTCAACCAACTGGTAAATCTCCAATAAACGTTGGTATTGCGGAAAAGGGCTAAGCATTTTTTCGTGATGACTTTTAAAGCAACTTTGCACTACCAATTGGCATTGCTCTTCAGTATGCTGATTCAGATCCTCTTCAATCAATAAAGCCAACAAGGGATCGCGAATTTTATTTTGCTTAAATTGCAGTGTGTAATCTTCAAGCTGCTCTAATAAAATTGGCACAAAATTAAAACTTACACGCGCCTTTGGATTTTGTTCTATGTGGTAGGCCATATCACTGTAATCTTTTATGGCATGCAAATAAGTCCATGGTAAGACATATTCATTGCTTGCAAGATCACGATAGTCTGGCTGATGCATATGCCAGTATAGATTTAGATATAACTTAGGACGATTTAACTTCACTTAAATGTACAACCTTAATAAATAACAATAATAAACTTTCTAAAACGTTGATGCATGCTCCAAGCTAGATGAGGCGATATAGCCCTTGACCTAACATGTCTGGAGTCACTAGGGTGACTCCTTTTTCAGACACATAAAAACGTTTGGCATCAAGCTTTAAATCTACGCCAATTTCCATTCCCTCAGGGATCACACAACCTCGGTCAATCACCGTATTTTTCAATACAACATGACGATTAATAGTAACCTTAGGCAAAATTACTGAGCCTTTAATACTACAGTAGCTGTGCACGCGAACATCTGAAAATAGGACCGACCCATCAATAGAAGATCCACTAATTAAGCAACCTCCAGAAACCAATGAATCTGTAGCATGGCCACTACGCCCTTTGTCATTAAACACAAATTTAGCAGGTGGCAATTGCTCTTGGCAGGTCCAGATAGGCCAATCTCTGTCGTATAAATTAAGCTCTGGAATTACCTTGGTTAGCTCCATATTAGCCTCCCAATATGCATCAATAGTCCCTACATCACGCCAGTAATAATTGCCATTCATTGCGCCTACGCAGCTCTCAGTAAATCGATGCGCCTGAACTTTATATTTATTAATAATGTACGGAATAATATCGGCACCAAAATCATGAGAGGATTTAGAGTCGCCAGCATCGCGTATTAACTGCTCATATAGGAATTTGGCATTAAATATATAGATACCCATGCTAGCAAAAGCTTTTGAGGTGTCATCAGGCATATGTTTAGGATTGGCTGGTTTTTCAGCAAACTCAATCACTCGATCATTATTATCGACCGCCAGCACTCCAAAACCTTTTGCATCCTCTAACGGTACGTTAATACAGGCGATAGTCATATCAGCCAGTGTTGTAGCATGCGTAGCCAGCATTTTACCGTAGTCCATTTTGTAAATATGATCCCCAGCCAAGATCAACACATACTCACCACCGCCCTCACGCAGCAAATCTACATTCTGATACACAGCATCTGCAGTGCCTTTATACCAGTCTTCTGAAATACGTTGTTGCGCTGGGATAATGTTCACATATTCATTAAACTCGCCACGCAGAAATCCCCAACCACGTTGCAAATGCTGAATGAGGCTTTGGGCCTTATATTGAGTAGCAACATTGATTCTACGGATGCCAGAGTTGATACAATTCGAGAGAGGGAAATCGATAATGCGGAATTTTCCACCAAATTGAACTGCGGGCTTAGCGCGCCAATCAGTTAGGTTCTTTAAGCGACTTCCACGGCCGCCAGCTAATATAATAGCTACGGTATTTTTTGTAAGGTTACTAATAAAACGATCTGAATGCTGACCTTTAATCATGGCGCCCTCCTGAAGTTTGTTTTAATGACTTTATTTTACTAGCCGGGCTTACTAGCTTAATTTAAATTCTTACAGCAATTGATTACATTATAATCAGCTTAAAGCCTTATAATCTAGTATAAACAAATAAAAACATTAAAAATAGTTGGTTAAAAAAATCACAGGGAAATGTATTTTGGTTAAAGCTAAAGCCACTCCAATAGAATCAAAACCACAATCCAATGGATTGGACCTCATTTTATCGGCGCGACATTACGACCCTTTCAGCTTTTTAGGGCTGCATAAAGCAATTGAGGGTGCCGATCAGGCTTATGTTTTACGCACTTTCATCGCTGCAGCCTCTAAAGTTTGGGTTAAAACAGGAAGAACCTGGTCCGAGCTTATAAAAACTCACGCTGACGGACTATTTGAATGGCACGGTAGCAATCCACTAAAGACCCCATGCTTACTTAAAGCGGAAGTTGACGGTATTTGCTATGAGAGTTATGACCCTTATACATTTATTTCGAGCATTAGTCAGGAAGAAATTTACCTATTTGGTGAAGGCCGTTTAAAGCAAGCTTACAAAACACTTGGGGCACAATGCTTAACTCAAGATAAAGTGGATGGCGTGCGATTTGCCGTATGGGCGCCTAATGCAGAACGCGTCAGCGTTATTGGCAACTTTAATAACTGGGATGGTCGCATCCATTCCATGCGTGCGCATGGGGTAAGCGGTGTGTGGGATATATTCATTCCTAACCTGACCACTAACGATACCTATAAGTTTGAAATTCGTAATAGACATACTGGTAACGTACACATTAAAACTGACCCCTACGGCTTTGAATTTGAGCATCGACCAGGCACAGCAGCCAAAATTAGTACCAGCCACCATCAATGGGAAGATAAGGATTGGCTGGATGCACGCAAAACTCGCGACTGGTTACATGCGCCATTTAACTGCTATGAAGTACACTTAGGTTCATGGCAGCGTAATAGTCAAGGTCACTTCTTAACTTACCGTGAGCTTGCTAAGAGATTGGTGCCATATGTGTCCGATATGGGCTATACCCATGTCGAATTGATGCCAATTTCAGAGCACCCATTGACCGAGTCTTGGGGCTATCAAACCACTGGCTACTTCGGTGTAACTAACCGTTTTGGTTCGCCTGACGATTTACGTTATTTAATCGACGCTTTTCACCAAGCCAATATTGGCGTAATTCTTGATTGGGTACCGGGCCACTTTCCTAAAGATGACTGGGCCTTAGCGCGCTTTGATGGCACTGCATTATATGAACATGAAGACCCTCGCCTTGGTGAACACCAAGACTGGGGTACTTATATATTCAATTATGGGCGTAATGAAGTCCGTAATTTTTTAATTGCAAACGCTAGCTTCTGGTTAGAAGAGTTTCATATTGATGGCTTACGTGTTGATGCGGTCGCGTCTATGATTTACTTAGACTACTCACGCAAGGAAGGTGAATGGTTACCAAACAAGTATGGCGGACGCGAAAATCTAGATGTAATAGACTTCCTTAAACAATTGAATGTAATGGTGGGTGAAGACTTTACAGGTGTCCTCACAATTGCTGAAGAATCAACAGCTTGGCCTATGGTATCTCGCCCAGTGTATTTAGGTGGCTTGGGCTTTAGTATGAAGTGGAATATGGGCTGGATGAACGATACGCTAACCTATATTGAAAATGACCCAGTACATAGACGTTACTACCATGACATGCTGACATTTGGCCAACTTTACGCCTATTCCGAGAACTTTGTGTTGCCGTTTTCACATGATGAAGTTGTCCATGGTAAACATTCTCTACTAGACAAAATGCCTGGTAATGATTGGCAAAAGTTTGCGAATTTGCGCTTGCTGATGACTTACCAAATGACCGCACCAGGGAAAAAACTTAACTTCATGGGTAATGAGTTTGGTCAAGGCCATGAGTGGCATGTAAACAGCAGCTTAGATTGGCATCTGCTCAGCAATGAATATGAAGGCCATCATTGGCATCAAGGTGTAAAGCAAGTCAATGCTGACCTCAATAAACTTTACAAAGAAATTCCAGCTTTATATTCACTGGACTTTGACCATGAAGGCTTTGCTTGGATAGACTGCCATGATACAGATCAATCCACCATCAGCTTCATAAGGCGCGGTCTCGATAGTAGCATTGTGCTTGTTGTGCTTAATTTCACACCGGTATTACGTGAAAACTATCGCATCGGCGTTCCGCAAGCAGGCAGTTATCGTGAGCTCTTTAACAGCGATGCTAAATGTTACGGCGGGAGCGATCATGGCAATGGTGCGGGGTTACATACAGAAGAAATTGCATGGATGCATCACCCTCAATCAATGGTAATTACGTTACCCCCATTGGGTGGCATAATATTAAAATTGAATTAGTCTTATCAACACCCAAATTAACTCACTACTAATAGAAAATACTACTATACAAATGGCTACGCTCACACAATACCCAGTATGGCAAAAACTTTGCCAACATCAACAAAAAATAGACGCAACACATATGCGCGATTTATTCGCGAGTGATGCCGAACGATTTAATAAATTCAATCTTAAGTTTACCGATTTATTACTAGACTATTCTAAACATCGCATCAATGATGAAACACTTCCATTACTAATGGAAATGGCCCGTGAGGCCAACATTGAAAACTGGCGTGACCGCATGTTTGCTGGAGAAAAGATTAACATTACCGAAGATCGTGCGGTGCTTCATACCGCCTTACGTAATAGAAGCAATACGCCAGTAATCGTTGATGGTAAAGATGTGATGCCTGATGTGAATAAAGTATTAATGCAAATGCGGAAATTCTCAGATAGCGTTCGCAACGGAAGCTGGTTAGGTTATAGCGGTAAACGGATTACAGATATTGTAAACATCGGCATTGGAGGCTCTGACTTAGGACCTGTAATGGTATGTGATGCTTTAAAGCCATACGCCAGTCCTGAACTAGCCGTGCATTTTGTATCTAATATCGATGGCGCTCATTTAATACGGGCGCTTGAAGTATGCGATCCAGAAACCACCTTATTTATTGTAGCCTCAAAGACCTTTACCACACAAGAAACCATGACAAACGCTCAATCTGCGCGTACTTGGTTTTTGAAAACCGCACAAATTGAAGCACATATAGCTAAACACTTTGTGGCCCTTTCCACTAATGATAAAGCGGTACAAGAGTTTGGCATTGATGGTGCTAATATGTTTACATTTTGGGATTGGGTCGGCGGTCGCTATTCACTCTGGTCGGCCATAGGTCTTTCTATTGCTTTGTATGTTGGCATGGATAATTTCGAAGAGTTACTGTTGGGTGGTCATGAAATGGACAACCATTTCAAATCTGCACCATTAGAGCAAAACATGCCTGTCATAATGGCGCTTTTAGGTGTTTGGTATAACAACTTCTTCAATGCCGATACACACGCAATATTACCGTACGACCAAGGGCTAGCAAGATTTCCTGCCTATATGCAACAAGCTGACATGGAAAGCAATGGTAAGTTTATTGATAGAAACGGCGAAAGAGTGCAGTATAAAACTGGACCAGTCATATGGGGTGAAGCTGGTACGAATGGTCAACATGCGTTCTATCAACTCATTCATCAAGGTACGCAAACTGTGCCTTGCGATTTCTTAATGCCGATACACAGCCATTATTTAATTGGTAAACATGGGTACGCTCATCACAAAATTCTACTCGCCAACTTTTTAGCGCAAACACAATCTTTGATGCTGGGTAAAACCGAAGAACAAGCACGCACGGAGCTTGCGGCTGAGGGCTTAAAGGGTGAGGCCCTAGAAAAACTCCTACCGCACAAAGTGTTTGACGGCAACCGCCCTACTACTTCGATCGTATTCGACAAACTAACTCCGAATACTTTAGGAAAACTTATTGCGCTTTATGAGCATAAAATATTCGTACAGGGCATCATCTGGAACATTAATAGCTTTGACCAATGGGGCGTAGAATACGGTAAACAAATAGCCAAACAAATTTTACCTCAACTAGCCAGCGAAGAAGTAATCGCTAATTATGACAGTTCAACCAACGGTTTAATTAACTATACTAAAGCCCACATCCAACTGGCAAACCCACTTTGCAGTGACGCTGCAAAAAAGCCCAGTTAGCAATCTAACTGGGCTTTTAAATACGCGTCAAAACTAATGTTTATTTTTTAAGTGTTATCTAAGCTTAATTTGGCTAGAACTTAGTATAGACTTGGATAGAGACTCACCAATGACTGCACTAGCGCTTGCACCTATTCGCTTTGCTACACGACTGGCTAGATCTTCCTGATTACTAAAATCTTCTATTTGATCTTCTTTAATCACTTCGCGCGCAACGTAATCTGCACTCCCTAAAGCATCCGCTAGCCCAAGTTTAATACTTTGCTCACCGCTCCAAAACAAACCGCTAAAAATTTCTGGGGTTTCCTTTAGGCGTGTTCCGCGCCCTTGTCGAACCACCGCTTTAAACTGTTCATGAATCTCATTAAGCATAGCCTGCGCAAGAACTTGATGTTTTGGATTGATTGGCAAAAATGGGTCTAGCATCGCTTTATTTTCACCTGCTGTCATTAATCTACGCTCAACACCAACCTTTTTCATAGCTTCGGTAAAGCCGTAACCATCCATCAATACACCGATAGAACCGACAATACTTGCTTTATCAACGTAAATCTTATCAGCAGCTACCGCAATATAATAACCTCCTGATGCACAAATATCTTCTACAACGGCATAAACCGGAATAGTGGGATGCAATCGTTTCAAGCGCCGAATTTCATCATTAATCATGCCCGCTTGGACTGGGCTTCCACCAGGGCTATTAATACGAAGAATAATGCCCTTAGTACCTTTATTGTCATAAGCATTATGCAAGCTCAACATTACTGAATCTGCATTCACCTCGCCACCAGCCGCTATCACACCATTAATATCAATCAGAGCAGTATGTGAGCTTGAGCTTTTCTTGTTAAGACCAAACAAACCCAGCACATAGAACAACACAATGAAAAGGTAAATATATAATAAAGCTTTAAATAAAATACTCCATCGGCGCGCTACTTTTTGCTCTGCAAGCGTTGACATGGCAAGCTTCTCGATGGCCTCGCGTTGCCAGTGACTCTCTGTTGTTTTATTCTCTTCTGACATGATCTAGCCCTATATTATTAACTATAAATGTGTTTAATCGGATGCGGATGTTAAGTAGATGATAATTTTTTCATTTTGCTCAGTCAACATCAAAGGTTTCAAACTTTCACCCTTGCATGGACCCATCACGCAAAATCCACTATCAGGCAGATACTGAGCGCCATGGGTCGCGCATACCAAATAATCCTTTTGCCTAGTAAAAAAATCGCCATGATTCCAATCAAGCTCAACAGACACATGGGCACATTGATTTACGTAGGCGTAAGCCTTCCCGTGAAAACGTACCACAAAGCCAGTGACAAATTCACCCAGCACTGGCAAAGCAAAGCGCAGGCCTTTATCCGATTCAAGTAAGTCAGCACTATTCAAAGTAATGGTCTCTTGACTTAGATTTGGCTGAATTAACACTTTGTTTACCATCAGGTTATAGACTATCTAACAGCCAGTGACCTAAACTAGCAAAGTCGTCAAATTGCTGGATAGGATTAAGGTGTTGCCATTGCTCTGCTGTCTGAGCGCCATAAGTGACGCCTACAGAACTCACGCCAGCATTTTTAGCCATCAGTAAATCGTAGCTAGTGTCGCCAATCATCAGCGTACGCTCTGGCAATATGACTAACTGATCCATCAATTCATCGAGCATTTGAGGATGTGGTTTTGAAAAGCATTCATCTACGGTACGTGTTGCATGAAACTGCTTTCCCAAACCACAGTGCGCTAAGGCTAAATTAAGACCACGTCTCCCTTTTCCGGTGGCGACAGCCAATTTAAATCCTCTTTTATTAAGTGCAATAATGGTTTCGGCAGCCCCTGAGAATAAAGGGATTTCACTTTCACCCGCATAATAATTAATATTATACTGACTAGCCAAGGCCTGCTCTTGTTCGGCAGGGATATCGCCGTATAAAGCTTGAATAGATTCTCGCAAGCCTAGTCCGATAATACTGCTTGCAGTTTTTGCAGTAAGTTCAGGCAACCCAACTTGTGCAGCAGCTTCCAATATAGCGTTAGTGATCATACCGGTAGAATCAGCTAAGGTGCCGTCCCAATCCCATACGATTAAATCAAACTTCTTCGACATGTAACTCTTTCTGAAATAGTTAGGTGCTTAGTTTGAGCAAAAATTTAGACAATTCAGCAGGCATAGGCGCAACCAACTCAAGCTTATCATTAGTAAGTGGGTGACGAATTTTTGTGGTGGATGAATGTAAAAACATGCGCTTCAATCCATGCTTAATCATCGACTTATTCACGGAAAAATCACCATACTTATCGTCACCGACAATAGCAAAGCCGAGATGGGCCAGTTGCACGCGGAGTTGATGGGTTCGTCCAGTAACTAATTGTGCTTCTAATAAACTAAACTTACCTAAACTGGTACTAGAAAAGTTTTTAATAAGCCTAAAAAGTGTTTCTGAAGACTGCCGCTCATCATATTTATCTTTAGAGATATCGGTCACCACATTAACGCGACGCTCACCATTTGGTAAAAGATATTTCTGAAGATCAAGCACTACACGCTTTTTCTGTTCGGTCCACTCTCCATGCACCAACATCAGATAACGCTTATCAGTTTGATGATTACGAATCGCCTCATGTAAAGCCACTAATGCACTGCGCTTTTTAGCTAGCATTAATACCCCAGAAGTTTCACGATCTAACCTGTGGACCAGTTCTAAGAATTTAGCTTTTGGCCGCTCTAGTCTTAATTGCTCGATGACACCACGACTAATACCACTACCTCCGTGAACGGCAAACCCTGCTGGTTTATCGATGACCAACATAGCATCATCTTCAAAAATAATAGTTTGATCAAACTTAGATACTGCAGGCACTGCAGGCTCAGACTTTTCAATCACAGTAGCGCGCGTAGGTGGGATACGAACTATATCGCCAAGAGTTAACCGAAAATCAGCATCTATACGCTTCTTATTAACGCGCACTTCACCACTGCGTAAAATCCGATAAACATGGCTTTTTGGCACACCTTTTAAGGTTTTGGTCAGAAAGTTATCGACACGCTGACCTTCGCTTGATTCATCTACAGTTAAAAAAGCTGCTGCTAAGTCACTAACGCTGGTTTGAGTCTGACTTTGATCGGGTGGTGTTATAGGGTTCATGCTTTGCTTAAATTATTGATGTAGCATATACTACGGTAGATCTTGATTAAATTAACAATTTTTATTGAGTTAATTCAATAAATTGTGACCAAGAATCGCATTCACTCAAACCACCTATTTGTAAAATTAAAGTCAGACTTAAAATTTTACAATTTCGTTAATATTGAGTGTTTAATTAAAAACTGACAACAAATACTTGGTTAACACCGCTCGCCATATTATAAAGTAGCGGTAAGTAAAAAATTAGCGCTAAAGCCGCCGCAGACAAATAAAGATAAAAGCGCGATTTAACGTGATAGTAAAATTAAGAGTATTACTGATTCGAAAATAAACGAAGAGTAATACACGAAGATTAGAATTTACTGCATATAGAATTTTAACAAATTTATGCCGATAACAGCATAAATTTAGTAATTAGTTTGCTTTAACGATCAATGTTTCATTGTGCTAAATTTGCATATAGAACAAAATAAATTATCAGCCAAAGCGATTGCCGTCTTTTTGACGACTTTGCTCAATTGGTAAGTAGAATGCGAATATTCGCCACAAACCGTTAAATTGCATAATTATTAAACTGTAATAGGGTTAAATTTCTCGTTTTTCGTCCTACACATTACCTGTAGGCGCCGCAGTAGTTAAGCCAAATACTTGGCTCTATCACCTTAAATCCATTCATTTCAACGCTTTTTTTTGCGTCGAGTCTGCCCGTCTTGCATAGCGCAGGAGTTAAGCAATGAAACGTATGTTATTTAACGCAACGCAATCTGAAGAGTTACGCGTTGCAATCGTAGATGGTCAAAAATTAATCGATTTGGATATTGAACACGCTGGTAAAGAACAGCGCAAAAGCAATATTTATAAAGGTATCATTACTCGCATCGAACCTTCACTTGAAGCGGCTTTTGTCGATTACGGCATGGACAGACATGGCTTCTTACCATTTAAAGAAGTAGCTCGTAGCTACTACAAAGATGGTGCGGGTAGCGGTGCTCGCATTCAAGATGCATTAAAAGAAGGTCAAGAATTAATCGTACAAGTTGACAAAGATGAGCGTGGCAATAAGGGTGCGGCACTCACCACATTTATTTCACTTGCTGGTCGTTATTTAGTCTTAATGCCAAATAACCCACGTGGTGGCGGTGTATCACGTCGCATTGAAGGTGAAGATCGTGACGAGTTGCGTGATGTATTAGCGCAATTAGAAGTACCAAAAGGCATGAGTATTATTGCGCGTACCGCTGGTATTGGTCGCAATGCAGAAGAATTACAGTGGGATTTAAACTATCTTACTCAACTGTGGACAGCTATTGATGGCGCATCCGCTATGCAAGCAGGTGCCTATTTAATTTACCAAGAAGGTAGCCTTGTTATTCGTGCTATTCGCGACTACTTCAGCTCTGATATCGGTGAAATCTTAATCGATACCCCAGACATCCACGAACAAGCCGTTCAATTTATGAACCACGTAATGCCAGGCAATGTTTCTCGCGTTAAGTTGTACCAAGATGAAATCCCATTATTCACACGCTTTCAAATCGAACATCAAATTGAATCAGCATTCTCACGTGAAGTACGCTTACCATCAGGTGGCGCCATCGTCATTGACCACACGGAAGCTTTAGTTTCTGTTGATGTCAATTCAGGCCGTGCAACCCGTGGTAGCGATATTGAACATACTGCATTTAACACTAACATGGAAGCGGCTGAAGAAGTTGCACGACAACTACGTTTACGAGATCTAGGTGGCTTGGTGGTGATTGACTTTATTGATATGGAAAGCCAACGTAACCAACGTGAAATAGAAAATGCATTACGCGACGCGCTACATTTTGACCGTGCCCGTGTGCAAACTGGCAAAATATCACGCTTCGGATTACTAGAATTATCACGCCAGCGCTTGCGCCCTAGCTTAGGTGAAACCAACCACATTCCATGTCCGCGTTGCAGTGGTACTGGGCATATCCGTGGTATTGAATCAACAGCTCTACATATCTTACGCATTACACAAGAAGATGCGATGAAGGATAACAGTGCAATTATTCAAGTGCAATTGCCGGTTGAAGTGGCTACATTCTTATTAAACGAAAAGCGTGCTGATATTCATGCCATTGAACAACGCATGGGTGTTGAAGTTGTCTTGATTCCAAATATTCACTTAGAAACTCCTAATTACAATATTTTACGTGTTAAGCACGATGATGTAACTGAAGAAACTAATCGTGCCAGCTATAAAATGGTGGAATTACCTGCGGATACTAGTTACATAAAAAATGCAGAAGAAGTGGCAAAAGCCGTCAGGCCAGTAGCAGCAGTTAAGGGCATCACCCCTGCAGCACCTGCGCCAATTACGGTAGATAAACCTGTAGCAAAAGAATCTATCTCCTTGTTTGCGCGTTTTAAAAAATTGTTAGGTTTATCTGCTCCTAAGGTTGAAGCTGAGAAGAACGAAGAAAGTAACCGCGACAATAATCGTAATAACCGAAATCGTAATAATCGCAACAATCGCAATCGTGGTGAACGCACAGAGAAAGGCGTCAGCCAAGAACGACCTAACCGCAGCAATGAAACTAAACGACTAACTGAGGCCAAGCCACAAGAGTCACGTCAACCGAAACCTCAACTTCAGCGCAATGAACAAGCACGCAATGTTGCGCCTTTAAATGCAGCAGCAGAAACTGCAGGTGTTGATGCTACTAATGAGCAACGAGCAGAACGCAGCGGTCGTCGTAATCGCAATAACCGTCGTGGTCGTCGTGACCGTGATGATAGCGTATCGACAGAAACTAGCCGTGCATTCGTCCCTAATGAAGAAGTTATGGTCGATGCATCAGCTACAGAGTTAGTCAAAACAGCTCCGAGTAGTGACAAACCAAAGCTAGAGACCATGGATGCGACAAGCACGGAAAAAGCTATCGATACAACACCTAAAGTCAAAGCTGACAACAGAAAGCCAAGACCAGCTAAAACCTCTGCAGCAACTAAAGACGCTGTTGGTGAAGTATCCATTATGGCGCAAGAAAAAGCGCCGATGGTCTTAAATGAAACTGCAGTTGATACTACCGCTAAGCCAGCAACAAACAAACGTCCAGCACGTGCACGTAAACCTAAAGCTGAAGCTAAACCAATTGATCTAGCTAGCGTAGGTTTACAACTAGTTGAAACTAAAGCAGATGTTCCTAAGGTGGTTGTAGCAGAACCACTTGAAAAAACACGCGCACCACGCAAAGCAGCTTCTTGGCAGAACAAAAACCAAGACAATGCAAACGCAGAACCAATGGTGATGGTGGAAACACAGAACAAATAGTACGAACGAGTGCTAAATGTGAAATAACCCCGAGCAATCGGGGTTTTTTTGCGCATTGATAGGGTAAAATTAGAGGGCTACTTATTCAGAAAATTAAGTTACGTCATCAACATTTGTGAGAAATTCATGTCATTGAAAGTGCTATTTGTCAGTTCCGAAGTTTTTCCGCTAATCAAAACAGGCGGCCTTGCGGACGTAAGTCGCTCACTGCCTTCTGCTCTTCAGCGCTTAGGTTGTGACATTCGAGTTTTAATACCCGGCTACCCATCAGTACTGGAAAAGTTAAAAGATCTAAGTCAGGTCGCCACCATAACGGGCCTTCCAGTAATCAAAGAGGCTGAACTGCTCATAGGCATCATTCCAGAAAGCCAATTAAAGGTTATGGTCATTAAATCAGCGCAGCTTTATGAACGTGACGGCGGACCATATGCAGATATCAATGGTCAAGAATGGTTAGATAACCCACTGAGATTTGGCTTATTAGCAAAAGTAGCAGCCATACTTAGCGGTGAGCAATCGCCAGTAGCAGATTGGCGGCCTAGTATTGTTCACTGCAATGACTGGCAATCAGGCTTAACGCCTGCTTATATGCAACTAACCGAACATACAACTGCGAAATCTATCATTAGCCTACATAACATGGCATTCCAAGGTTGCTTTTCACCTGCTTGGCTAACAACGCTCAACTTGCCACATACCAGTTTTAACATTGAAGGTTATGAATATCATGGCCAACTCTCATTTCTAAAGGCTGGCATAGTTTACGCTGATGCTATTACGACTGTTAGCCCAAGCTATGCTCAAGAAATTCAAACTGCCGCCTTTGGCTTTGGATTAGAAGGATTACTCGCTAGGCGCGGACATGAAATTAAAGGTATTTTAAATGGGATAGAAACTGATGAATGGAACCCTGAAACTGACGCTTATCTAGTTAAGCCATACAGCAATACTAATATTGCGGGGAAAAAGCTGGTGAAAGCAGCATTACAACTGGCTAGCGAGCTCACTGTTGATGCAAGCGCACCATTACTGGGCGTAGTTAGTCGGCTAACCCACCAAAAAGGCTTGGATTTATTACTACCTGGTATACAAGCGCTTCTAGATAGTGGCTGCCAATTAGTCTTATTAGGTAATGGTGAAAAAGAACTAGAGCAAGAGTTCTCAAACTTAGCCATAACCAATCCTGGGAAAGTAAGCATTACCATTGGCTACAATGAACCACTATCACACCAGATCATGGCCGGCTGTGACCTATTTATCATGCCATCACGTTTTGAACCATGCGGGTTGAATCAATTATATGGATTGGCTTACGGTACGCCCCCTGTTGTTAACGCTACAGGCGGACTAGCAGACTCAGTGGTAGATACTGATCTACATAACATTAAAGATGGGACGGCTAATGGATTCGTGATGATAGAAACTAGTGCAACTGGACTTTTGGCATGCATCCAACGTGCACTAGATCTATTTAAAAACGATAAGACGACTTGGCGTAAGATTCAAAATAATGGCATGGCACAGAATCTAAGCTGGGATAAAAGTGCTTTGGAGTACCTAGCACTCTATAAAAATCTAATTAATTAAGTGAATTATTGACTACTATCGAAGTAGGGAAGAAAACTTGGCATAGTAAATGCTTTATATTAACTAGCTTCTCCAAAGCTAAGTTCTCCTCCCTTAGGGCGTAAACGATGACATGGTTTACGCCCTCTTTTTTTGATTTAATTTCTGGGGCAGAATTACTTAACAATAAAATGTTCACGGTAATACTTTAATTCATCAATAGATTCGTAAATATCCGCCAATGCCTCATGTTTGCTAGCTTTTTTAAAACCAGAATAAATTTCAGGTTTCCAACGTCGCGCCAACTCTTTAAACGTACTGACATCGAGATTACGATAATGAAAGTACTTTTCTAAATCGGGCATATAGCGCGCCATAAAACGACGATCCTGACAAATCGAATTGCCGCACATCGGTGATTTACCGGCAGGCACAAATTTTTTGAGAAACTCAACCATTTGCAACGTAGCCTCAATTTCGTTCAACGTTGAGGATTTTACTTTTTCAATCAAACCAGAACGGCCATGTGCACCTTTATTCCAAGCATCCATCCCCTCTAATACTGCATCGGTTTGATGGATAACTAATACGGGAGACTCTCCCAAGACATTAAGATTTGCGTCTGTCACTACAACAGCCAATTCTAAAATACGGTCAGAATCAGGCAACAGCCCACTCATCTCCATATCCAGCCAAATTAAATTATTTTGATCAGATGTCGCACTTAACGTATTACTCTCATTTGCTTCTGCCATCATTATTTCCATTAAAAATTGATTTTTACGCAATCATGATGAACCAACATCCATGAAATGCCTCACAATAAGCATATTAACTTAATTAAATTTTTAACGATCTAGATAAATTATGCCATTTACATTTACGCTTACCTTTCTTACATTACTTATAGCCACTAGCTTCATTCGCATTTGGCTTGGACGTCGTCATATAAACCACGTGCAACAACATCGCAGTCAAGTACCAACCGCCTTTAATGCTAGCATTTCTTTAGATGCACATCAAAAAGCTGCTGATTACACAATCGATAAAACTAAGTTAGCCATGACCGAGGCTAGCACTCAAGTGCTATTACTTATCATGCTAACACTAGGCGGCGGCTTACAATTGATTGACGGTAGTTGGCGCCAAATTTTGCCCTCACAAGAAATTATGCGCGGCGCCTTAGTGATCTGTAGCGTTCTGTTACTCAGCAGTTTGATCGAATTGCCTTTTGATTATTACAAAAATTTTGTGGTAGATGAGAAATTTGGTTTTAATAAAATGACTATTCCCATGTTTTTTCAAGACTTAGTTAAACACAGCTTAGTCGGCGTTGCGTTGGGTGCCCCTATATTGTTTGCTGCTTTATGGTTAATGCAAGGTGCTGGGAATTACTGGTGGTTTTATTTATGGTTAGTGTGGGCAATGTTCAACTTGCTCATGCTAGCAGTGTATCCCACCTTTATTGCGCCTTTATTCAATAAATTTTCGCCACTAAAGGACGATGTCTTAAAAATACGCATTGAAAATCTACTGACAAAATGTGGATTCAAATCACAAGGTCTCTTTGTGATGGACGGGTCTTCACGAAGCAGTCATGGTAATGCTTACTTTACCGGATTTGGGGCATCAAAACGGGTTGTATTTTTTGACACATTATTGGAACGCCTAAATGCTGATGAAATTGAAGCGGTGCTAGCGCATGAACTTGGCCACTTTAAACACCATCACGTAATCAAACGTATCATCATGATGTTTGTTGTCAGCTTTGTAGGTTTAGCTTTGCTTGGCTGGTTGCTTAATCAGCCATGGTTCTTCTTGGGACTTGGCGTAACGCAAACAAGCAACTACATGGCACTAATGTTGTTTTTACTAGTAGCTCCTGTATTCTTGTTCGTTCTTCGCCCACTAATGGCTAGTTACTCACGTAAAAATGAATTTGAAGCGGACAGTTATGCTGCCAACCATGCAAGCGCCAAAGATCTAGTTAAGGCTTTGGCTAAGCTATACAGAGATAATGCGTCTACACTTACCCCAGACCCCCTACACTCAGCCTTTTATGATTCTCATCCCCCTGCCAGCATTCGGATTTCTAAATTAGCGGCGTATACTAATTAAATATTTATAGTAAAGGTTACTTTTGATGAAATTACTAGGGTTCTTATGCTTGGTACTCATTAGCAATCAAACTTTAGCTGAGCCATTCAAAAACGCTGACGTAGTCGCAGGCAAAGCCTTATTAGATAAAAATTGCATCAGTTGCCACGCTTCCAGCTTTGGTGGAGATGGCTCAGGCATTTACACGCGAGAATATCGCTTGGTACATACATCTAAAGGATTAGCCTCACAAGTACGAAACTGTAATACCATGATCGGCCTCAAGTGGTTTGAAGATGAGGAATTAAACGTTACCAGTTACCTCAATAAAACCTATTATAAATTCACTGAATAACCGCCTACTTTGCCAACTGACCTAGCTTTACCCATTCATAAAAATAAGCCACTCATTGGCACCATAGTTGCAGCATATGGCAAACGTTTTCAAGTTGAGCTGTCTGAAGACAAAAAACGCATTAGTTGTGTCACTCGCGGGAAAAAAACTGACCTCGCATGTGGGGACAATGTCTCTATAAAACTCACAGACAAGCACGAAGGTGTCATTGAAACCACATTGCCACGTAAAACCTTGCTATATCGTAGCAATGCATTTAAAAGCAAGATGTTGGCGGCAAACGTAACGCAAATTATTATTGTGTTAGCTACACAGCCTAGCTTTTATGAAGCGCTACTCAATCGGTGTTTAATCGCTGCAGAAGCTGCTGGGATTAAAGTCTTAATTGTGCTAAATAAATGTGATTTAGCAGATAATGATGATGCCAAGCAAAAATTAGCCTTATACACTAACCTTGGCTATCAAGTGCTAGCATTGTCCGCCACAGAAGATATCTCTGAATTGCGCCCATACCTTCAAGGGGAAGCCAGCATTTTGGTAGGCCAATCAGGCATGGGTAAATCAACCATCATTAATGCGCTCCTACCTGACGCCGATGTGCGGACACGCGAAGTGAGCTTGGTATTGGATAGCGGCAAGCACACCACGACCGCAGCACATTTATATCACCTCGATGCAGATAGCCAGTTAATCGACTCACCAGGCTTACAGGAATTTGGCCTGCATCATCTCAGCACCGATGAACTAGAACATGCATTTATTGAGTTTAGGCCATATTTAGGTAAATGTCGGTTTAATAATTGCAAGCATTTACAAGAACCAGACTGCGCTATTAAAGGGGCAGTCACTAGTGGCGTTGTAACAGCAGAGCGCTTAGCCATTTATCAAATGCTACGCACAGAGATTGGCGCTTAACCTCCTCGAAAACCCCTTGGCAAGGTGTAATAAAGCTGGGCGAGTGCGCGTATAATACTCCTTAGTTATATAAGGACTGACCCGCATGCAAATTACCACCCGCCTTGAATTCGATGCTGGCCATCGAATCCCTAGCCATAAAAGCCAATGTAGAAACTTACACGGGCATCGCTACGCAATGGAAATTACACTTTCAGGTGACATTATTAAGCAAGAAGATGCCTCAGAAAACGGGATGGTCATGGACTTTTCTGATGTCAAAGCCATCGCTAAAAGTGCAGTGGTTGACTTATGGGATCATGCGTTTATTGTGTATCAACAAGATGCTGAAGTATTAGATTTTTTAAATACAATGGCCAATCATAAGACCGTTATTTTCCCTACAGTGCCCACAGCAGAAAATATGGCTTTTGAAGCATTTAGAATACTCAAAAGCAAATATCACGATACTTACGGGAATCATTTAAAGTTAGAAAAAGTACGCTTATATGAAACCCCTAACAACTGGGCAGATGCATTAGCTTAAGACCATCACTAAGCCTTAATTTAGACGCAATTCTTTTAGCTCTTGCATGAGCGCTAGACGCCAATCTGGCAAATACACTGAAAAATCAACAGCCAATTTAGTGCAATCTAAAACAGAGTTTGCCGGTCGTACTGCTAAAGTTGGGAATTCTTGCGTTGTAATGGCTTTGATATTAGCCGTGATAATTTTAAGGGCTGGCCAAGCACGATCAACTTGCAAAGATGAATATTCTTCAGTAATCGCCGTGGTAAAACCATGCCAACTTGTAACACCGCTGTTTACCAGATGATAAATACCGGTAGTTTCTGACGTCCATTGTGGCAATATCGCCAACACCGCTTGCGCAATACTTTGACTGCTCGTCGGGGCACCGATTTGGTCAGCGACAATACGCAACTCCTCACGCTCAGAAGCTAAGCGCAATATGGTTTTTAAAAAATTATTACCGTAAGCACCGTATACCCATGAAGTACGAAGTATCAGATGCGGCAAATCTACGGCGCGTATAGCCTCTTCCCCTGCCAATTTTGATTTACCATACACACTAAGTGGCTCAGTCGTATCAGTTTCAACATAAGGAGTAGCTTTATTGCCGTTGTAGACATAGTCAGTGGAAAAATGGATCAAATTGGCACCAATCTTGGCTGATTCTTCTGCCAACACTTGAGGTGCTGTAGCATTGATGGCATAGGCTAAATCGGACTCGGCTTCTGCTTTATCCACGGCAGTATAGGCAGCTGGATTAATAATTACATCTGGCTTAATCGTTTGTACAGCGCGTCGAATAGCATCTGTGTCGGTAAGATTAAGTTGGTGGCGATCTAAACTAACAACGTCCAAGGCTTCATCTCTGGCGAAGGCGTGTTTTAGTGCATGGCCGACTTGGCCGTTTATACCAGTGATGAGAATCTTTTTATACATCGCAAAGAGTCTTATGGTTAGGCTTTTGGTTCAAACACATCGGCTTGTGAGAAGTCGAGACCAAGCTGATCTTTAGCCGACAAACTAGGTAATACTGTAATAGGCCAATCGATAGCTAGCTTAGGATCATCCCAGCGCAAACAACGCTCATATTGCGGTGCATAGTAGTCAGTAGTTTTATACAAAAACTCAGTATCTGGCTCTAGCGTCAAAAAACCATGCGCAAAACCTGCAGGAATCCACATTTGGCGTTTATTTTCAGACGATAATTTGACCCCTACCCACTGTCCAAAGCTACTAGATTCTCGACGTAAATCTACAGCAACATCAAAGACAGAACCATGACTTACCCTCACCAACTTACCTTGCGCCTGTTCAATTTGATAATGCAGTCCGCGTAAAACATGGGCTGACGATTTTGAATGGTTATCCTGTACAAACTGTGCTTTCACACCGGTTAATTGTTCAAAAGTTTTTTGGTTATAGCTCTCAAAGAAAAAACCTCTGTCATCGCCAAAAACCTTGGGTTCTAATATCAACAAATCAGGAATTGCAGTAGCAACGACCTGCATTAAAATACCTGCTCACTCAATAACATCTTCAAGTAATGACCATAATTATTTTTAATATACTTATTCGCTAAAATTTCCAAATCCGCGGCATTAATAAAATTCATACGATAAGCAATCTCTTCAGGACAAGCGATTTTGAGTCCCTGCCGTTTTTCTATGGTTTCAATAAATAAGGAAGCTTCTAACAGTGACTCATGGGTGCCAGTATCTAGCCATGCAATACCACGCCCCATTACCTCAACTTGCAGATCCCCACTTTCCAAATAGGCGCGGTTAACGTCCGTGATTTCCAACTCGCCACGTGGCGATGGTTTAAGGTGCTTGGCAATTTCAATCACACGATTATCGTAAAAATAAAGACCAGTGACGGCATATCTGGATTTAGGAGCTTGGGGTTTTTCTTCCAGGCTAATGGCTTGGCCTTGAGCATTAAATTCCACCACCCCATAACGCTCAGGATCACTAACTGGATAAGCAAAGACAGTAGCACCATGGGTGAGTTTTGCTGCTGCCTGTGTACGTATAGCAAGATCATGACCGTAGAATATGTTGTCGCCTAACACCAAGGCGACACTATCATTGCCAATAAAGTCTTCACCAATGACAAAAGCCTGGGCAAGACCATCCGGTGAAGGTTGCACTGCATACTGAATAGACATACCCCATTGACTGCCATCACCCAGCAACTGCGCAAATCGTGGGGTATCTTCTGGTGTAGAAATCACCAACACTTCACGTATTCCTGCCAACATCAAGGTCGTCAGTGGATAGTAAATCATGGGTTTATCGTATACAGGTAACAATTGCTTAGAGACTACTTGGGTGACTGGATATAAGCGCGTGCCAGAACCGCCGGCTAAAATAATACCTTTCATGCTAATTCTTCTCCACGCTCAGCGTAATGTTTTTGTACCCAATGTCGATAATCACCACTGGTCACATTGTTCACCCATCCTGGATGTTCCAAATACCAATTAACCGTTTTTTCTATGCCAGATTCAAAGCTCTGTTCTGGCTTCCAACCAAGCTCATTGGCTATTTTAGTAGCATCAATTGCGTAACGTTGGTCGTGACCTAAACGGTCTTCCACAAATGTAATTTGATCCAAATACGATTGACCATCTGCACGGGGTTTTTTATCATCCAACATTCTACATAGGGTTTTGACCACTTCAATATTAGGCTTTTCATTCCAACCACCGATGTTATACACCTCGCCTACCCGACCAGCTTCAAGTACGCGTCTTATGGCAGCACAATGATCCTCGACATACAACCAATCTCGAATCTGCTTTCCGGTACCATAAATGGGCAATGGCATACCTGCTAGGGCATTATGTATTACCAAAGGAATTAACTTTTCAGGGAAATGATATGGACCATAATTATTAGAGCAGTTAGTCGTAAGGGTAGGTAAACCATATGTATGGTGATAGGCACGCACTAAATGATCAGAAGCAGCTTTAGAGGCAGAGTAAGGACTGTTCGGTGCATAAGTGTGCGTTTCAGTAAACGCGGCATCAGTGATGCCCAGTGAGCCGTAAACTTCATCGGTAGATATATGTAAAAACCTAAAGGCCTGCTGCTGATCAGGGTTTAAACGACCCCAATAAGCGCGCACCGCTTCCAGCAAATGAAAAGTGCCGACCACATTAGTTTGAATAAAGTCTTCTGGCCCATGTATGGAACGATCTACATGACTTTCAGCAGCAAAATTGACGACTGCATCAGGCTGATGCTCAGCTAACAATTGAGCAACCAGCGATTGATCACTAATGTCCCCATGCACAAAAATATGCTGCGTATTTTGCTGCACAGAAGCGAGATTCTCTAAATTACCTGCATAAGTTAATTTATCTAAATTAACCACTTTACCCAAGCCCTGCTCAAGCCATGCCAATACAAAATTAGCACCTATAAAGCCAGCGCCTCCAGTCACTAATATAGTTCGTTTCATTTTAATTGTTATCTTGCCTTAGTTTTTAGTGGGTGAATAAAGGCTTTGCCAAACACTATCGCCAGACTTGCTCAAGGCCGCTAAATATTCTTCATGTGCTAAAAGCTCTTCTGCATTAGCGAAAGTAACCAGTAAAGGCTGCATACTTTCTGTAGCTGAAGTTGCATTATTCTTACTGGGCTTATCTAGCTCCATCATTAGGCTATCTTGGCCACGCGTCATGGCCATGTAAACATCAGCCAACAACTCTGCATCGAGCAAAGCACCATGCAAAGTACGCCTTGAATTATCTATTCCAAAATGACGGCATAAAGCATCCAAACTATTTCTCTGACCAGGCCGCATTTCTTTGGCTATTTTAAGCGTGTCAGTCACTTTCACAACCATACTTTCGACAGGCGGTTGCTCTATTAGACCAAATTCACAATTTAAAAAGCCCACATCAAAAGGTGCGTTATGCATAATGAGTTCAGAGTCTGCAATAAAAGCGACTAACTCTTGAGCAATATCGGCAAACCTTGGCTTATCTTGCAAAAACTCCAATGAAATACCATGCACTTCTTGCGCACCTTGATCAATTTCACGGTCAGGATTTAAGTAATAGTGGAAGTGGTGTTTAGTGAGCCGCCTATTTAATACCTCTACGGCAGCAACCTCAATAATTCTATGGCCTTGCGCATGATACAAGCCGGTGGTTTCGGTATCTAGAAATATTTGACGCATTACTGACTCACTTCCTGCAAAATTTGCTCCACACCCATATTTGCTAACCGATCAGCACGCTCATTACCCACATTGCCAGCATGTCCTTTAACCCAAATCCATTGTACAGTGTGTTGCTGTGCTAACACATCAAGCAACCTCCATAAATCGTCATTTTTTACTGGTTTTTTATCTGCAGTACGCCAGTTACGCGCTTTCCAACCAACAATCCATTCCGAAATGCCTTTCTGCACATATACTGAATCTGTATATACATCAGCATGACATGAGCGCTTTAGTGCTTCTAAGGCCCGAATAACCGCAGTCAACTCCATGCGATTATTCGTTGTTAATAACTCACCACCAAATAACTCTTTTTCATGACCATCATAACTAATCCAAGCACCCCAACCTCCAGGACCAGGATTGCCTTTACATGCACCATCAGCATAAATTTCAACTTTACTGTTATTAATCATAATCTTTCTTATTTAACTTTGTTTTAGGGCCCTGCTTTTGACTGGGTCTAGATTCCGTGGGTCTAGTGATTAATGTTGAAGCAAGCGAGATGGCTTTCCATTTTGGTTTTATCGGCATCATTCCAACGACGCGTTTTTTGGCTACTATAAAATAAACGCCTCCCAGTATATTGCAACAACGAGCACCAAGCTTATCCATAAGAGAAAAGCGTTGATGCCAGGATTCAGATTGCACGGGTGGTACATGACAGCACATTTCAATCGATATTACCTCGAAACCCATCAAGGCTAACCAATCTTTCATGCGATTAAGCCCAATATACTTGCCACTCCAAGGAAACTCAGGGTGTTTTGAGCATAACTTTACAAGTTTAGATTTAGCACCCCAAGTACTCAGTGGATTAAAGCCAGAAATAATGATATGTCCTTCTGGCATCATCACCCTTTCCGCCTCACGCAATGTTTGATGCGGACGCTCACTAAAATCTAAACGATGAGGCAACAATAAAAGGTCTAAACTAGAATTGGCTATTGGTAAGAAATCATCACAACATCGCATGTGAAGGTTATTGGCAGTATCATTGGTATCAGTAGATTTATATTGATTTGGTATGCGTGAATTTCGGAGTAAATTCATTTCCAAGCTACCCATCTGCAAGGCATTAAACCCAAATAAATCAGCAACAGCGTTATCATACAAATCTTGCTCTTTTGCACGTAAATAACATCCAGCAGTAGAGTTAAACCATGACTTATTTAAAATGATAGTTGAATTCATTTTTGCCCTAAAATTAACTTATTAACTGGTAAAAGAAATCATCGTGACTACACATCTACAAATTATACCGATTCCCGCATTTAAGGATAACTATATATGGCTAATCCATAACAGCATAACCGCTGCTATTGTCGATCCAGGTGACCCAGAGCCTGCGCTAGCTTACCTCAAAGAATTAGGTCTAAATCTCACTACGATTTTAATTACCCACCATCACCAAGATCATATCGGTGGCGTGGACTCATTAATAGAAACTTTTCCTGATGTAAAGGTTTATGCGCCAAAATTGGAGCAATTTAATTTTAAGCATCATGAGGTGGCAGAAGGCGAGTGCATTATATTAGCTGATTTAAAGCTTGCTTTAGAAGTCATCGACTTACCAGGGCACACTCTAGGCCATGTAGCCTACTATCACCACTCGCAGCCTACAGGTAGTTTATTATTTTGTGGCGATACATTATTTGGTGCTGGTTGTGGAAGATTATTCGAAGGAACACCCGAGCAAATGTTAACCTCACTTCAGAAACTAGCCGCATTACCTGCTGAGACCGCTGTTTACTGCACTCATGAATACACGCTACACAACATTAAGTTTGCTCTCAGCTTGGAGCCAAACAACCCTGATCTTCTTAAGCGCCAACAAGAAACAATCGGTCTACGTAATAAGCAACTACCAAGCCTTCCATCAACAATCGCCCTAGAATTATCAACTAATCCATTTTTACGCTATCAAAGTCTAGAAATTAAAGCAAGTTTAGGTCTAAAAAATGGAAGTGATTTACAAATTTTTAGCGCAACAAGAGAACTAAGAAATCATTATTAATCAATAAGATATATCTCATATTTGAAGTAAATTTTAATATTATTTACTTGACTTATTGAAGCTAAATTAGTTACTATGTCGCACTAACATGTCCATGAGCCTTTCAATGCTTCAGCTTTCTTTTTTACGCTTATGCAAACAAACTTCAGTCGCGCTTATTCGCACGCCACGCTCTTTCTTCTTAATAGCATGTCTTAGCTTCGGTTTAGCTGTAAGCGCATTTATTACAGCTGCCTACGCAGAGTCCAATGTCGCTGGTGAAGAAATTACCATCAACCCTGATGATGGTTCAAAATCAACACAACGCTCTTCAATCGATAAAGATGCATCAACAAAAAACTTATTAGGTAGCCGCTATAACAGCGCTTTTGAAAATCAATTAAATGACAATGCTAGCGCACAATCAGATGTCATCATCATCAATAACGAAGATCTATGGCAACGCATTAAGAACGGCTATGCCATGCCAGATTCGACCTCGGAATTAGTAGCAAGACATGAAAATTGGTACAGCACCCGCCCAGACTATGTCAGTCGAATGGTTGAGCGTAGCCAAAAGTACTTGTTTCATATTGTCGAAGAAGTCGAAAAACGTGGTATGCCAACAGAGATTGCCCTTCTACCAATGATAGAGAGCGCGTATAACCCCCAGGCTTATTCCGTCGGTCGCGCTTCTGGCATTTGGCAGTTCATCCCGTCAACAGGCAGAAATTTTGGTCTCAAGCAAAATTGGTGGGTCGACAACCGCCGCAATATCATTTTTTCCACGGATGCCGCCCTCACCTATCTTCAAAAATTGCATACAATGTTTGGTGCTTGGGACCTAGCTCTTGCAGCCTATAACGCTGGCGAGGGAACGGTCGGACGCGCGATTGAACATAATCGAAAGCTTGGACTAGCTACTGATTATGAAAGCTTAAATCTACCAGCAGAAACCAAAAATTATGTCCCTAAACTTCAGGCAATTAAGAACTTAATGACCAATCCTGGAGATTACGGTCTTAAAATTCAAACCATAGCCAACACCCCCTACTTTGCAAAAGTATTGGCACCAACGCAAATAGATGCACACTTGGCAGCAAAATTGGCAGAAATTACCGACAGTGAGTTTCTTGCCCTCAATCCAGGTTATAACCGCCCAGTCATTGCAAGTGGAGATGATAAACACGAGATACTACTGCCCATTTTGGCCGCACAAACTTTTAGAACTAACTTGGCTGCCTACGACAAACCCCTAGTGAGCTGGAGGACTTACTTCGCCAAGCGTGGTGAACGTATTGAAAGTATTGCAAGCAAGTTTGGCATTAAGCTTGGGCAGTTACGAGATGTTAATGACTTATCGGAACAAAAAAAAATCAGGAACTCTTCTACAATTTTGGTGCCTATTAACAATAATAACAAATTAATGTCGGCAAAATTAAATGCCCCTATATCAGATACCTTAATGCCTGATTTAAACAAGGATGTAAGCAAATGGGCTAGTAAAGAAATAAATAACGAACAGAATTCAGCTAATATTGACCTTGGAGGCGCTGAGAACAACAAAACTATCAAACAAGAAGAAGCGCCTCAGAACAAGCAACACAATGTAAAAAAAGGTGAAAGTCTAAAATCTATCGCCAAATATTATGGAACCAGCGTTAAAGAGATAATGACTTTAAACTCACTCAAAAATAGTAGAGTAAAAACTGGACAATTACTAATGATTGCAAACACAGCGACCACTAAAACTACGCCTAAATCTGTTCAAAAAAACACCAACATTTACACTGTCAAATCTGGTGATACCGTTTATAGCATTGCACAAAATCATAATATTTCTGTGACAGATCTAAAACACTTAAATAATAATATGAGCGATCAAATTCAACCTGGCAACAAAATTGTCATTAACTCAAGCAATGCATCTTAAGTAAAAGATGTCTATGCAACCATACTACCGGAAAATAATTCAAGTAAGTGCTTGGGTTCTAATCACATTGATAAGCGTAAGCTGTGACAAGGCATCCACTAGTAAATCTAAAGCCAATTTAGACTATAGCGTTAACTATCGAGCAAGTAACGGTGGTACTTTGATTGATGCTATGACAGGAGAACCGAGTGGCCTAATCGCAATGATTGCGGGCGAGTCTGCGGCCTCAGCAATTGCTGGCAACATATTTAACAGCTTATTAAAGTACGATAAAAATCTTGAGTTAACTGGAGAGCTAGCAGAATCCTGGGAGGTTTCTTCCGACCAAAGAACCATCACTTTTCATCTTAAACCGAATCTTAAGTGGGCTGACAATGAAGCATTGACGAGTGATGACGTGCTATTTACATGGCAAAAAGTCACCGATGAAAAAACACGCACTCCATACGGCTCAGACTTTAAATTAGTCACTAAAGCAGAAATTCCTGATATTAATACATTTCGTGTAACGTACGCTAAACCTTATGCTCCAGCGCTGGATACTTGGGCTGGACTGCATATTCTGCCAAAACACCTATTAAAAAATCAAGACATTAACAACACAACCTTTGCGCGTAATCCTGTTGGCAGTCACTACTATAAGTTAGACAGCTGGAAAAATGGGCAATACCTCAAACTAACTCGTAACGTCAATGCCACACAAGGGCAAGCCAAAATTAGCAATTTATTGTCACGAATCATTCCTGATAAGGCTGCTCAGTTTTTAGAACTTAGCGCAGACAATATTGATTCGATGGCCCTTAACCCGATTCAATACGCTAGAATATTTCCAGCACGTCCAGAACTCAATAAAAATATCGCCCTTTATAAAGAGCTCGGCAATAGTTACACCTATCTAGGCTTCAATCTTAAACACAAACCTTTTGATGACGTTCGCGTTCGCCAAGCCATCAATTACGCTATTAATAAACAGGAAATTATAGATGGCGTATTACTAGGACTAGGTGAGCCAGTCGCATCACCATATAAGCCAGGAACACGATGGAGTAACCCCGTCCTTAAACCCTACCCTTACGATCCAGCTAAAGCCAAAGCATTGCTTAAAGCGGCTGGATATGAAGACCATGATGGTGACGGCATTATTGATAAAGACGGCAAGCCACTTAGCTTTGAAATTCTGACAAACCAGAATAAGGAGCGAGAAATGACCGCCGTACTGATTCAGCGACGACTAAAGGATATTGGTATCGAAGCCAATATTCGTGTCTTAGAATGGGCTAGCTTCCTGGGTCGCTTTATTAAGCCTAAAGAATTTGATGCGGTAGTCTTAGGCTGGAGTTTATCTTTAGACCCAGACCAATACAACATCTGGCATTCTAGTCAGCAAGGCCCTGGGCAATTTAACTTTATTAGTTATACTAACCCACACGTCGACCAACTATTGGAAGCTGGACGACTAGAACTTAATCCTGATAAACGCATGAAAATTTACCATGAGTTTTCAGCCCTTCTCCTTGAAGATAGCCCCGTTGTTTATCTATCAGCGGGCTACGGACTATCTGCCATCCACAAGCGCGTGCGTGGTATCAGTAACCCAGCTCCTCCTGCTGGCATAGGTCATAATACTTACGAGTGGTATATTCCTCAGGCCTACGCTCGTAGCGAGATAAGTGAACAATAAAGAGGCGGGGAAGGCATATGCTTAAATATTTACTTAAACGCTTTTTCTGGATGATTCCGCTATTAATCGGGATCAGCCTAATATCATTTATGATCATGCATTTGGCGCCAGGCGACATTACCAGTACTGAAGCAAGTTTCAACCCAAAAGCCAGCGAAGAATCAAGACAAAAGTTACGCGCTTTATATAACTTAGACAAACCGGTGATTGTGCAATATGGTTTGTGGATGAAGCGGATGGTGACACTAGACTTCGGCACTTCCTTCGCATCACACCAACGTCCAGTATTTTGGCAGACTAAAGACAAAGACGGGAATGTCACGCTAGGCATGATTCAAGAGGCTCTACCGATTACATTGCTGATCAATGTACTGAGCTTGGCCTTAATAATAGGAATTTCACTGCCGCTAGGGGTGTTATCAGCGTTAAAACAAAATCAGTTACCTGATCGATTCATTACTATTTTTGTATTTTTAGGTTTTGCTATTCCAGGTTTTTGGTTAGCATTAATGCTTATGTATTGGACTGGCGTGCAACATACCTGGCTACCAATATCCGGACTACAGAGCATAGGTCATGAGCGTTTACATTGGCTAGGGCAAACCTTAGATACGCTTAAACACTTAGCGCTACCAGTATTTATTTCTGCCATTACTGGGCTGGCTGGTATCTCTTTATTTGTTCGTAATGGCATGCTAGATGTATTGCATCAAGACTATATCACCACCGCACGATCCAAAGGATTGAGTGAAAATCGTGTAATTTACGGCCATGCATTACGCAATGCATTACTCCCTCTGATTACAATTTTCGGCTTAAGTATTCCTGGATTAATTGGTGGTTCGGTAATCGCCGAGAGTATTTTTGCCATCCCTGGAATGGGTAAACTTTTCTATGATGCTGTATTAATGCGCGATTTTCCTGTGATTATGGGCATATTGACCATAGGTGCTTTACTAACACTAATTGGCAATCTATTGGCTGACGTAGCTTATGCATGGGCTGACCCTAGGGTTAGACGTGGGGTAATGCAATGAAAAAAACTCTACAAAATCCATTAGCTCTGATTGGTTTTATTATTATCGCCGGGATCTTAATACTGGCGCTTATTGCCCCATTAATAGTGCCATACGACCCCAACGCAATCGATGTAAAAGCCATATTATTAGCCCCAGCAACCAATCATTGGATGGGCACTGACGGTCTAGGCAGAGATGTGTTGTCACGCATGCTCTTTGGTGCACGTATATCATTGCTAGTTGGATTTGTGGCCGTAGGCATTGCAACAGCAATTGGGATTGTTTTAGGTGCAATCTCAGGCTTCTATCGAGGATGGGTAGACACCTTGATTATGCGTACGGTAGATGTCATGCTGTCCATACCCACTTTCTTTTTAATTTTAGCGGTCATCGCCTTTCTCACGCCATCTATCTGGAACATTATGATTGTGATCGGCTTAACTTCCTGGATGGGCGTCACACGACTGGTGCGTGCTGAATTTCTAAGCTTACGTAACCGAGAGTTTGTTTTGGCTGCACAAACCTTAGGAGCTAAAGACGCTCGACTGATTTTTAGGCATTTATTACCCAATAGCCTAACACCCATTATTGTTAGCTCGATTTTAGGCATTGCAAGCGCAGTATTAATAGAATCTGGATTAAGCTTCTTAGGCTTAGGTGTGCAAGCACCACAAGCATCATGGGGTAATATTTTGACCGATGGTAAGGAGTATATTCAGTTTGCTTGGTGGCTATCACTATTCCCAGGGCTGGCGATTTTGCTTACCGTGTTAGGGTATAATCTACTCGGAGATGGGTTACGTGACACATACAACCCAAGAAGCAACCAACATTAAATGTGTACTATTTAAAAAGAATAAAGATAGAGAGGAATAACGTCATGGGATTTTTAGCTGGGAAAAAAATATTGATTACCGGGTTACTGAGCAATCGTTCCATCGCTTACGGCATTGCCTCAGCGATGAAACGTGAAGGTGCAGAACTTGCATTTACATACCAAATGGAAAAACACAAAGATCGCGTAGCAGGTCTTGCCGCAGATTTTGGATCTACACTAGTGTTTCATTGCGATGTAGCTGAAGATAGCTTAATAGACGCACTCTTTGTATCCATCGCAAAACATTGGGATGGAGTTGACTCCATCGTTCACTCAGTAGCCTTTGTGCCTAAAGATGCTTTAGATGGGGACTACCTAGAAAAAGTAACGCGTGAAAACTTCCGTATTGCCCATGATATAAGCTCTTACAGCTTTGCAGCATTAGCTAAAGCCGCTTTACCGATGATGTTAGGTCGTAATGGTAGCCTGCTCACCTTGAGTTACCTAGGCGCAGAACGTACCATGCCTAACTACAACGTAATGGGCCTAGCGAAAGCTAGCCTAGAAGCTAATGTACGTTATATGGCACAAAGTTTAGGCCCTAAAGGTATTCGCGTGAATGCAGTTTCTGCTGGTCCGATTAGAACTCTGGCCGCTTCTGGTATTGCTGACTTTGATAAGATGATCGGCTTTAATGAAAAACATGCAGCGCTACGCCGCAATGTCACCATAGAAGAAGTCGGTAATGCTGCAGCTTTTCTATGCAGTGACCTAGCATCAGGCATCACTGGAGAAATTACCTACGTCGACGGCGGTATGAACATTACAGCTGCAGGTGTTATTGAATAATTTTCAGCGCCATATGCATATGAAAAAGGCACCTTTAAGAGGTGCCTTTTTTGTGCCTTAAATTCTAGCAAATAACCCTAGTTAATGGTATTTCCAAGCAACAGTTTTTGATTAACCTTGACATTACTTTTTTCACGTAAAGATTGCTTATAAGCTGACAAGTACTCTTTATTTAAAGCTTCGTTTAACTCTGCTTTGGCCACTTTCTGAGCTTCTTCATCTTCACCGATTAAAGTGTCAATTTTATTCACTTTAACTAGCAAGTAACCTTGCTTAGAATTTGCTAAGCCAGAGTAAGCTGGTAATTTACTCACGTTAGTTTTAAAGACTTGATTCATTGCTAGCTCAGTCAATCCCTGAGCATTCTTGCGATCAACAACTACCTCAGGAATCCAATCAATCCCAGCAACCTCTTTACCTGCATTTAAATCAGTTAATGCAGACTCGCCTTTACTGATAGCGAGCTTGGTTGCAGCCTCAAATTTAAGCACATCCTCAATACCCACTTTAACCTCGTCAAAACTTCTAGGAGCAGCAGGTTTAAACTCTACAAGACGTGCAGAAACTAAATTATTAGGTGATACTTCAATCGCCTCAGTATTGCGATGCCCTTTAAGTACCTCATCAGAAAACACCAAATTCATTATTTTTTCATTCTTAAAGAATTTGGCCCCAGCCTCACGCGTCATCCAGTCTGAAGTTTGCACCTGAACACCAAATGCTTTAGCCGCTGGTTGCAAGCTAGAAGATTGCTCGTAAACCATATTACTAAAGCTTTCTGCTTTTTCGGTAAATAATGCTTGGGCTTTCTGGTAAATGAGTTCGGCCTTAATTTTAGGTTTTAAGCTATTGTAATCTGAACTTTCACCTGTAATGCCAGTGACTTTAATAATGTGATACCCAAACTCAGATTGCACTAGCCCACTAATTTCATTCACTTTCATGCTAAAAGCAGCTTCCTCAAATGGCTTTACCATAGCACCACGACCAAAGCTACCTAAATCGCCCCCTTTAGCTGCTGAGCCTGGATCTTGAGAGTTCTTGACTGCTAGCGCTTCAAAAGATTTAGGATTTTTCTTAATGGCGGCTAAAATTTCTTCAGCTTTTGCTTTAGCTTGTTGCTTTTGTTCTGGCGTGGAATTAACGCCAAAGCCAATCAAAATATGGCTAGCACGTCGTTGCTCATCCCCTTGAAATTTAGATGCATTTTCGTCATAAAATTTCTTTAACTCAGCTTCATCTACCTTAATGCCTGGAATCAAGCTGTTGGTCGACAATAATAAGAATTCAATCTTAACTTGTTCAGGCACTATGAGCTGACTCTTGTGCAACTCATAATAGGCTTTAACTTGTGCTGGATCAATTTTCACATCCTTAATGAAATCTTTTGATTTGATTTCAGCCACGGTCACGTGACGTTGTTGGTTCGTCAGCTGAAATATATTTTCCGCGCGTGCATTAGAAATAAAACCAAGCTTAGTAATGCTATCTTGAGCCTGTTGCGCCAATAAATCTAAACGCATGCCAGCTTCAAATTTTGAAGGTGAAATATGATTTTGCTGCAATGTTTGATCGTAAAGCTCTTGTGAAAATTTACCATTTTTCTGAAACTCAGGCATGCCAGTGACATAGGTTGAAAGTTGAGCGTCACTAATCGCAAATTTAGCATGCTTAATTTCCTGATTCAAAAAACGCTTACTAATCAGCTGATTCAACACCATCGCTTTAACTTCAGGGCTATCTAATTGCGCCTGATCGGCTTTACCTTCAGATTGCAATCTATTGCGTAAATTCTGCAGAGCATTCGAGTATTCCTGAACGGAGATATTATTACCAGCCACCTCAGCGACAGAAACATTACTGCCAGCATGATTCAAATAAGAGTCGATACCAAACAATGCAAAAGGAATAGTAATCAAGGCTAACAATGCTTTACCAACCCAACCATGGGCTACTGAGCGGATTTTATCTAACATAAAAAATTCTCTTTTAAAATATTCACTAAATATTTGGAGCACCTAAGCGAGACGCTTAGCATTAAAAATGGCTCTCAAATTTAAAAAATGCGAGGGTCATAGTATAAGGCAACTAGCGCTTGAATTTAAATAGGTTTTGATTAATCTTTGCAAAACAAGCTCTAATTAAGATTAATTTGTAGATATTAATGAAAAAAGGTATCCCCTTCCACAAATTAACTTGATAGTGCCTAGCCAAAACTCTCCTTTTTTAAGTAAATTCCTTTCAATGTCATAAATCTAAGTTAAATTAGGGTTCATAGTATGTTTTATTGATATAGAGCAAAACACTTTTCCAGAAGGTATTAATTTAAGGATTTTAAAATGCTAATTTACAGTTTATATATTGGGTTAAGAAACCAATTGTTCTTGGTGTTTGCATTGATAATCAGTCCAGCACTAGGTCAATAACAACCTAACGATTAAAGTTATTAATGGTGGAGTCAATGTGCCAGAATATGCCTTAAAGCTGGTAAAAACCAAAGATCATCTAGTCCGGTTAGATCGCATAGACGACTAAAACAGCTTACCTATTTCAAACCAAACCCTGGTTAAGTTGTTTGACATTTGAATAGGCTTAGCACCCACGGCAGTAGCGATATAAGTATTTGCATATAAGTTGTTTTGACCTACCCAGTTCAACCCCACCCCAACACCACTTAAGCTAGCGCTATTATCAGAAGCTACCCAAATGTTTTTATTGATCTTAACTTGTGCGGAATCAACGAAAGCCAATGCATGAAAACGCCCGTTAACAACATCACCTAAATCATGCCTAAGTTCCGCACTTAACAAATATCCACTATCTCCAGAAACTGCACTTGTATCGTAGGCACGCACAGTATATGGCCCACCTAGTGTCATCTTTTGCGAAGTATCAAGATTATTCCCTGCAACTTGCGCGGCAAAAGAAATGTAAAGCGCATTACTTTGTGACAAACTTTGTAAACAAGTTAAATTTAAGTTAATTTTCGCAAAACCACCTACGGTTTTGGCATGGCCTGCGTCACTTAACTTTGCATCAACGTCATCGAAGATCACTTTCCCAGATGTTACGGCAAGATCCCAAGTATTAATGCCACCAGAAAATAATGTATCGCGAGTATCTCCAGTAATATTGAACACGGCATTAGTTAAGTGCCGATCAGTTTTATACGTTGTTTGATGATCATTTAATTGCAAGTATTCAAATTTAGTCTGTCCATATAGGTTTAATTCACGACCACGTATGAGGGGATGCTTTGCCCATATACTGGCTACCTGAGCATCACCTTCTGCGTTGGCATCCGCAAAATTGCCACCTAAGCGGTAATGAAGTGTCGAATAAGAACCGCCCATTCGCGTACCATATTGATTAAGCAACGCCTCATAAGCTAAGCGACCATAATTCAGACCACCTCCAGAAGTTAGACCGTTTAGGCTTAAAGTATCGCCTACCCCGAAGTCAAATGGATCAATCACATTAACAGACCCGCCTATTCTGGGCCTGCCAGTGTAGCTATTACCATAATTGTCGACTATAAGATTGCCATAAACGCGCTGACTAGGGATCGTACTAACAACAAGGTCAGAAGTACCAACGACTTCACCTGGCTTTAAAGTTGCATTAACAATCGCACCAGGGATATCGGATAGCAACAATAAAGCATGGTCTAGCGGTTGCTGTGCAATGACTTGACCAGAACTTAAGCTAGAAAGTGTGCTGTCAACTAAACTACCTTTTACTCGACTGTGATTATTAATCTCTACTTTTCCGTAATAAGCTTCATAGATCTCTACATTGACTAATCCATTGCTAATGGTTTGAGCCGGAATGACCGCACGCGCTAATGGATAAAACTGATTATGGTAAAAATCAGTAATTCTAGCGACTAACTTTTGCAACTGCTCTAAAGTTATTTTTTGTCCTAAACCATCAGCTAACAAGGCTTGTAGTACTGGCGTTGGTATATTTTGATTGCCCGTAATTACAAAGCCATTTAGCAAAAAAACGTTTGATTCATCAGTCTGAGAATTGACATCAGCATCAGTCGCAGACCCGCCCTTTTGAGTGCTAGAATTTTTGTTACCTTCTTGAATATCCAAATTGGGAGCGGTAGTTGGTTCGCTTTGCTTCATCTGATTTAACTGTTGCAAAATAACTCCAGCATCAGGGGCACCGGCAGCCATTGCACGTTGAGACACAGGCCAAAAAGCAATGAGAAAGGTGAGAATAATTACTTTAAATGTGATTGATTTAGCATGCATTTTAATTAGCGCCATTTGACGGCAACAAAACTCCGCCATTAAATATTTGTAGCGATGGGTTCCAATATGCGGTTGCGCACTTGTTGGTGACTGCTAAAGGTTTTACGGTAGCGTTATTAGCTAAAGGAGTATTAGAAACAGCTGGGCACAAAATTTCATCCTGCACAATCTTTAAAGATGAATGAGTCGATGATTGTAAATATACGATTGCGTCTATAGGGAATGGTGGAGGATTAGAAGTGGGAGTCGTCATGACCGGGGTAATCGCCAACTTACCATCAATGTAACTTATAAGGTAGTTTGATGCTAAGAATCCGCTACTCCCGCTCGGAGAGCTAGCAGTAATTATATAAGGTGATCCTTCTATCGAGGCTGAGCTTACAGTTCCCGGGCTGATCAGAATAACATTACTGACTTTTTCATCATTAACCAAATCAGTGTAAGTAAAGGCTGTTGTACCTAAGTTGGCTGTAGTGCCATAAACCTTGGTTGCATTATTAGCGGTAATTGCGAGAGGCGCTGGTGTAATTTGCAAACTGCCGTTGTTATAGGTAATGGTGTAGTTTGCTAAGCCAGTACCGGTGGCAGCACTTAAAACATCATTACTTGT